>OLFW01001160.1_pt1 | contig 16893 bp, 8 predicted proteins | sample 1605351 | NCBI WGS metagenome assembly OLFW01 (sample SAMEA3888918, study PRJEB22519) | human gut metagenome | biome: human gut; feature: human-associated habitat; material: faeces | place: Denmark | collected 2010 | reverse complement strand
GGCAGACGAGGCTCTCAGTCAGATAGAAGACAAGGGCTATGCGCGCGAATATTCGTCCGATGCGCGCCGTGTGTTCAAGATCGGTGCCAGCTTCTCGTCTGAAACGGGGACTATAGCCGACTGGATATGTGTCTGAAACAGAATGTCCAAAATGGCATTTCAACCACAATAGCCTACCGAAAAAAAGATAACAAATGATAATTTCCTACTATTGATAAAAACAATATGAAAAAAACGTACTACAGAACGCTATCGAAAAAACAAGTCAAGAAAAAACATTTTGCCTTAAACGCAAACCGGCACGGCCGTCTGTCACATTTCACTTACTATGCGATGTTGGTGCTTGCAGTTGTCTTAACAGCAGTGACAACAAGCATGCCGGCAGCTGCAGCCGGTAAAGCGGCAAGAGGAAAAGACTATGTTCCGGCAGACTATACATGGACGACACAGAGCAAAAATTCATCTGAATCAATGCCCTGCGGCGGACACGACGTTGGCATGAACGTATGGGTGGAGAACGGCGACGTAATGATATACGTGGCACGTAGCGGAATGTTCGACGAGAACAATACGCTGCTGAAAGCCGGACGACTGAGACTGCGCCTCACGCCCAACCCGTTTAACGGTGCAGATGCAGGCTTCAGCCAGACTCTGAAGCTTGACGACGGCGCTGTTTACATAAAGGGAAAAGACACAGAAATACGCCTGTGGGCAGATGTGGAGACATCTGCCGTGTTTGCAGAGATAAGTTCAAAGACAAAGACAGACGCCACCCTAAGCTATGAAAGCTGGCGATATAAAGACAGACCTGTTACAAAAGCCGAATGCCAGCAGTGCTCATACAAATGGAATTTGCCAAAGGACTGCACCACATATCAGGATTCTATACGTGCAAAGGGCAACACACTTGTGTTCTGGCACAAGAACCGCGAACAGACTGTGTTCGACTTTACAGTAAACAAAGAAAATCTCGACGGCATTAAAAACAATCTGTACAACCCTATCGGCGGCCTGCGATTCGGCGGTGAACTCGTTGCCCCGGGCTTCACCTTCTGCGGCACTACCGATGGCACCTATGCCTCAACAGACTTCCGTGCATGGAACTTTAAGGCTGAAGGCATAAAGAAATCCACGATAACGCTAAACTTGTATGACGGCGACAAGGCCCCGAAAATACCTACGGCGAAAGAGTCGAAAAGAAGAAGTGCTGCATGGTGGCATGCTTACTGGCAAAGAAGCTATATCATACCGGCCGACAGAAACGACAACACGGACAATCCGACGAGCAAATGGCAAAGAATACTGCGCAACTACGAACTGTTCCGCTATATGCTCGGATGCAACGCCTACGGAGAATGGCCCTCTAAATTCAACGGCGGACTGTTCACCTTCGACCCCATATACGTAGACCCGAAGACGCCTTTCACGCCAGACTACCGCAAATGGGGAGGCGGAACCATGACGGCTCAGAACCAGCGACTGGTTTACTGGCCTATGCTAAAGAGTGGAGATACGGACATGATGGCATCGCAGTTTGACACATATCTGCGACTGCTGCCCACGGCCGTTGCACGCACAAAACATTATTGGGGACACGGAGGGGCGTCGTTTACCGAACAGATAGAAAACTTCGGACTGCCAAATCCTGCCGAATACGGCAAGCACAAGCCCGGTGACGACTACGGTATGGAGCGAAACGCATGGCTTGAATATCAGTGGGACACATCATTGGAATTCTGCTCAATGATACTACAGGCGCACTTTTACACCGGAATGGACATCACGAAGTATGAACCGCTGATTGTACAATGCCTGCAATTCTTCGACGAACATTATCAGTATCTTGCAAAACAGCGCGGAGTAAAGGCGCTCGACGGTGAAAGAAAGCTTATACTCTACCCTTCATCCGGATGCGAGACATACAAAATGGCATACAACCCGTCGAGCGTGGTGGCAGCATTGCGCACAGTGACAGAGCAGTTTGAGGCATACAAGGCAGCCAAAGGCATACAAGGCACACTTGCTTGTTCCCTCGACTCAACATTCATAAGCCGCATACCCGACATGCCGCTGCGCACCATCGAAGGCGACACATGCATAGCCCCTGCCATTGTATGGGCCAGAATACAGAACGTTGAGACGCCGCAACTGTATCCGGTATTCCCCTGGCGAATATACGGCATGGGACGCCCCGGATTAAACACTGCACGCAACACTTATCTTAAAGACCCACACGCACTAAAGATGCGCACACACATCGGCTGGAAACAAGACAATATCTGGGCTGCATGCCTCGGCCTTACCGACGATGCGGCACGCCTTAACCTTGAGAAATTTGCCGACGGCCCTTATCGCTTCCCTGCCTTCTGGGACCCTGGCTATGACTGGACACCCGACTGCAACCGCGGTGGTGCTGCCATGATAGGCTTGCAGGAAATGCTGCTTCAGGAAACACCCGACGGTCAACTGCTACTCTTCCAGGCATGGCCACGCGAATGGAACGTGAAATTCAGACTTCATGCGACAGGCGGAAGAATAGTCAATGCGGAGATAAAGGACGGAAAGATAAAGGTTGAGACAGAGAAAACCAAATAAAATACCGCTTGTCTGCCACAAGATAAACAATAAAAGAAGAATGTATAATGATGCGTAAACTGCGGCAAGACTAACCATGAAAGCCGCATATATGCCAAAGCACAAGCAACCTATAACAGCAAAAAGAGACGGACAAAACACGTTGACACGCTACGACATCATACATTCAAACTGTATTGAAACAATAAACAAGGCCTTGCGCATCAGTATTGCGCAAGGCCTTGTTTCATATCATATCACCGCATCGGTTTAGCGGTATGCCTTCTCATAAATAGCAAGTATTTCGTCTTCTGTCAGCATGCGCGGGTCAAGCTGGAACAAGCCTCCCATGGTTTCCTTTGCATTCTTAACCATTTCAGGAAGATCCTCTTTCTTAATGCCCCAGTCGCTCAGCTTCAAGTCGTCAACCTTGCAGGCCTTCTGCATCTTGACGAGAGCATCGATAAAGTCAGACGGACGCTTACTCGGCTCCATAGTCATGGCCTCTGCCATCTTCATGTAGCGCTTCATGCTGTCATTGCGGAATGTCTCAAAATAAGACTGCGACAGACAAATCAGTCCTGCGCCGTGAGGCAGTTCAGGATAAAGGGCACTCATGGCATGCTCCATTGAATGTTCTGACGTACAGCTTGATGTAGACTCAACCATACCGGCCAGCGTACTTGCCCATGCAACCTTTGTCCTTGCCTTCAAGTTGCGTCCGTCAGCCACTGCCACAGGCAGATACTTATAGATAAGACGGATAGCCTCGAGAGCATAAAGGTCGCTTATCGGAGTGGCACAGTTTGCTATGTAGCCCTCAGCTGCATGGAAGAATGCGTCAAAGCCCTGATAAGCCGTAAGTCTTGGCGGGATGCTGAGCATGAGTTCCGGGTCAACAATAGACATTGCCGGGAATGTCAGCTTGCAGCCAAAGCCAATCTTTTCGTGAGCTGTCTCATGTGTAATAACAGTCCAAGGGTCAACCTCTGTACCTGTGCCGGCCGTTGTTGGGATGGCAATAATAGGCAGAGCCTTCTCAACGGGCTTGTTCTTGCCTGTACCTCCGGCAATATAGTCCCAGTAATCGCCCTCGTTGCATGCCATTATGGCGATGCTCTTTGCAGAGTCGATAGAGCTTCCGCCGCCAAGACCGATGACGAAGTCGCACTTCTCTTCACGGCACAGCGCAGCTGCCTCCATTACATGCTGCTTGATCGGGTTGGGAAGAATCTTATCAAAGACAACGCTCTCAACATTATTCTCCTTAAGATAGCCTACCACTTTATCTAAATAGCCATACTTCTTCATTGAAGTTCCGCCAGAAATAACAATCAACGCTTTCTTACCAGGCAAATTTTCTGTTGCCAGCCTTCTGAGTTCGCCGCATCCGAACAATAATTTTGTAGGAATGTGCAGATTAAATACAAGGTTCTTGTTCATGATCGTATTAATTTAAAGTTTTCAAAAGCAAATATAATAAATCTATTACAAACTAAAGAATAAATATGAATTTAATTTTAAATTAAAACCGACAAGCAGCTTTATGCTTATATAAAAACATTATACTCATGATTGCAATGTCTGCTTATTTACGCTTCATGACGCTGTTCACTACGCGCACCGACGAAACGAGTTTGCCGGTGGATGTGAACACATCGACATTCCACACATGAGACGAGCGGCCCTTATGCACAATGGTGCCCACGGCACGCACCGTATCGCCCTCATGGGCCGAAGATATATGGTTGCCGCTTACCTGCATGCCGACAACATACTCGTCGGGATTACATATTATCATAGAGCCAAACCCAGCCACTGTCTCTGCCAACGCAAGCGTGGCTCCGCCATGCAGGATGCCGAACGGCTGACGGTTGCGGTGGTCAACAGGCATAGTGGCCTCAACGCGGTCGTGAGAGGCATAGGTGTACTGTATGCCGAGGTTGCCCATAAGCGTAGACTTCGACTGGGCATTAAGCTCATCGAGCGGAATCTCGCTCGGACGCACCTCAGCCAAGAACGCCTTCTCAACAGCCACAGCCACGCCGTCTTCATTGTTAGACAGTGTGATATAGTCGGCACAACGCTTCACTGATCCTGGCGCATTGCCCATAGCTATTCCGAGACTTGCCAGCTGCAACATGGTAACATCGGCCACGCCGTCGCCGAAGACTACGATGTCGTCTGTCTTTATGCCCTCCATCTCCATTACGGCAGCCAGCGTGTTGGCCTTGTTGACGCGGCAGCCTACCACCTCGAGGAAGAACGGCTCTGAGCGGAACACGTCGAGCACACCGTCGAGACGGCGCTTCCAGTGGTTCTCCAGTCCTACGAGAGCCTCCTCGTCGTCGCTGACAAGCATGCACTTGCACGGAATGAAGTCGATGGCTATGGAGAAATGCTCCTCATAGACAATCTTCATGCCGTTGAGCTCGGCTTCGGCCTTGATGTGCAGATTGTCAGGCATGTTCGTAACAATACAGTCCTCATTATAAGTAAGGATGCCAAATCCGTTTTTGTCGGCCTTCTTCTCAAGATAAGGTATCAGTTCGGGATTAATGCGGCGTTCAAATATCACTTCGCCGTCAGCAGCCCTTATAACCTGTCCGCCGTTATACGCCATAACATATCCGTTGTAGGTGTCAAGCTCGAGCATCTTGGCAAGTCCGAGCAGTCCGTATGTCGGACGCCCTGACGCCAGCATTATTCGCACGCCCATTTGCTGAACCTTGCGCAGCGTTGCCAGCGTGCGCTTGCTTACCTCCTTGTTGTCGTTCAACAATGTTCCGTCAACGTCCAGAACAAGCATCTTATATTTCATAGCTCAATGTTTTAAGGGTTATATCAAAACAAGACAAAGCTCATATCCAGCCGCCGTATGCTGCTTCAGCCGGCAGGCGGCACGGCCTTTATCTTTCTTACAAAAATACGTAAAAACATTTTCATATTCTCACTTATCAGGCTATTTTTGTAACGGCGTTTCAGTTTTTTAAGGAATGCCGCGCCTTTGCCTCCACCTTTATAAATATATCTAAAAAAGGGTTGCCAAAGGTGCAGAGGGCAAATTTACGTTCAAAAGTCGACAAAGCTGCTGCAAAAGAAGTTACAACCGACAACTGAAGGCGTCATCATATAAATAAGACAAATTCAACGCAGCCCTGCCGCAAAGGCAAGGGCACAAACACTGAAAGAGATGAGAAATTTTCTGTTATCTATCCTTCTGCTCGTATCGTGCAGCATGAGCGCGAAGCTCACCGTTACAAAACTTACGTGCAACTATCAGGACGGACTGGCCGTAACAGCCGGCGACATACGCGTGGGCTGGCAGATGAAGGCCGACACCAACGGCGACAGGCAGACTGCCTACCGCATAAGGATTTTTGAGAACATAACCGGCAAAAGTGTCTACGACTCGGGCAAGACGGCATCGGCCGAGAGCCAGCTGATATCGCTGCCGCCGCTGAAGGGCAACCGCCACGGCTACTACTGGCAGGTGTGCGTGTGGGACGCCGCCGGCAAGAAGTCGGCATGGAGCCAGAGACAATATGTGAGAGTGGTGCCCGAAGACCTCGGGGCTAAATGGATTGGGGCCATAACCAAAGCAGACGCAAAGCTGCCCGAAGGACGATGGGCCAACTCAGTGTTCAAGAAAGACAGCTTCAAGGCAAAATGGCAAGACACCGACACGCTGTCGGCTAAAAGCATAATACTGAGAAAAGAGTTCAGCACCGGCAAGAGGAAGATTACAGATGCCGTGGTGTACATAAGCGGACTGGGACACTACGAGATGAAGATAAACGGACGTAAGGTCGGCGACAGCGAGTTTGCCCCGCTTTGGAGCGAATACAGCAAGACCGTCTACTACAACACCTACGACGTGACACAGCTGCTCGCAGAGGGGCGCAACGCCATAAGCGTGCTGCTGGGCAACGGATTCTTCAACGTGCAGCGCATGGGACGCTACAGCAAGCTGCAGACCAGCTTCGGCCCGCCGCAGATGATTATGCGCATGGAAATAAACTTCAGCGACGGCAGCCGCCAGGTAATAAAGAGCGGCGAAGACTGGAAGTACACGCTGAGCCCGATAACGTTCAACAGCATCTACGGAGGCGAATCTTACGACGCAAGGCTCTGCCAGCCCGGCTGCGACATGCCCGGATTCGACGACAGCAGATGGCATGACGCCGTGCAGGTGGAGGGACCAGCGGGCACGCTGACGCCACAGACTGCACAGCCCGTGAAGATAATGGAGCGCTACGGCGTGAAGTCGTGGATGAAGATACATACAGATTCGCTGGCAACAGCGTCAAAGGCCACAAAACGAGAAATAGACCCGTCTGTGATTGTTGCCGACATGGGACAGAATCTTGCAGGATTTCCTGAGATAACAATCGAAGGCAAGCGCGGACAAAAGGTTACAATGCTCGTGGCCGAGAAGCTCACTCAGCAGGGAGCCTGCGACCAGAGGCAGACCGGACGCCAGCATTATTACGAATACACCCTGGGCAGCGACGGCACGGAGACATGGCATCCGCGCTTTTCCTACTACGGCTTCCGCTACATACAGGTGGAGGGGGCGGTGCGCGAGGGAGAGCCAAACCCGCAAGGGCTGCCCGTACTGAAGAAACTCAGCAGCTGCTTCGTTTACAACTCTGCCAGAGAGGTGTCGTCGTTTGAATGTTCAAACGAGCTGTTCACCAAGACTCACCGCCTCATAGAAAGGGCTGAGCGCAGCAACATGCAGGCCGTGCTGACCGACTGCCCTCACCGCGAAAAGCTGGGATGGCTAGAGCAAGACCATCTGTGCGGCCCAAGCCTTCTCTACAACTACGACATGACGCGCTTTGCGCCAAAGGTGATACGCGACATAACCGACACACAGAAGTCAGACGGCATGGTGCCCACCACGGCGCCACAGTATGTGTCGTTCGGCAATCTGTTTGACGACTCGCCCGAATGGGGCAGCACGCTCATCATCATGCCGTTCATGTATTATGAGCAATATGGCGACAGCACGCTCATCACCGCCAACTACGGAGCCATGAGCCGATATGTCGACTATCTGACGTCGCGCGCCGACAGCGGCATTGTGAGCCACGGACTTGGCGACTGGTACGACTATGGTCCATGGCGTGCAGGCTTCTCAAAGAACACTCCCGTACCACTTGTGGCAACGGCCCACTACATCTTCGACCTACAACTGATGACGCGCGCCGCACGCATGACGGGCAACACGGCCGACGCAGACAAATACTCCAAGCTGCTGGCATACACCAAGGATGCCTTCAACAGCCGCTTCTTCAAAGCCGACTCATGCACCTACGGCACGGGCAGCCAGACATCCAACGCCCTGCCGCTGTATCTCGGACTTACGGGCAACAACAAGCAGGGCGTGCTCAACAGTCTCGTGGCTGACATCAAGGCGCACGGCACACGCCTGACAACGGGCGACGTGGGCAACCGCTACCTGTTTCAGACGCTTGCACAGAACGGACTCAACGACCTGCTCTACTCCATGCTGAACCATTATGAGACGCCGGGCTACGGCTTCCAGCTGCGCCACGGCGCCACGACGCTTACCGAGCAGTGGGACCCCAACCAAGGCTCGTCGCTCAACCACTTCATGATGGGACAGATAGACGAATGGCTCTTCAAGACTCTCGCAGGCATACAAAATAGCCCAGGCACCTACGGACTGCGCCACTTGCTGATAAAACCAACGCTCGTGGGCGACCTCAAATATGTCAATGCAAGCACAGAGTCGCTCTACGGCAAAATCAGCGTCAGCTGCACACGCAGTTCGCTCACAGTTGACATACCCGTAGGCTCAGACGCCACCATAGTGCTGCCCGACGGCACCGAAAAGCAGGTTGGATCGGGCAAACACACATTCAACTTCTGAATGCATATCCATACAGACAGCCCTGACGGCAACAACACCTGACGGGCATCTGAAGCCTATATGGCCAATAAGAAAATCTGAAACATAATAAAACCGGGCAAAACATTATCCACAACATGTTTTGCCCGGTTTGTTTTTTTACATGCGCAGGATTATTACGACTTATCCTAACAGCCCTCTCACCACCCCACACCCTGCCCCACATTTCCGGCAAAATGAGTCGACACAGGCGCAAGAATAAATAATAAGTTTTTGTCATGCCCGCCTGCTGCCCAAAGGACACCGGACTTGCCACAAAAAGCCATTCATTTACGACAAAAAAAGCGGCCACTTTTGCATCAAAAACGGCCCACTTACGACCCGTAAACGATAGGTTAATGATTTGAAACCTAATCACGCCATTTTGCTTACAGTCCGTGTAATGTAAACCGCCGTTCAAATCATCCGTTAACAACGAAGACATATTTTACTTTCAGTTTTTTGACCTAAAAAATTCTACTGCAATTTTCGGCCTGTATATATGGCACGGATCTGACAGAACAAAGGCAAATCATTGGCCTGCCCATGCTCCGCCAACATCTGTATCAAACGATGCTGGCAGGTATGAAATAAAGCATCATATTTTGGATAAAATGACAGATAGGAACTAAAGCCGACAGCGGCATTACAGCTGTCTGATATATAGCCGGCAGCTATACAGAGAATAAAGAATAAAAAAGCCAACTCGCTACATCCATCATCAGGAAATACTGACTATAAATAAGGATGTAACGAGCTGGCTTGTTCTTATAATACTGTTATGTTCAGCTCAATGTTAAAGTTTAACGCGGTTGCGCCTCACATCAATACCACTGCACGGCGTTGCTGTAGCCGCTGCGCTTGTCGTATTTAAGTGCATCGGTAAGAGTGGCGGCATTACATCTGAACGAGAAGTTGTAAGATGTGTATGGAGCCAGCACAACAGAGCAGCTCATGTTGAAGCAGTGGAGGTCGCGGCTCAGCGATGCAGTGGTCATAGACAGGTCATGGTTCTCAAAGTCGTAACCGGAAGAGAAGCTGATGTTCCATCCGTCGCTGATGCGTATGTTTCCGCTGAAGTTCAGGGTCTGCGTAAATGCGTAAGGATAGCGCATGGTCTTGGTGTTGAACTTTCCGCTTGTGTTCTCACGCATCGTTATTCCGTAGCCGAATGTGAGCGACCATGGCATTGAGAACTTCATGTATCCGTCTGCGTCGGTCTCGGCCTTGCCTGCATTCTTCTTTCTTGCACCGTTCTGTCCGTTCACCATATCGTCGTCAACGTTCGACTCTATTCCGGTGTCGTCGTCCTCCGTATTGTTGTCATCCTCCGTGGCGTCTTCTTCGTCATCTCCTCCGCCGAACCATTTCTTCAGCTTTTCGGGATTAAGGGTGAACGATATGTTCTGCGACAAGCCCTGGAAGCGGCCAAAGCGGCCCTTGCTGTACTCGGTATGGTTGCTGACGTATGGCCTTCCGTTATCGTCAAGCTCGTAAGCATAGGTGGCAAACACGGCATTGAGGTTGAATGTATAGTTCTTCCACCACTTCAGCCTGAGCCTTACGGTAAGGTCGCTCCATGGTTTCTCCTTTGCGGCCATGTTGTAGCCCATGTTGAATCCGAGTTCGTCTATAATGCTGAGTTTCTTGTATCCGGTAGAGTCTTTGTCCGACTTCACCTTCATCTCAATGTTGTTCGACAGGTCGAAGGTTACGCTTCCCGTCTTTCCCCTCGACGGCACATTGAACAAGCCGTTCTCAAAGGGTGAATATTCAACGAGGCTTACATTGCCGTCGGCATCGGTCTTCTGGTAGGTTTCATAGTATCTCGAGCCGCAGTCGGGCGCATAGCTGAACGTAACCTGAGGCGTCAGCACGTGGCGTATGGCCTGTATCTTGTCGCCGAAAATCTTCTTCGACGGAACCCAGAAGCCGTACATCTTTGTTGAGGCACCGATGCTCATGCTCCAGTTGTATACGTTGTAGAATCCGTATGTTGTGTCGGCGCGCTCTGTCTGTGCCTGCTCATCCCACGACTTCATCACCTTGTTGGAGTACATGCGGTCGGTGAAGTTGAACGAGGGGTTGATGTTGATATAGTTGAACAGCGTGAAGTTGGCGTTGATAGGAATATTGTGCTGGAAAGCGTTGCGCCAGTCTTTTATGAGGTTCGACTTGAAGAGCTTGTCTTCCTTCGTATCGATAGAGTTGCTGAACTGTCCGGTATAGCTCATAGAGATCTTTTCATACCAGCGCTCTTTGCCGGCCATGTGCTTGCGCTTGAACGGATAAAAGCGGCTCACAGAAATGTTGAGGTCAGGCAGCGTGAGGCTTACGGTAGAGTCAATCATGTTCTGGCTGAGGTTGGCCGATCCGCTGATGGTCATGCCAAGGCTCGAGAACGATGTGCTCCAGTTGACGCTTGACGTTCGCAGACTCTGTGTGTAGCTCTGTGGATTGTACATACTGTTAAGATTGTTGCGCTCATAGCTCGTAGATGCGAAGTTGACGCTTGCCGAGAGGCTGCTGAAGGGGTTTGACTTAGGATCCTGACGATGACTCCACTGCAGCTTGAAGCTGGTCTGTTCGGTATAGTCGGGCATACCCTTGTCGCCGTTCTTGGTGTTCTGATAGCTGAAGAAGAAGCTTCCGTTATAGCGGTAGCGCTTGCGGTAGTTGCTGGCCACCGACAGTCCCCATGACCCCTTTGTGTATATTTCGCCAAGCAGCTTGAGGTCCCACTTGTCGCTCATCGCAAAATAATATCCTCCGTCACGCAGATAGAAGCCGCGCGAACTCTCGTCTCCGTAGCTCGGCATGATGAATCCGCTTGAATAGCTCTTGGTGAACGGAAAGAATCCGTAAGGAATGGCCAGCGGCAGCGGCACATCTGCCACTACGAGATAGGCCGGACCGAACACTACATCCTTGCCGGGGCGCACCTTTGCACGCGACAGGGCTATGTAAAAGTCAGGGTGAGGCTGGTCGCATGTGGTGTAGCGTCCATGCTCAAGATAGAGCACTCCGCTCGAGTCGCGCTTTGAGTGCTGGCTCGACAGGTAGCCGTCTTCCTGTTCCGTATATACATTATATATAAAGCCTTTCTTGGTCTTGAAGTTGAAGGCCATGGTGTCGCTCTCATATTTGTCCTGTCCCATGGTGAACACCGGAGTGCCGGATATGGCTCCGGTTGAGTCAGCAGTACCCGTTGCGCGCACCAGACTGCTGTCGAGGCTCATCTGTATGCGGTCGCTGCTGAGGTCCATGTTCTGATATTTCACGTTTGAGTTGCCGTATAGCCTCGCCACCTTGCTCTTTGCATCATAGACCATAGAGTCTTCAGACGAGAAGGTTACGGGGGCGTCTAACGCTCCCGACTTCTTACGGTTTATGCTGTCGAGCCTGATCGAGTCGTCCACCTGTTTGTTATGGTGATATATGGCGAGTTGAAGCGAGTCCATGTTGGTGGTGTCGGGCTCGCCTGACTTATCTGTCGAATCTGCCGGAACGGAGTCAGACGACACCGTGTCGCCCACACTCAGAGAGTCGTTCTGCGCGCGCCCGTTGTCATTTTCCTTGAACAAAGGCAAGGAGGTGTCTGCCATCACAAATATGAAGGCAAACAGCAATACAAATATTACGGTTTTAGTTCTCATATAATGCAGGGTGCAAATTTACAGAAATTAAACCTAATAGCACACCAAAATCGCCTTTTTATTTAATATTTAACGTTTTACGTGCACCCGTATGCCTATTGCACCGGCATTTATACAAGTATGAAAACATAATCGGCACATATATCTGTGCCTTAGACGGTTATGCATTTTTGCATCTAAGAAGCCATTGGCCCGCCCTGCCAGCCCAATAGCTGTTTGCGACATGAACAAGGTCAGCCTGCCGTGCAGTCAGACGCATGGTCGTTGTCCCTGCAGAAGCGCTCTATGTCGTCCTGCTCGCCGACAATCCAGATAGCCTCGCCGTGACGCAGATTGTGCGACGGGTCCATCTGCGAGAGGTTCTCCTTGCCTTCCTCAAGTCCTACGACCATACAGTTGTACACATCACGTATGCCGCTGTCACGCAGCGTCTTGCCCGCAAAGATGCCGTTGCGGTTTATCACCACCTGATGGAGTTTCATCTCACGCTTCTCTATCTCCGGGTCTTTATCATGTAGCTCTGTGTTCAAGGCCTCACTGAAGGCTGTAAGCTGGTCGTCGCTGCCGATAGCCTGAATGTTGTCGCCGGGAAATAATATTGTTCCTCCATTTGGGATGTTTATCCTCTGGCTGCCACGCAATATGCTGCTGATGTGCACCCCGTATCTGTTTCTGAATTCCAGTTCGCGCAGCATCTTGCCTGCCCATAGAGAATCTTCGGGAATGGTGAAATCAGAGATATGCACGTCGCGGTCGAGCAGGCGGCCTTCATACAGTGGACGCCTACGGCCCATGACCTCAGCAACAATCTCTCTTGAACGCAGGTTCTGCATGAACAAGCGCTCCATCTTTATGCTTCTCTTCTTCAGCGAGCGCGATATTATCATAAGTGCCACGGCAGCAAGCGCTATGCTTATCATCAGCGCATTGGTGAAGCGTGTAAGATAATAGCATATATAGAACACAAACGCCGAAGCCACGGCCACTCTCACAATGATTGTCAGAATGAGCGGCAGACGGTTGTAGGGATTGCTGTTCCAAAGAGCCTTAAACTCCTCACTGTGGTTTTTCTTCATCATTATAGCCCTTAGGAAAGGAGATATAAACAGCAGCGTGAGCAGTCCGCATGCCGCATTTGCCCACCAGTGAGGCAGAAGCTGACGCACGAAAGGCAGGAAAAAAGTGAACATAAGGGCTATGGATGCGCCCGAAAGTATGGAATAAATCACCGTGATGCGCACCATCTGCTTTATCAGGGTGCGCCATTTTGCCTCGGGCTGCGTGGTCTGCTTGGCAAGCGTAAGATTGTTCATGGCCATAATCCACTTTTTGGGCAGACGGCGTTCGAGCATGCCGTAAGCCGGGGTGGCCATGCGTATCATATAGGGTGTAAGGAAAGTGGTTATCACAGAAACGGCAACCACAACGGGATAAAGGAACTTGCCGATTACTCCGAGCGAAAGGCCAAGCGAGGCTATGATGAACGAAAACTCGCCTATCTGCGCCATGGAGAAACCGCACTGCATGGCCGACTTGAGCGACTGGCCGCCGATAAGGAAACTCAAACTGCCAAAAATAACCTGCCCGAGAATAATTACAAGCACAAGAGTTACTATCGGCCATGAATATTCTACAAGAATGGCGGGATCGACAAGCATGCCGACAGACACGAAGAACACGGCTCCGAAAAGATTCTTCACAGGCTCTACAACCTTTATTATGCGCTCGGCCTCTATAGTCTCGGCAAGGATTGAGCCCATGACAAATGCTCCGAAGGCGCTGCTGAAGCCTACCTTGGTAGACAGTACGGCCATGGCGCAGCACAGACCGAGAGCCACGATGAGCAGCGTCTCGTTGTTGATAAACTTGCGCATTGACCTAAGCATGAGCGGAATAAGGAAGATACCCACCACAAACCACAGGATGAGAAAGAAGCCTATCTTCATCAGGCTGCCTATCATCTGTCCTCCGTCGGGATTCGACCCGTTGGCTATAGCCGAGAGCATAACCATCATGACAATGGCCAGTATGTCCTCAAGTATCAGCACGCTCATAACCAGTCCGGCAAAGCGCTGCTGCCTAAGGCCAAGGTCGTCGAAGGCTTTATATATAATGGTGGTGGAACTCATGGCGAGCATACCGCCGAGAAAGATGCTGTCCATACGGCTCCAGCCGAACAGATGCCCCGTGACTATGCCCAGCATCATCATGCAGAACACGATGGAACACGTGGAGATTATGGGCGAAGCGCCCATCTTAAGTATCTTCTTGAACGAGAAATCCAGACCTAACGAAAAGAGCAGGAACATCACGCCGATGTCGCCCCACGTGCTGATGTCGGCCCTGTCGGCCACCGACATTATGTAAGGCATGTGCGGACTTACCAAGAATCCTGCCACGACATACCCCAGCACAAGCGGCTGTTTAAGCTTCTTGAAAACTATGGTCACTATGCCTGCCACCACAAGAATAAGTGCCAGGTCTTTCACAAGGTGTGGAAGTTCGCCCATTCTTACTGTCTGTTTTTGTCAATATGTTTAAATGTTCAGGGCTGAAAGCAGAAGTTATCAACACTGTCTCCTGCATGATTATATACAGGCAAGACACAAAATCACATTCTGCTTTCAGTCCTGTAAAAGTATTTGTATAAGTGGCGGCTCACCTTACACCGCAATGTGCTAAGGCGTGCCGCTTATGATGCCACTGCCGCATGTCGCCGTCGGCCATACCGCATGCAGGCTGAATTATGCCATGCAACGGCAGGACAAGGCGTGCGTGCATGCCGCACGATATGTTATCAGTCGTTATATTCGGCCGTAATCTCACATATCTTCACGATTACCTGCATGGCCTTTTCCATAACCTGAACAGAAATAAACTCGTAAGGTCCATGGAAGTTTACGCCGCCGGCAAAGATATTAGGACACGGCAGACCCTTGAACGACAGCTGAGCTCCGTCGGTTCCGCCGCGGATAGGCTCTACCTTAGGAGGCACACCGCTGTCCTGCATGGCCTTGAGCACGATGTCGATAACGTGCATCTTCGGATCTATCATCTCCTTCATGTTGTAATACTGGTCTTTCACGTCAGCCGTAACTGTGCCTTCACCATACTTCTTGTTCATCTCTACAACGCATTTCTCGATGAAGGCCTTGCGCTCCTCAAACTTATCGCGGTCGTGGTCGCGGATGATATAAGACAGCTTGGCGTTCTCTATGTTCGACTCGATGCCCAGCAGATGATAGAATCCTTCATAACCTTCTGTTGTCTCCGGTGTCTCGTCAGCCGGCAGCATTGCTGCAAACTCAGCAGCCAGGCGGTTGGCGTTTATCATCTTGCCCTTGGCATATCCCGGATGAACGCTAACGCCCTTGATGTTTATCTTGGCAGAAGCAGCGTTGAAGTTTTCAAACTCTAGGTCGCCCAGGTCGCCGCCGTCCATTGTGTATGCCCATTCACATCCAAACTTCTCAACGTCAAAGTGGTGAGCGCCCATGCCAATCTCCTCGTCAGGATTGAAGCCCATGCGTATGTCGCCGTGAGGTATCTCCTTATGGTCGCGCAACCAGCACATGGCCTGTACGATTTCGGCTATACCAGCCTTGTCGTCAGCTCCCAGCAGAGTGTGGCCGTCGGTAACGATAAGATCTTCGCCTACATGCTGCAGCAGTTCGGGGAATTTCTTTGTTGATGATATTATGCCCGGTGACAGTTCGATGTCCTTTCCGTCGTAGTTCTTGACAATGCGAGGCTTCACATCCTTGCCGCTGCAGTCTGGAGACGTGTCGTAGTGGCTGATGAAACCTATAGTAGGAACTTCCTTCTTGATGTTAGATTTCAGTGTGGCATAAACGTAGCCGTTGTCGTCCATCTCAACATCATCAAAGCCCTCGTCCTTGAGTTCATCTCTGAGATATTTTGCAAAATCAAGCTGTTTGGCTGTGCTCGGCACGGTCTGGCTGTCCTCGGCCGACTGTGTGTCGAAGCTTACGTAATTCAAAAATCTTTCAACTATGTCCATGATATTTTTATATTATTCAGTTGTTTTTCAAAAGTACATGCTACACCCCACCATATCATGGTGCGGGCTATCAGAATGCAAATATATGAAATTTTATTGAGATACGTCAGTGTTTTTACAGGTTAATTAGTCTTAACGGTTTAACTTTTTACGTATTGTAAGCATCCTTGTCGTTTCTGTCTGAGATTAATATTGCTGACAGACATAAAAAAATCTTCATGTAGATGCATTGTGCCATGTCTCATGCATTGTGCCATGTCTCATGCATTGTGCCATGTCTCATGCATTGTGCGTAACATAGTTTGGCGTTCATTGTGAATTTCCTCTGGTTAATGACAATTGCAGCGTAGACTGTACCTATATGATGTCGTTGCTGCCGCTGTCATTGCCAGTGTGATGCTTGGTGTCTTTGCTGTTGATAAAATATCGCGACGACATTTTGTGAAGTATTGTGCCGTGTTGAGTTTTTATTCAACGCCCACAGTGGCTTCACAAATGCTGCCGTTCAGTTATCCTGAATCGCTTTTGATATAGATTACATTATTTAAGTTTTACAAAAGCTTCAAGTATATCCGTCTTTACAGATTAACATTTATATATATGTTTTCGTTGTTGGCTGTTTCTTTTATTTGGGTTTATGTTATCTCTTTATGCCACATTGTCTGTAGTTCACATCCTGCTGAAGAAAATCATGCGCCACACGGGTGTTCCGTCAATCTTTA
>OLFW01001154.1_pt1 | contig 16899 bp, 12 predicted proteins | sample 1605351 | NCBI WGS metagenome assembly OLFW01 (sample SAMEA3888918, study PRJEB22519) | human gut metagenome | biome: human gut; feature: human-associated habitat; material: faeces | place: Denmark | collected 2010 | reverse complement strand
CCCATGCGGTACAAAATCGACACAAAAAATGAATGAAAAACCATTAGAAACCATTTTTATATGGTAGATGGCAAAAAGAAAAGGCGCTCAAAATGAACGCCTTACTAATTAAATATGATAGATGTTTATGGTTTGTAATACTACCTTATTTCCCGATGCAGTATATGTTATAAACTAATAATGTGCTGATAATCAAATATGATTTTAGCAATTCTTCATGCTGGGGGACAAACGAGGGACAAAAAAATGGAGACAATCTGCAAAGAAAACACTAATACAATTTCATTTTTGAAAAACGTGATTAAGGAGCCTATTAAATCTCCTTTGTCCCTCGTGTCCCACATGTTTTGAAGCGATGTATTTGCTCTTTATACCTCTTTTCTTTCACCGCCTCTTATAGATATAAGTTTAGTCTTGTTTATTGTATATCTATCAAAGTTCTAAACCAAACTATTTTGCTTTCCAAAAAAAGATAGATACTTGTATATTTTGGCTGGAAACTGATATCAACCTTAGAGGTGAGTAATCTTTCTGTATGCCAATATTTTATTTTGACTTATTCTCTTTTCGCCAGCCATAATTAATTTTTGTAATTCCTTCTGAGTTTTCAGTTAACTGCGTAAAATGTATAAAATACTTGTAACTAATAGAATATCAAATACTTTTAATATACCTTTTTAGATAATGTTTATTCAAGTATGGATTGTAGTAATTTATATCTGAAGAATTACTTTTGAATTTAATATTTATCCATCAATATATCATAAAGTAAGATATAATTGCTGTATTTGCATATTATATGATATATTGAGCAATATCGAAAATAACAATAGGTACAAAGTCGCCAAGAAAGTTGGATCAGAAGATGCAGATTGTTGGAGGCAGGCCAGTCTGCGCAAAAAATCTCAGTATTGCTCATTAATAGGGCAGATATTTTGCCGATATACCAATAAAGCTAAGGCATTGTATCCTCGGATTATTAATGTGATACTTCTGTCTTCCAATGAAGAGGAACTTCGTACAAGTATGTAGGAACTAAGGCAGAAGACTAACCTAGATGAATATTTCATATACTGTCTTGATATACTCAAAAAGGAAATCCGCCTGTCTCTTATGGTCATTCGCAAAATGCAGGCGGAATAATGGAACATATATGTTCAGTCTATAGGACTATTATTTCCACAACGGTTCTTCTTGTCAGCTCGTAGGTAAACCAAATCTTGATGTCTATCATCGGAAAATCTGCCAATTACTGTTGCAAGTAACCTTTCATATTCTCTTTTGAAGTGCAGGATGGACTCCTCCTTTGAACTTTTCAGTTCCTTGTCAACCAATGTCATGGTTCGGTTGAAATTGTCAGCATTTACAAACAAACTCCCATCTGTTATCCAAAAAATATTGCCAATTTCCTCGTCACGATGTTTGTCAATGCGCTGTGCAAGGCAATCTCTACTTTCTCTATATCGTTAAAGAGAAACAATCGCAATTTCTTATCGAAACGGTATGGGGTAATAGCCAATGTTTCGGATATAATGCTCCGTCCGTTGGGAGTCCCTAACGTCCCAACTTCTGTTTTTCAGCAGGGTGGCAATCTCAATGGGGTATGTATAGACCTTGTCAGATTAAATGCCCATAGGGTATAAAAATAAAACGCCCCCCAGATTTGAGCATCATTGAGAGGCTTTGGGAGGTCTAATGTTGTAAAAATACAACAACTATTTCATTCCGACAATTTTTTGCGGATGTTTCTGTTGCATGGTCTGTCGTTACCAGTTTCCATTGGAGCTGGATTTTCCTGCTTTAGGGTCGGCAAAATAAGACAAAGTGCAAATTGCCAAGTGACATTGCATTCGGATGGCGGAAGCAGAACCGATTCGGCCGCTTCCATGTCCACGTTTGGTTTATTATGCAGGTCGCTTTATTCCAAATCGGTCATTAGAAAAATCCGCTTTCCATTTGCGCAAAAAATATTGTTTTTAGGGAAATAATTAAGCAGTAGAATAAAAGACTGGGGTTCCGTATCATTCCGGTATGCTATTTTATAGAAGAACTTGGAGTGGCTCTTGAGGATATTTGCATCATTTCTCTGTTTACGTTTTACAAGCTCCAGTTCAATGGAACCAAAATCTATGGATTTCTCGGATAATCTTATTTCTATGTTTGCTCCAGGAGGATAGATTAGATCAATGTCTATAGACAGATGATGGACAGACCTGCCTATTGTCAGCATTAAGAATGTGCCTTGAAAATCAGAGGGATTCTGCTTTGACCGGCATCTCAAGCAATGACAATGCATGGATGACTTTTTCAATCAACTTCTTGTCATTGTAATGCTGTGCAGTGACCATTTGGTCAATCCATTCTTTCGTAAAACATTTTTTTTATCGTTGCAAATTCAAGTTATTCAGTATGGACAATAATTCTTCTTTGACTTTTCTTCTGCTGGAATATCTGAAAAGTCGGCTACGATTAACGGAATACATTTTGAAGGCATTCTCTATGAAACTTTCGCTTTCACTCCCTTGTAGATAGAAGAAATCAGAATCTCTCAGAATATCAACCAGAAGTTTTTCCAATGTGGGCATTGGAATGCCGGATACTTCCTGCAACGGAGCTTCTGAAACAAGGTTCTTCACGAAGATGGTCCTGCTGTCCATATCCACATAGCGATATACTATATCTTTAGTGGGACGCAGAAAAACCGGTCTGCCTTCGCCTTTCAGAAAATCAAAAATGGTTTCGGCTGAATCCCTCTCCGTTTCCACATAAATAATGCGGTTGGATGAAAGATGGTGTTGCAGTGGTGAAATGATTTCACCTTGGTAGATACAAAACTTGGCAAACGGGAAATTGGACTGCAACAGATTGAATACCTCTATTATATCGTCTGCAGGTTGGGGCAAGAATACCGGTTTCGTCACTTTGGCATACATGCCACGGCCGGTTCTGATAAGTACGTTGCTATTTACGAGTTTGAACAAATGCCACAGCAGGGAAGATCTGTTGATGTCCATGCTTTTGCAGAGACACTCAGACAAATCTTTTATATTAAAGTCATGATGCTTTTCAGCAAAATTTAGTATGGCTGATGTTATTTCGTTACTCATATCTGTTATTATGTCATAAATATAACAAATTATCGGCACAAATTTGAAATAGTGCCGATAATTTGCGGATTATGTATCGCAATAATATGATTGAATGATGTTCTTTCAGTTTGATCCTGTTCTTCAATATTTATCCACAAGGGCTTTTTCCCTCTTTTCTCATCATCGAATATAATCGTCAAGCGACATTGTATCCGGATGGCGAAAACAGAAGCATTTAGCCTGTTTCTCGTATTAACAGGGCTGCCTTGCATAGTCAGTGGCAGAGGGCGATATTTGCTGTAAGAAATGAAATAATGATACGCACTTATATTTTATGAACAGGAGAGTTTAGGAAACTATTTTTAAGCGTTTTAACGCAAATTTTATGGATATGAAGGATGAGGAAGGAATAAAATAGGGTTAAATTATTACAGTAAATTATGTGATACTGCTATAGTTCATTCTAGCTAGTATGTAAAGTTAGTGTTTTCTAAAGATGTATTATTAACTCTATGTATACTGGCTGTTTTGTTCGCTAAAAGACAATGTATTTTTATTGGAACAGATGGAAAAGGGACGATGTAATATGTGCCATAAACACATAAAGTATTGATAATCATGTATGGTTTTGACATTTTTTCATACTGGAGGACAAACGAGGAACAAAAAAAAGCGAGATAATCTGCAAAGAAAACACTAATACAATTTCATTTCTGCTGATTTATGTTTTTGGAGCAATATGTTCCTTTGCCCCTCTTGATTTAGAATTCTATATTTTCTCTTTGTCCCTCTTTTTTCTTCAGCATAAGGCTTAAGTTTAGTTTGTTTTTTTGTATATCTAATCAAGTTCTAATCTAAACCTAATGATTATTTTTTGGGGCAGCCAGAGCTTTTATACTAAACCAAGTATGATTATTGTTTCTTTAAGTTTTTGTAAATCGACATTCGGGCTTTATGAATAAAATTGTGGTGCAAAGGTATTTGTTATGATATTATTGCATCGCAAGTTCAGGCATTTTTGATTCCTGGATAAATCTCCACACTTAGACGTTTTAGGGAGATGGCTTGAATAATGAAAGACAGAAAAAGTAATTAGAAAGCCAAGTCAGGACATCACAACGTTACCAATTCATGACCATAGTGTGTAGAGTCATTAAAAACATGCTATCTGTATACCTTTCTGTTAGCATGGCAGTTCTTACACTCAATAATACTAAATATTATTCAATAACAATCTTATACTGCATAAATTAGTATATATTTTGTGCAATAGGCATTGTTATTTGAATAAAAAATAGTAATATTGTATTCGAATAACAACATATAAAAGATGAAAACAATCATTCTGAATCAACGCAAAGAACGTGATGAACTGATGTCTCGTCCTTATTTAATACGTAAGAGTAGTCAAAATACAGAATTGCTATTGAGCAGCCATCTTATCAAGTTGATAACAGGCCCTCGGCGAGTGGGGAAATCCACTCAGGCATTACTAATGCTACGGGACAAAAATTTTGCATACTTAAACTTCGATAACTATCAATTGTTAGAAGCCTGGGATGCTGATTTGGTCATGCGGATGCTGGATGATGTTTATCCTGGATATGAATATATTCTGTTGGACGAGGTCCAGAATCTTGATGCATGGGACCTGTGGGTCAGTGAACTGTATAGAATGGGAAAGAATCTCGTAATAACGGGCAGTAATGCCAGAATGTTAAGCAGCGAAATGGCTACAGTATTAACAGGTAAGTATCTTCAGGTAGAGATGTTACCTTTCAGTCTTGAAGAGTTTTTTGATTGGAATGGGCTTGATCTGCATCTACTTAAAGTAGAACACAAAACTGAATCTCTAGTATTGTCAGATGATTATTTAAGGAATGGCGGTTATCCAGAAGTAGTTGCTTCACGCCAATTGACCCGGAGTTATCTTGATACGTTATTTGATTCTATTATATGGAAAGATGTGGCTAAGCGTCATAATGTTCGGAATGTGACAGATTTAAATAACTTGGCCATGTATCTTGTATCGAATTTCTGTAATCCTATCAGTGCTAATGAATTGACATCAGAACTTGACTTCTCCAGTGTCAATACAACCAAGAAATATATGGACTATCTCCATGAACCATACCTTTTCTATTATTTGTCGCGCTACAATAATAAACTTAAGTTGATGAAAAAAGCTCCAAGGAAAGTCTATGTAGTTGACAATGGTTTTGTGGTGTCCAAGGCTTTTTCTTTAAGTGATAATTTAGGACGGTTGCTTGAAAATCAAGTCTTCATAGAACTTATACGCCGAGGTTATGATGTTGAAAAGACCATGTTCTATTATCGTTCACGAAACGATAAGGAAGTTGATTTTGTACTTCGTGAAGGAACTCGCATATTACGTCTTGTCCAGGTCTGTTATGATATTAGCAGTCCTAAAACGGAAAAGCGTGAAGTGGATAGTATTGTTGAATGTGCCGGAGAATTAAAGTGTGATAATCTCGTTATTGTGACTTATAATTACAAATGCACAATCGAGAAAGACGGTTATAAGATAGATGTAGTGCCAATCACAGAATTTTAAATATATGGATGTCCTGACGCATTTTAGAAGTATAGAAGAATTAACCAAGACGCTCTCCCATGAGCAAGGATTGCTAAGTGAGATGTTTGAAAAACGAAAACTTATGAAGTTTCCGGTTGGGCTTGCCATTGATCTTGTCGGAGGGAATGAAGCAAGGTTGAGGAAGCTGATAGAATATGGTGTACTGGTAGAAACTGGCAATATGGTTGAGATAGAGAGTGACTATTTGAACTTCTTCGAAGAAGTGCTGAATGTCAATGAGGAAATCAGTGTGTTGAGTGTGCAGGAATGTATCAACACATTGAAAGAGTATATAGGATATTTCCTACAAGAAACTAATATAAATCGTAAAACCGGATATCAGGATAGTGTGCGTCAGCTTTTAAAGAAGACCGGATTCAGGACTTTGAAGAATGTTGTTGATTTGAAGCGTAATATGGATAATGCATATAAGCAGGAGCCCAATTATATTATCAAAAAAAAGAAACTGGAGAACTTGGATGAGAAGAGTCGTAGCATTCGTACTATGATACGTGAATGTGAAAAACTGATGGATAATGAGCATGCCTTTTTCATTATGGCCAATGATCCGCACATGGCCAAGACTTGTAGCGATGTGAAACATGATTTTGTAGAAGCCTATCATGCGTTAATGGAGATTGACAGACAAATAATTTCCTATATTAATCAGATTGACAAGCAGAATAAACTTTACAAAAAAATACGAAAACTGAAGTATCTGCAAGATCAGATGCTTATCAAGGCTAACACGAATGTTATAAATGTGTTGGAGGAAAGAAATCCTCTTTGGATGGAATCACGTCAATACAATAAGATTCGTCTGTCTTTAGAAATGTTGAGGGAAAACGAACTGGTGGTAAAGATGCTTAGACGGATTGCCGAGCGTAATGGAATACAAAAAACACTAAGAACGGAAGCCGACCCGTTGACTGAAGAAGAGCTGCAAAATCATGTCCGATTATTGAGGGATGTGGATTCTGCTGAAGTCTGGAATTCATTTTTGGCATCAAGCTATAATTTGTTTGAATTCATTTTGAGATATGACTATAAGGTAAAACGTAATATTGAAGAACACGTTACACTTTTCTGTCAGTTGGTCATCCTGCATCCGGATGAATGCCGAATGACTGGAAAATATGCAATTTATCAAAACATTGAATATCCTATAATTTATGCGAAATAATACTCGAAGAATATACGATAAGTTAAGCCGGGGAGAATTCCTTTCGGTGGACAGTTCAGACGCTTCTGTACGTCATCTGTATGAGGATGTCGAAGAAAATCTGGAAGATTATACGGAATATTTCAAGGAAATTGGTCTGCAAATGGAATCTGGTAATGGTTACTTCTATTTTTCAAGAATAGGAGAGGCTAAACAGACTATAGAACAGAAATTGGATAGCTTTTCAAAATGGCTTGACTATCTGGATTTTCTCAAATGCTATAATCCGTCATTTACCGCTGGTTATCAGTTCCGAAAAAGCCATTTAATAGAACAAATAAGCCTGGATATTGAGTTGAAGGAAAAGGCACACCATCTGTTCAAAAAATACGGGGTTGGATCAAATGGTGAAATAGTAAGCAAGCTGTTACAGGAAATGCAGAATATGGGCTTTGCAGAATGTATCAGTGAACTTGAGGAAACATATAAGGTTACTTCAGCATTCCGTTATGCCGAAGAATTAGTTGATATAATTCAAATAGCAAATGAAGATGAAATACCTGAATAAGATAATTTTTATCAATAGTGCTAATATCCCTTATGCAGAGATATCTGTAGATGGAAATGTGCATTTTACAGGGACCCAAGGGGTTGGTAAAAGTACTGTATTGAGAGCATTGCTGTTTTTCTACAATGCGGATAAGCATCGTTTAGGTATTCAGCAGGGACAGAAATCGTTTGATGATTTCTATTTCAGTCAGTCAAACTCTTATATACTTTATGAGGTGATGCGTGATAATGGGGCTTATACAATAGTTGTATGCAGGTATCAGGGACGTGCTTCATGGAGGTTTGTTGATGCTCCTTATCAGCGTGAATGGTTAATTGATGGCAGTAACCACGTATTGAGTGATTGGGTAAAGATTCGAGAACGTATAGACAAAAATGTAGCTGTTTCTGCCAGGATAGAATCCGGTGTTATGTTTAAGGATATAATTTTCGGTAATACCCATGACCATAAATATACACGTTATGCGCTGGTTCAGAGTCCACATTATCAGAATATTCCACGAAGTATTCAAAATGTTTTTCTGAATACTAAGCTTGATGCAGATTTTGTAAAGGATACTATCATACAATCCATGACAGATGAAGATTTACCGATTGATTTACAGTCCTACAGACGACTTGTTACAGATTTTGAGCGAGAGTATGACGAGATAGACTGTTGGTTCCGACAATCACGTGATGGTAGTTATCCAGTTCGGCAGCAGGCATTGAAAATAGCTGAACAGGGGCGTACAATCGTTGCACTTGACCAGCAGCTGGCAGATATATGGCATATGCTCAATTATGCTGTGGCTTATAGTGAGGAACACATTCCTCTTTGGGAAGCTAAAGCTGTTGAAGTTGGGACTGAAATAGATAAAGAGCATAACCGTGAAAAAGAACTCACATCAGAATATGAAAAAGAAAAGGACTCTCTAAATCAAGATCTTGGTGCCAAGAAGGGTAAACTAAAGGATATAACACAAGCCAGAAAAGAATTTGAGGCTATAGGTATAGATGAAAAACTGATTCTCGCCAGCCGTGAATCTGCTATCAGACAAGAAGTTACTGAAAAACAAACCCTATTGGATGATTTATTGAAAACTCATGCATCTATAGAAGAAAAGTACAACATCGCAAGGGATAAATTGGAAAATTCACGTCAGATGTTTGAGAACATTCAGAAAGAAGCGTATTATCATAAGCAAGACGAACTTCAGATAAAGCGTAAGAATCTGGAAGAAGAACGTACCAAAAGCAGGAATCAGATTATGGATGCTTTCAATAGCTGGCGACATGATTCGGATGAACGTTTGCAAATTCTGCTGTTTGAACAAAACAGAGCTGATAATGCACTGAAGGAACTTCGTCAGTGGCATCCAAAGGCTGATGAAATAAAGCAGGTGGACGGTGAACTGCAGCAATTGAATTTTACGGAGAAGGAGAATACTGTCCAGCAGGCAGCGGTAAAAAGTCAGATAGATCGGATTACTGCCGAGTATGGGATGAAAGAAACGGAAGTAAAACAGGAATCGCAGCGTGAGCAGGAACATCTTGAAACTGAGCGTACAATCCTTCGTGAACAAATTGCGAAGATTGATGATATATTGGCTCGTTTAGACGGTTCTCTGTATAGGTGGCTTTGTGAAAATTCGGAAGGCTGGGAGAACACTATAGGCAAAGTCGTTGACGGAGAAAGAATTCTATATGCTCAAGGACTTGAACCTCAGTTGGAAACAAAATCCAATGGACTGTTTGGTATAAGATTGAACTTGGAAAATATTGCTTCTGTACACCGTACGCCTGACGACTATAGATTGGAGAAGAACAACCTGGAGGATCAGGTGAAGCAGATTAACCGTAGACTCGAACAGTTACCAGTTGCCCTTCAGGAAGAAATTTCTAAACTTGGTAAGAAATATGCCGCTCATGTAACTCCGCTTCGTCAGAAAATGACATCGTTGAAGGTTGAAGAAAGACAGATTCCTGTCAAACGTCAAAACCTACAAACCCGAAGGCATAAGTTTCAGATGGAGGAGCAAGAGTTGATTAATCAAGAAAAAGATATTCGTGAACGTTCCTTTAATGAAGCTGTATTGCAAGTGAATTCTGAGAAGGAAACTCGTAATAAGAATGACATAAAGATTAAAAAAGATCTTAAGGAACTTGATTCATCGTTTAATAAGGCAGCAAAAATTCTCGAAGATGAATTACGATTTTTTAAAGAGAGACAAGAGGCTGAAGCGAAAGAACGTAATCTGGAGTTCTCCGAACAGAAAAAACAACTTGACAAACAGCAGATAGCTGAACTTGCCGGCAGAGGTGTTGACACTAACTTGCTTGAGAAATATCGTTTAAGTTTAAATGGTCTAAAGGCTCTATTGATGAGAATCGAAGATGAACGTTCAATAGTTTTCAGATTTCGTGACATAGAGCAAAATCTTTTTGCCAAAGAACCGGAAATAAAAAAGACTGTTAAAACTATTGAACAGAGACTCGCCATGATACGTCAACGTTATGAAGATAAAAGAAAACGTATCGAGAAAAAATGTAAAGAAATGGAAGAACACCAGAAAAAGCTCCTTAATGAACTATCGCATAGGAGAGAGGGGTTGGAACTTTACCGTCAGATGGTTGATAACGAACATTTGATACCTGATGCTTTCCTTTCTGATGACAATACGAGGAAGACTGAGCAGGATTGTCAACAACTATTGAGTCTATTTAGGGGTACTATAAATCAAAAGCATGAATCAATTGACAAACTTAAGTTATTGGTTCTCAATTTTAATCGTAACTTTAAACCTCAAAATGCTTTCCATTTCAATACGATGCCTGTAACAGACAATGATTATTTGCAGATTGCCATTGATTTACAGGACTTCATGGACAATAACAAAATTGAGGATTTCCGCAGACGCACAAGCGAACACTATAAGGATATTTTGGGACGTATATCGACTGAGATCGGGGCATTGATGAAACGCAGATCAGACGTAGATGGGGTTATACAAGACATAAATCGTGATTTTATAGAAAAGAATTTTGCCGGTGTAATCAAGAGTATTGAGCTCAAGTCAGATGAATCATCTGACAAGCTTATGAAATTGCTTATATCCATTCATGATTATACTATAGAGAATGCTCTCTCAATCGGTGAATTGAATCTTTTCTCGGGTAATGATCGCGATGAGGTGAACCGTAAGGTCGTTGATTATCTGAAGAGTCTGTCTCATCAGCTACATAATGAGCCCAATCGTCCTACTGTATCGTTAGGTGATGCTTTCCGTTTACAGTTTCGGGTGAAAGAGAACGACAATGATACAGGCTGGACAGTGCGTATTAATAATGTAGGGTCGGATGGAACGGATATTCTTGTAAAAGCAATGGTCAATATCATGCTCATTAATGTTTTTAAGAAAAAGGCAGCCAAAAAAAATGGTGATTTCATTGTACACTGTATGATGGATGAGATAGGACGCTTGCACCCTAATAATATAAAAGGCATTCTTCAGTTTGCCAATACGCGCAATATATATATTATTAACAGTTCACCAACATCGTATAATGCTTACGATTATCGCTATACATATATGTTAAGCAAGCACGGGGTGAGGACGAGAGTGGAAAAATTATTAAAACGAATAAATTAGTCTATAATATGACTATAAATACATCCATACAGGCATTGCTGTCCGGTGAGCAAGTTGCCGGTTCAAAGTTAAGCAGTAAGTTACTTAATGAACTGTTGGCAGAAGGTATGCTATTGGTGATATCACATGGTTCAAGAAAATCATATCTTGCCCGTGATACTGAGGCTCTTAAAAGATTTCTTATAGATAAGGATGAGAGTTATCGAATTCTTGAAGTGAATCTTCCTGATTCCCGTGCGTCAATGGCAACGGAAACAGGGAATTCCAAACTTGTTACAGTTCGTTCCTGTCCTGGGTTTCCTGTAAATAGTTACGAACCTATTGAATGCTTTCTTCGTGGGGAGTCATTTTGGGTAAATCCCCAGGAAGGAAGTTTTCTGTTTGTTTCTGATTGGGAGAAATTTACAATTCCTGAAGACGTTGTAATAATTGGTATTGAGAATATGGAAAACTTTAGGATGATTCGTAAACAAAGATTATTATTTGAAAAATACCTCAAAGTACATGAGTTTTCAAACAGAGTACTCTTTGTATCCAGATATCCACAATCTTCTGATCTTAGAAGATGGTTGTGTTCTATCCCCAATTATTATCTCCATTTCGGAGACTTTGATTTGGCTGGAATCAATATATTTCTCTTTGAGTTTTATCAGTATCTAGGCAAGGAACGTTCTTCATATTTAATTCCTGATGATATTGAGTTCAGATTGCAGTCAGGTTCCAGAAATAGATATGATGAACAGTATAGTCATTTCAAAGATGTCAAGTCAGATGTGTTCGAGTTGCAGCAATTGATAGCTTTAATTCATCGTGAGCGAAAAGCATATGATCAGGAAGGTTACATATGTTGTAATTCGTGACATAGAAAATAAAAGACTCACCCTGAGCGCGCTGTTCTTAAGGGAAGCGGGATGAGTATGTTATTGCAAATTTAATTAAAAAACTTCATATATCAATGTTTTTCTTAAATCTATTGTGAGAATGAATTATATGGTCATAGGTCCATGCGCTATTACATTCTTTATAGAGAATGCAATATGTAGACATAATCGATAATCAAAAAACTATATTCTAAATGGTAGAAAAGTATTTTTTAGACCAAATGGGTCGTTTTTTAACCTGAATCTACTGTTCCTACGTTTATTTACATAAAATTAGAAAGAGGCTGTCTCTTTCGTGAGACAGCCTCTTTGAAGTTCACCAGTTTTCTATCTATTTACAAATAGTATAAATAATACGTAAGTTTTTCGCCAAGTATGTCTACTAAATGCAAGAGAGTTTCACGTATATCGTTTTGCTTAATAAAGGTAAGAAAAATATGAACTATTTCCTATTTTCCCTTTATTTTAATAGACGTATATATGAATACGGCAATAAAGTAAAAGTAGAACAGAATATTAGATTATGATTGTTTCCTGTTTTGGAAACTTTGTTGTATATTTGTGAGGTATAAATATATATGGTATGAAAAATAGGTTAGAAAATATAGGTCCGATGATTCGTAATGAACGTATTCGTAAAGGACTTACCCAGGAAGAACTCGGTAAACGGGTAGGAGTCGGCAAAGCTCAGATTTCCAAGATAGAGAGTGGGAAATGGCTTACGATAAAAACTGTTACAAAGGTGCTTGATGCCCTTAGTATATCTGTTTATATTGTTTTTAAAAATGAGCAGGAAATTGATAAAAATGCGATTGCATAATGGGATGAAAAGGTTTCGTGCCAGTTTGCAGGAGTATTCTATTCTTGATGCAGAATTCAATGCAATCAAGGAATCCGTGAAACAAATTCCACAAATTGATACAAATGCCATCTTGGCAATTCTTCAAGAACAGATTCCAAATGTTGTACAGACATTGGTTGGTCAACAAGCTGCAAAGATAAAACGGAACCTAATGCGTGAAATCAATATCATGTCTGCAAATGTATCGGATATGTTGGAAAGACGAGAATATTTACTTAATCTTGAAGCTGAATCTAGCGATGTCAGGAAGAAGAACGAAAGAAGTTAGAAGAATATACCATGCTGGTATTCTATTGGGCTGAGACTCCTCTAGAAGATGTAGAGAAAGTATGTGGCATTGTCAAATTGTTTATTAGGACAGGTGGCAGCTAACAAATATTTTTACATTCCATTGAACAAAAAGCTACGCAAAGTCGAGTTGAAGTAGTTTGCCATTAATTAAAAGGTACAACGTGAAAGATTATCTCGATGGAGACTTTTTCCTTCAAACCGCATTCTGCGAATAGTTCAGTGCCAGAAAGGGAAATATTGCCAAGAACTACTTTTACTGCCTAAAGATTCACTGGCATCGAAGGATGGTATAAGCGGTTTTGTTTAATCTACGAAGGAGAGTTACAAAGAAAAATAACAATGATTGTTGGAATAAGTAATTCAGTATGTTCCACTCAGAATTGCGACTGATACAAAGTTATGCAGTCTGGAAAATTTGAATACATTAATTATGAATGAGATTTTAGAATATCTTGCAGAACTTTATAATGAAATTGGACATCATTGTCCTAAAGAAAAGCAAGTTCAACTTCTTGCTTTGATTATTGATATCAAACGCAATAATCTCCAAATAATAAACTCGAAAAACAGCCTGTATTTAGATGTTAAGAATTTTATTTTTGTATATCTACACAATAAAAGAATAAAAGATTTTGGATATGAAGACTATGATTCTGAACTCATAAGAGACTATATCATGAACTCAAACTTTAATGATGAGCAGAAATTCAAACTGCTTTTATATACACGTAATCTTCTGTCTTCTTTGTCATACGAATACGATTGGCTTGAGAAACATCTAAAAAGAGTTAGATTGAATTTGGCATTTAAAAATCATAAATTCAAATGGATTCTTTTACTTTCATCATGGAGTCCGTTAACGCTTATAGTTTCTATTTTAATTATATTTACATTTGAGTGCCTGTTCTTACTCCCTGCTCCAGCTTCCTGGATGTCTGTATGCACTATAATACCTGTGCATTATTCTGATTGTTCTTTTTTCAATCATATTTTAAATGTGGTTTCTTTACATTTTGATTGTATAGAGAATTCTGCCAAGGTAGAATTTCATTCATGGGGCATCCTTGGTCTTGTTTTTGGGAATTTGCTTTACATCATAATATGTGTTAATTTCCTATTTAAAAACCTTTTTTCAAATTTTGAAGTAGATGACAAATATTAATAGAATCTTTTTGAGCATTAATCGAGCTGTAAGATCAATAATCTATAGGCTAATTTTATTAGTTTATGGTATCATATTAGCTTTATTGTTTCCGACTCTGTCATCATATGCATATATAATAATTTTTTGCTTGTATATCATTTACATATTGTATTTAATTAAGAGTCACATAAATGCAATAATAAGGTCTATTGTAGATTTGATTTTTATTGCTATATGTTTGTATGGGAAACCTGCTGATAATATCAGTGCTATAGCAATGCTATTTTTGCCTGTAGCTAATGCTATAAATCATACAGGAAAAGGAAAGCATCCCTATGTATATCTCTTGGGACTTGTTGCAATATATATGAGTATGCTACTAGTGGGAGATTGTGATCATTTAATACTTCAAATTACATATGCATTAATTGCATTTTCGGCCTTTTGGGCTATTCAATGGCTTACAAAAAGACATTGGATTCAAAATAATAGTGAAGCACTATTGAAAGATACTATAGAGGATTTTTACATACAAGGAATAAAGCCTGGTAAGGTGTATGAAAAAATTGGTCAGATATTTATTGCAGAAAAAATTCACTTTTTGGACATGTTCTGCTTTATATCTCATGATGATTTCAGTTCAATGTTTGTTGTAAATGGTTCTCGCTTCGTATACAACTATTCAATAGAGATAGATAAGATTCAGCTATCTGAAATACACAAAAAAACAATGTGTAAAGATATTTCTTTAATTGTTGATGGTAATCTATACAATAATAACATTGCAATTGTAGAACCAGCTTCATCATTTAAAGATAATATTGATAATACGTCTTATATGTTTGTTTTATGTTTTGAGAACAAAGCTTTAGGTGCTTTTGTTCTTTTGGATAACATAAGTAGAGAACTTAAAAGATTTTCACAATACCTTTATGCTGAAAGAATCGTACGTCTAAGAAAAAAAGAAAACTTTGAGAAGATAAAAGACAAAGGTAGATTTGTCGATAGTGCGATTAATACTATGCATTTTATCAAAAATAGGTTAAGTTCATTGCAGACTTTAACTGATGTGGTAAATGACATGAATCCGACGAATATAAATGAGGGATATATAGAAGTAGCTAAAGAGGCTGCACTCCGGTCTAGTATAGATATTGAAAGTATTTTACAAAAAGCAAAATATCTTTTAAACAAAGAGAACAATCCATTCCATTATCAGCCAACAGAAACTTGCAAGACAAGAAGAATGTTCGCGACCTTAAGACAGGTGTGGGAGAATATTCTTTTAAATTCGAATATTTCAGTTTCTAATATTGAGCAAATAAATAATGATTCTTATCACATAAAAACCAATATGGAAGGTGTTGAGATTCTATTTTCAGATATCATTGGAAATATGTCTAAATATCAAAAGAGTAATAGTTCTTGTAATTGTACATGTGATAATGAGTTCTTAACCATTGTTTTTAAAAATGATTTTGCAGATAAAGAATCTGTTCTCTCTTTGGTAAAAACATATAATCAGAAAGATAAGGAAGAAATTATCAAACGTAAAACATATGGAGTTTCAAATGTAAAATCATTTGTTTCTGATATGGATATTATTCTCTTCTCTTCCATTGAGACAGAATCAGATACTGAATTATTTACAATTACACTAAAATTTAAATTAATAAAAAATGAAAGTTCTAATAATTGAAAATGAATATGATTCAATTCTTCCTGTATTTAATGCAGTTGAGAAATTAGTTCTGAAGCAAGAACTAGAAAAGGTTCATATTGATAAATCTCAGAATATTCCGTGGACTGAATTAACGTCTTTTAATGCTATCTTCATTGACTTGAGCCTAGCAACTAAAAGTCTACAGGATGGGTACGGGATTATTGAAAGGCTAAAAGAACAAGCACCTGAAATTTTAAGGAAAGTCGCAATAATTACGGGTAACGATATGGTACAAAACAATCTAAAGGAAAGAGGTTTGAGTGAATGTAATATTCAAGTCTTTGAAAAGCCATTACGCTACAAAGAAATTGCTGCTTTCATAAATAAAGAAGTATCGCATACTTCATCTTAAAATGTTATTCGTGTCTCGATTTTGACGGGATACTCATGAAAAGAAAGAATGAGAAGAGCATTATGCGGATGCTTCTTGATATTTATTGATAACATTAAGGATGCTTATATAGCTTATCTTATTATATTAAAAACATAAGTTATCGATAATCAGTGGTGTCTATTTTAGGAAGTAATATAACTACTGATATTATAACATATAAAGAACCTAAAAGAGTGTGTATTCTTGCAGATTACGCTCTTCTAGGTTCTTAGTTTGAACAATTTCTTATTCTCTATTATCAAACTAATTGTCGATGTCACAGTTGAGAATATAACGTAATTTTTGACGGATTTTTTTATAGGCCAGTCCCACCATTTTAGTATTTCCAATTTTTGAATAGTATCATCGTTGAAACGCTTTCTGATCGGCTTGGTAGGAATACTGCCTACTATGGTGTAAGGTGGTATGTCCTTTGTGACAATAGCTCGGGTGGCAATGATTGCTTCGTCTCCGGTACGTACTCCAGCCATAATTATTGTTTCATAACCTATCCATACATCGGTAAGTATTCGGCCAACTACAGGTATTAAACCTTTATATACAACAATAGCGACT
>OLFW01001149.1_pt1 | contig 16973 bp, 16 predicted proteins | sample 1605351 | NCBI WGS metagenome assembly OLFW01 (sample SAMEA3888918, study PRJEB22519) | human gut metagenome | biome: human gut; feature: human-associated habitat; material: faeces | place: Denmark | collected 2010 | reverse complement strand
CGCACGGTCTCCGGCAAATTCTCCGCAACTCCCGTCCAGTCCAGCGTTATCTGTACGCCACTGACAGGATAATCGTCCAGCACCTCCCTGAAATTGCACCCTGACAGGATTATCAACAGACAGAACAGAGGCAACGGTACATTATATCTGATATTTTCCACCACATTCATCGTCCTGCCGTTATATGCCATACTAAAGAGACCGCTACCTTTGTAGGACCCACAAAATGAAAGTGTCCTCCATTAGTTCGGACTAATTCCCCTTTATAAGAGGTATATTTACAGTATTCCGTTGTCAAATAACCTATTCCCAAACTGCACTCGATTGCAAGGTGCCCGGTTATTCTGCGTGCATATCCGCAGGACAGACCCGAAGTCATATAATACTTACCGCGAATGCCACTCTCTTCTTTCAACTGAAAATCATATACTCCTCCCTCGGTATATAGCCCCAGGAAATACCCTGTCAATCTGTTGCACAGATTTCTGTTGCCCAGCCAACAGCGTACTTCCACACCTCCCGAAAGAAGCTGATAACAAAAGCCATTCCGACTGTTCAACCACCAAGGACATTTATATTCAGTATTCAAAGACCACCTCTTTCCTGTCGAAAACTCAACTTCCACATTCGGAGCCAACGCCAAATCATATATCATATTATTCTTCAGAGCTACCATAACCTTATGTGATGGTCCCAGCCTTTTTCTTTTCTCAGAGAACACGGTCGAAACCAGTTCTCCGTTGCCGGCAGATACTACCGGCAGTGCCTTCTCCGGCATCCGTATTCCGGCAATAGGAAACTCCTTCGAATGTACCGTATAGCTGCCTATCCGCGGAAAAACAAACTGCAGCAGATATTTACAGGCCTTGCCTTCGTTCAGATAGAACAACAGTTCCGTCAATTTGCCGAAATTCCCATAATGATACCGAATTAACATCAAAACCTCTTTCCTGTCCGGCACATTCTTATCAGCGAGTACCCACCGATATACTTCTCTCCATTCGTCCGATTTTATAACCGAGTCCAGCATTACACTGTTTACAACCATCAATATGTCAGCCCGTACAGATGCTCTTCCCACTGATAAAAAAAAGAGCATTATAAGAGTTACTATATAGATACGGTTCACCATAACTTTGCTTTGTACAAAGCCAAAAATAAACCATTAAAATTAAAGAAGATACAGAAAAACCAACTCATTTAGCAACTTGGAAGATTCTGTGAAACGATTGGAAGTTTTTTGCAACTTATGCTACTTCCAATACAGACAAAGAACCGGAATATTCCACGAAAAGCCCCAACAGCAAGCCTCGCTTATCCGACATTTATCATATAGTCATTATATACACTTTATTTAAGTCAAGATGTCCAAGCGTGCACGAAAACAGTAAATATTCGCAAAAGAAAACTAAAAGAAATTCAGAAAAAGAGTAAATATTTGGGAAATATATGAAGAAGCTATACATTTGTTACGTGATTTTTTTCATAGTATTAGATTTAAGGTTAACAAAGGTTGGAGTACAGCGGTACTCCTTTTTTTATGCCAATAAGCAATATACTCCTCCAACCAATGTCTTTACCACCCCTTTCATCTCCAGTTCGAAAAGCAAGGCGCTCATACGGTTTACGGGTATGTCCGCCTCCACTACCAGCGCATTGATATGCAAGTCTCCCTGATGAGTCAGTATACGCACCACCAGCTCCTCCTCATCCGTCAGTTCCGGAAACAGATTGCGCTGGATACCGGCTGCTTTGGCAGCAGGCTCTGCACTCGCCCACCCCATTGTTTTTACGAACTCTTCGGCACTCTGTACAAGCGCAGCCTTATTATCCCGTATCAACCGGTTGCAGCCGATAGAAGCGGCATCCGTCACCCGCCCGGGCACGGCAAAGCAATCACGGTGATAGCCGTCGGCCAAATCCGCTGTAATCAAAGAACCGCCTTTAGCGGCAGATTCCACAACAATCGTCGCATCGCACATACCTGCCACAATACGGTTACGGCTGACAAAGTTATGCCTGTCCGGAGTAGTTTCGGATAAGAACTCGGTAAGCAAACCGCCGTTGACCAGCATATCGACAGCCGTCTTACGATGTACAGAAGGATAGATACGATCCAAACCGTGAGCCAGAACGGCAACAGTAGACATATTATCAGCCAGGGCGGCACGATGTGCATGAATATCAATGCCGTAGGCGAGACCGCTCACTATCAGGGCATCAGGGAGAAGCACGGACAAATCGTGCACGAAATCCGCACAAAACCGTTTGCCGTACTCCGTTGCACGGCGCGTACCTACCATATTGATAACATGTAAACGGTTAAAATCAGTGTTTCCCTTGAAAAACAGGACAATCGGCGCATCCTCACATTCCCGCAGACGGGAAGGATAGGCCTCATCCCGCAAAGTAAGACAAGTCAGGCGGTTCTTTTCTACAAACTCCATTTCACGTTCGGCACGAAGAAAAGCGGCAGGACAGTCAAGAGCCGTAATTATCGAGGAATTCACGCCGGGCAGACGTTCCGGCAATTCCTTACGATACCCGAAAACGTCAACGGCGCTACCTATGGCATCTATTAAACGCTTTGCCCCGATATGTCCTATACCGGGACAGAGCGTAAGAGCTATACTGCAAAGACGTTCGTCATTATTCATGGTCGAGGTAGGGGGCAAAGACGTTATCGAATAACTCGCTGTCGCTTAAACGTCCGTTTACCACACATACCGTTTCAACCACTGCCTTGATGGCCACTTTATTGTCACTTGCCCTGAAAATATCCTGGTAGAACACATACTTGATGCCTTCTTTCTTCATTGCCAGCTTTGATACGAACTCATCACCGCTTTTCAACGGTGTCTTGAAAGCCATATTGATGCGTGCTACCACTGGATCTACCCCCTGTTCGTGGAGTGCGGCAAAGCTGACACCCGTACTCAACAGGAACTCGTGCCGCGTATGCTCCAGATAATGCTGGTAGTTGGCATTGTTGACAATACCCTGAAGGTCGCATTCATAGTCGCGGACCTTCATTTTCAGTTCATAAATATAATTCATTATAATACCTGCAATTTAACAATTTACCATTTGATAATTAACCGCGTTTATTCTCGATATCCAAACCTTTGAACCGCTTGAGCTCCTCTACGGAAACCAGTTTGTAGAGTTTGTCGCTGGGACGTATCTTATCCGCTTTCATCGAGAAATGCTGCCCTTTTTTCACCGTCTGCACGGGTTTCAGATCCACGCGCGCTTCTTCCAATGTAGTGAATACGGCTCCCGTTGTCGGTCCCGTTATCAGCAGCTTGTCGCCGACATTGATTTCGGCGGCTTCCACCAAGAACTCCGCCACGCCGATATTCGAGAAGTAACGGATACCCTTGCCGACATAAATCTTACGTTCAGTAGCGGCAGAACCGTAGTTCCGGGTCCATTCGCCCAAGCGCTGCCCCAGATAATAGCCGTCCCAGAAACCACGGTTAAACACGGTTTTCAGGCGCTCGTCCCAGGCAGCTATCTTTTCGTCGGTAAACGTGCCTTCCACATAGGAGCGAATGGCCTCCTTATAACATTCCACCACCGTACGCACATACTCGGGACCGCGGGCGCGTCCTTCAATCTTGAACACACGCACGCCTGCATCCAGCATTTTGTTCATGAAATGAATGGTTTTCAGGTCTTTGGGCGACATAATGTACTGGTTGTCTATATCCAGTTCCACATCCGTTTCCTTGTCGCGCACCGTATACGAGCGGCGGCATACCTGCATACAGGCTCCCCTGTTGGCCGAATGGTTCATCTCGTGCAGCGAAAGATAGCACTTGCCCGATACCGCCATGCACAAAGCGCCGTGGCAGAACATCTCGATACGTATCCGCTCGCCGCTCGGTCCGCAGATATTCTCTTCACAGATATGACGGTAGATTTCCGCCACTTGCTCCAAATTCAGTTCACGCGCCAGCACCACTACATCGGCAAACTGGGCATAGAAACGCAAAGCCTCCACATTCGAAATATTCAGCTGCGTGGACAGATGCACCTCCTGTCCTATCTGCCGGGCGTAGCTCATCACAGCCACATCGGCTGCAATCACCGCCGAGATACCTGCCGCTTTTGCCGCATCCACAATGGTGCGCATCAGGGGAATATCGTTATCGTAAATAATGGTATTTACTGTCAAGTAACTTTTCATACCATGCTCATCGCAGGTTTGGGCAATCTCCCGCAAATCGTCAATGGTAAAGGTATTGGCGGAACGGGCACGCATATTCAGGTTTTCGATACCGAAGTAAATAGAGTCCGCACCCGCCTGGATAGCTGCGGCAAGAGACTCGCGCGAGCCTACCGGAGCCATGATTTCAAAATCGTTCAAAGTAGTAGAATTCATCCAATATGAAATTTAATGATGCAATTATTTATTACCGTGCGCATCCAATTCCCGTTGAATCAGTGTCACAAGTTCCATGCCAAGCTGTTGGCCTGCCGTCATCCCTTCCATTGTAATAGCAGGAGTAACCGCTCCCAGCTTCTTGCCCGCCGGAGATTCGTAGAAGGCTACAATCTTCTTCAGGTCGTCCAATGTCAGGTGTTTCTGATAGATGGGCACATACACCTTCACCAGGTTATCGCTGAAAAACTTCTTTGCCTTTTCCGTTACTGCGTTCCACGTGGCCTCCGATACAGAGGGAGACTGCTGCTTCATCATGCCGATTATCTGCGGAACCATCGTATCCACAGTGGCCAGACCGCCGGAAAGCAACAGCATTTTATGCAACGTTTCCTGATATTCCTTATTCTGCCCTTGTGCAGAAACAGGGGAAATGCCGATGAGCAGTGTCATCACACACAATGCGACTGAAAGCAAACTCTTTTTCATAATTATTTCTGTTGTTAAGTGAATGAATAGTGCAAATATACAGATTTAAGGAAGAAACTGTATATTCTTTCAAGGATTTCACGCCTGCATAGCAAATGAAACAGGCTTTTTCCGTACTTTTGCAGGCAAATCCCGTCAGATTATGAAGATTAAAGATATAGACCTCGGCAAGCACCCCATATTGCTTGCCCCCATGGAAGATGTGACCGACCCTGCTTTCCGACTGATGTGCAAAGGTTTCGGAGCGGATATGGTGTACACCGAGTTTGTGTCGAGCGACGCGCTGATACGTTCCGTCAGCAAGACCGAACAGAAGCTGAACATCAGTGACGAAGAACGCCCCGTAGCCATACAGATATACGGCAAGGATACGGACACTATGGTAGAAGCGGCGCGTATCGTGGAGCAGGCGCATCCGGACATACTGGACATCAATTTCGGCTGCCCCGTAAAACGCGTGGCTGGTAAAGGAGCCGGTGCGGGAATGTTGCAGAATATCCCCAAGATGCTGGAGATAACCCGTGCCGTGGCAGATGCCGTAAAGATACCCGTAACCGTAAAAACCCGTCTCGGCTGGGATGCCGGCAGCAAGATTATCGTGGACTTGGCAGAGCAACTGCAGGACTGCGGCATTGCCGCCCTTACCATCCACGGCCGCACCCGCGCCCAAATGTATACGGGTGAAGCGGACTGGACACTGATTGGTGAAGTCAAGAACAATCCCCGCATGCACATCCCCATCATCGGCAACGGTGACGTCACCACCCCTCAAAGGGCTAAAGAGTGCTTCGACCGCTACGGGGTGGACGCCGTTATGATAGGCCGCGCCAGCTTCGGCCGCCCTTGGATATTCAAGGAAGTGAAACATTATCTGGAGACGGGTGAAGAGATACCGCCCCTCAGTTCCGAATGGAAACTGAATGTACTCCGGCAGGAAGTGGAAGACAGCGTAAAACTGCTGGACGAACGGAGAGGTATCCTGCACGTACGCCGCCACTTGGCAGCAAGCCCGCTGTTCAAGGGTATCCCTAACTTCCGGGAAACGCGCATCGCCATGTTGCGGGCAGAGACAAAAGAGGAATTGTACCGTATCTTCAACGAAATAGAAAAACTGATATAGTTTAAATTATCTTACAACCCCAACCAAAAGAGCGCCCTGCTTTTCTATGGGTCGGCAATCATCCGCCGAGCGAACCTCATTCAGTCAGGGAGTGAAAGACAATGAGTCAGGGACTGGCATCATTTGAACATCGGCTGCGCAAACCACCGCTTGAACATCCACGTTGCCACCACATAGAGCACAATGGCAGAGAAAAAGCCCACAATGGCATCAATCAGGTAATGCGCCTGTATGTACACCGTAGCCCCGCACAGCAGCAGATAAAAAGGAAGCAGGCAGGCAAACAAACGCCTGCTGCCCCGCCATGCCATAATCATCAGAATGGTGGACATGCCGACATGCGAACTGGGGAATGCCGCCGTCGGACGCTCGCCTACCTGCTGCGAGCTTTCCACCAGATTATAAAAGAATCCGTGTTCGTATCCCGGACCGGGCAGCAGCTCCTGATTGTGGTTGAAGTAATCGCCGATAGCCGGGAATACTCCCTGCGCTACGTTATCTTCGCCGATAGCCGGAAAATAGAACTGCGGCCCTGCCACCGGCACGAAGATGTATATCAGGTAGTAGATGAAGAAAGCGGTGACTATCACGAACGACACTTTCTCAAAAAGGTCGAAACGGTAGAGGAAATACCACACCACTACCAGAAGTATCATCGGATAGTAGAAGAAGTAACCCATATTGAACGGTTCGCTCACCCACATTTGCGGAAAACGCAGACAGAACCACACGGCAGGCTGTCCGCCGAATATCCATTGTTCGGCCGAAGCGAAAATGTGGTCCAGGTTGGGGAAGATACGGTTAAACTCGAATGTGTCGGGATACCAATAGGAGAGCAACGACATCTGGATAACGATGCGGATGAAAGCGGAAACCTTGCAGGGTGCAAGCCGGTAAAGATACATCAGCAGAAACGTCATGCCTGCAATCACAGCGCGGTCTGCAAGCATCTGCACCGGATGATCCATTTCTTGGAAAAGAAACAGTATGAGTATGGAAGTCAGCAGATTATATATCAGCGTAATCTTCTCTACCGCAAAAAGCCCTTTACGGGTTTCTACTCTCTTGAATAAGTCTAAAGCCATCCTTTATCTTTATACCAGGCAATCGTTTCCTTCACTCCCCGTTCCAGATCGTATTCGGGACTATAACCCAATTCCTTGACAGCCGGAGTTATATCGCATTGCCAGTTGCGTTGTTTCATTATTCTATACTTGTCCGAATTGAGCGTACTGGTAGTATTCCGGCGTTTCGCCCAATATTCGGCGAGCAAAGATACAACTTTCAATATAATTAATGGACATCTCAAGCGAATTACAAACGGATTCCCCAGTTCTTTCCGTATCAGATCGGAAAAAGCACGGCTCCGGTACACCTTGCCGTCTGCCAGGAAATAGGTGCGGCAGGATACTTGTTTCTCTATTCCCAGAAAAACGGCCTGCACAATATCCTTGACGTAAACAAACGTCAAATCCTGCCGGCGGAAACCTACGGAAAAGTCCGTGTGCTGACGGATGGACTTTGCCATCAGGAAATAATCTTTCTCGCGCGGACCGTACACACCCGTAGGACGATAAATGACGTAAGGGAAACCCGGTATGCTTTGCAGATAAATCTCCGCTTTCAGTTTACTAAGGCCATAAGCAGTGTTGGGCATAGGAGTGTCTTCTTCCGTAATCGGAGTATAGTTTTTTTCGCGTATCGGGCCGAATACGCTCAAGGTACTGATAAAGATAAACTGTTTGGGAATCATGTTCAACTCCCGCAAAGTATCTATAAAGTATTTGGTCTGCAGATAGTTCACCCGCTCAAAATCACTCTTATCCACACATTTTGTTACTCCGGCACAATGGATAATGTAATCGAACTTACTGTAAGTTCCCTTATGACCGGAAAGCTGCGCACGAAGTTCGTTGGGATGCGCAAAGTCGAGCTCAAGAAAATGTATCTTCCTATCTTGCAAATATTCCCGGCTGCTGGACGAACGAATACCTGCCCATACACCGAAACCCCGCCTCAACGCTTCTTCCACGATGAAACTCCCGATAAACCCGCTTGCCCCTGTTACTAAAACCGATTCCACGTTATGAATTATGAATTTATAAATTATGAATTTCTCCCGGTATCCTGTCGCTTCTCACTCCGCCACTGTACGGCCTCATCATTTCACCGGCTCTACATGAATACCTACATGAGTGCCTTTACCGAACTGCCCCTTCAAAGTATTCTCAATGGCCGTTGCCGTACGGTGTGCTTCTTCCAGTGTTATTTTTCCGTCCATACGCACGTGCACCTCTATCGCGTAATAGCTACCTATGCGGCGGGTACGCAGATGATGCGGCGAACTCACTCCGGGAAAAGAAAGGATAATCTTCTGTATCTCATTCTCCACATCGGCAGGCAGCGATTTCTCCAACAGTTCATCTACACAAGGAACCAGCAGCTTTATAGCTACTTTCATAACGAAGAGGCTGACAACCACCGCAGCTATCGGGTCGAGCACCCGCCAGTGATTTCCCAAAAGAATAGCCCCGCCGATACCTATGGCGGTTCCTATAGAAGAAAGGGCATCACTGCGATGATGCCATGCGTTGGCTACAACTGCCTGAGAATTCAACCTCTTTCCTTTGAATACCGTATAACGGTAGAGCGCTTCCTTAAAAGCAATGGAAACCAATGCCGCTGTCAGTGCCAGCATTCCAGGCTCCTGCAAAGAACCGCCACGCAGAAAATGATAGATGGCCGAAGCGCCGTTCCAAAAAATTCCCAAACCGACACCGAGCAAAATTATACCGATAATGGCGGTTGCCAACGTTTCATATTTGCCGTGCCCGTAATCATGCCCCTCATCCTCCGGCTTGGACGAGATGCGCACAAATACGATAACAATAATATCTGTAATAAAGTCAGACAGTGAGTGGACGGCATCTGCCAGCATTGCAGCGCTATGCCCTACGATACCCGCAAAGAACTTAAACAAAAGCAAGAGGAAGTTCACCACACTCCCTACAATCGTTACGCGGTAAATGCCTTTTTCCCTCGCAATCTCTTCCTTAGCCATAGATTGTACTTCCATTTCCCTTTTCCTAAGTTGTTGCAAATATAGTACATTAATCTGTTATGACCGGACATTCCCTCATAAATTTCAGTAAGACAAGAAGATTTTGAAGCCGGAGTGAACGAGTGAATACATTTATTTGTTTACTTTGCAAGAAAGATAAAAAGACATCAGATTATGGCTAAGACAAAAAAAGAAAAGAAAGAGAAAAAAGCCGGCAAGCGAATGAAGAAGAAAGAGCTCGTCAAAGCGCTATTGGACTTCTTCCACGTAAAACAAGACGAAGTACTGTCCCTGAAATACATTTTCGAACAACTGCATCTCACTACACACCCGCTGAAAATGCTGTGTATGGATATACTGTCCGAACTGTCGGATGACGATTACATCACCGAAGTGGACAAGCATAAATACAAACTGAACAATCATGGTGTGGAGATGACCGGCACTTTCCAACGGAAGAGCAACGGAAAAAACTCATTCATACCCGAAGGCGGCGGCGACCCCATCTTCATTGCCGAACGGAACTCGGCACATGCCATGGCGGGCGATAAAGTACGTATCGCCTTTTATGCCAAACGCCGCGGACGCGAAGCCGAAGGCGAAGTCATCGAGATACTGGAACGTGCCAACGATACCTTCGTGGGAACGTTGGAGGTTGCCAAATCATACGCTTTCCTTGTTACGGAAAACCGCACGTTGGCCAATGACATCTTTATCCCCAAAGAGAAACTGAAAGGTGGAAAGACAGGCTACAAGGCCATCGTCAAAGTGGTGGAATGGCCTGACAAGGCAAAGAATCCTATCGGTCAGGTTATCGACATTCTGGGGAAAGCCGGAGATAACACCACCGAGATGCACGCTATCCTGGCCGAATTCGGATTGCCGTATGTTTACCCCGCATCCGTGGAAAAAGCCGCAGACAGGATACCTGCCGAAATTCCCGCAGAAGAATATGCCAAACGTGAGGATTTCCGCAATGTAACCACCTTTACCATAGACCCCAAAGACGCTAAGGACTTTGACGATGCCCTGTCCATCCGCAAACTGAAGGACAATCTTTGGGAAGTGGGCGTACACATTGCCGACGTGACGCACTACGTAACGGAAGGCAGCATCATCGACAAAGAAGCCGAGAAACGCGCCACATCCGTTTATCTCGTAGACCGCACCATCCCGATGCTGCCCGAACGGTTGTGTAACTTCATCTGTTCCCTGCGCCCCGATGAAGAGAAACTGGCCTACTCTGCCATCTTCGAGATGACGGACAAGGGAGAAGTGAAGAACTCGCGCATTGTGCATACGGTTATCAAGTCCGACCGCCGCTTCACCTACGAAGAGGCGCAGCAGATTATCGAAACCAAAGAGGGAGACTTTAAGGAAGAAATCCTCAAGCTGGACTCGCTTGCCAAGATATTGCGTGAAAAACGGTTTACCGCCGGCGCCATCAACTTCGACCGCTATGAGGTGAAATTTGAGATTGACGAGCAGGGCAAGCCTGTCAGCGTATATTTCAAGGAATCCAAAGACGCCAACAAACTGGTAGAAGAGTTCATGCTACTCGCCAACCGCACTGTGGCAGAAAAAATAGGACGTGTGCCCAAAAGCAAAAAGCCGAAAGTATTCCCCTATCGTATTCACGACCTCCCGGACCCGGAAAAACTGGATAATCTGGCACAGTTCATCGCCCGCTTCGGCTATAAACTGCGCACCGGCGGAACCAAAACGGATGTATCCAAATCCATCAACCATCTGCTGGATGATATTCAGGGAAAGAAAGAGGAGAACCTTATTGAAACCGTATCCATCCGTGCCATGCAGAAAGCACGCTATTCCGTGCACAACATCGGTCACTACGGATTGGCATTCGATTATTACACCCATTTCACTTCGCCCATCCGACGCTATCCGGACATGCTGGTGCACCGGTTGCTGACCAAATACCTGGATTTAGGCGGACGAAGCGTTTCCGAACAGAAATACGAAGCCCTCTGCGAGCATTCCAGCAGCATGGAACAGATAGCCGCCAATGCGGAACGCGCCTCTATCAAGTACAAACAGGTGGAATACATGACGGAACGCCTGGGACAGACTTACGACGGCGTTATTTCCGGTGTTACCGAATGGGGACTGTACGTTGAGCTGAACGAGAATAAATGTGAAGGAATGATACCTATCCGCGACCTCGATGATGATTACTACGAATTCGACGAAAAGAATTATTGCCTGCGCGGACGACGGAAGAAACGCACATACAGCCTCGGCGACACTATCACCATCAAGGTGGCACGTGCCAACCTGGAGAAAAAGCAGTTGGACTTTGCACTGGTTGAATAGGCGGAATTATCATTGTCAGTTACAAAAGTTTACCTACACATACATGAAGACAATTACTATTACAGACCGCTCGCAAATAGAAGATATCATCCATAAATGCCCTTATTGTACGGTCGGGATTATCGACGGAGAGGGTAATCCGTATGTAATACCTATGAACTTTGCCTGGGAAAATGATACTATTTATCTGCATTCGGGCCCCGAAGGAAGTAAAGTAGAAATGGTGGCACGGCATCCGCAGGTCTGCATCACCTTCTGTGAAGGGCACGAACTGGTGTATATGCATAAACAGATAGCTTGCAGTTACAGCATGAAATCCCGCAGCGTTATCTGTAAAGGCAAAGTGCGTTTCATAGAAGATATGGATGAAAAGCGACGGATACTCGACCTGCTTATGAAGCAATATACGGACAATGCATGTAGCTACGCCGAACCGGCTGTACGCAATGTGAAAATATGGGAAGTGAAAGTAGATGAAATAAGCTGCAAATCGTTCGGGCTGAGACCGAGTGAATTGAAATAATCTCTACAAAAAACTTTGCCCGAAGTTTGATTGCCATTAACCTGCATATTCAAGGTATCCCAGTCCTATACTCAGAATACTTCAGTCACATAGGTAGTCTCTGTATAGGACTGAGCACATAACTCATCATAAGGGATATTCCTCAAAGGCATACAACAACGTCGACAAATAGCGTTCTCCCGTATCAGGGAGTAATACCACTATGTTTTTACCCTCGTTCTCCGGCAACTGCGCCAACTGAGTTGCGGCGCTGACAGCCGCTCCCGAAGAAATCCCCACCAACAGGCCTTCGTATTTCGCCAGTTCCCGCCCGGTACGGATAGCGTCATCATTGGACACCTGCAAAATTCCGTCTACCACGGCACTATTATAGTTTTTCGGAACAAAACCTGCACCGATACCCTGAATCTTATGCGGGCCCGGTTTTCCGCCTGACAATACCGGAGAATCTTCCGGTTCTACGGCTACCACTTGTATCCGGGAGTTATGTTTCTTCAAAGCCGCACCCACGCCGCTCACCGTTCCGCCGGTCCCCACACCGGCCACGAATATATCGACCTTCCCGTCCGTATCCTGCCAGATTTCCTGCCCGGTAGTGCGCTCATGAACGGCAGGGTTAGCCCGATTATCAAACTGCTGCAGAATCAGTGAACCGCACGGGCTATAGCACCTTTCATACCGTCTGCACCGGGCGTCAAAACAAGTTCCGCACCAAGGGCTTTCAGCAGATTGCGACGTTCCGTACTCATGGTATCCGGCATAGTCAAAATCAATTTATAGCCTTTGGAAGCTGCCACAAAGGCAAGCCCTACCCCGGTATTCCCACTGGTCGGCTCAATAACCGTTGCACCGGGCTTCAACAGTCCTTTCGTTTCCGCATCTTCTATCATAGCCAGCGCAACACGGTCCTTTACGCTGCCCGCAGGATTAAAGTATTCCAGTTTGACGATGACACGAGCTTTCAAGTTCTTGTTTTTACCATAATTGTTCAACTCCAACAAAGGAGTATTGCCAACTAAATCAGTCAGGCGTTGTGCTATTTTTTTCATATCTTGCAGTGAATTATCAATAAGACAAAAGTACGGCGGAGTCCGTTCATTCAAAATACCATAAATGTGGTAAATCCATACTATAAATGAGGGATATGTAGGAAAATTGGTGAGTATTTTATACCTTTGTAGCCACTTTATTAATAAAGGATATCATAATGAGTCCACTTAATTTTACTCACATCCTGACACAGGCAGTCGATGAGCTATCGGAAAGCGAATCCTACAAAGGACTGTTTCACCAGCACACGGACGGCAATCCATTGCCTTCAGCTAAGGCATTGTGCGATATTATCGAACTTGCACGTGCCATTATCTTCCCCGGATATTTTGGAAATTCAACGGTCAACAGCCGTACGGTAACTTACCATATCGGAGTCAATGTAGAAAGACTGTTCGACCTGCTGACCGAGCAAATATTGGCAGGACTCTGTTTCGGCAGTGATGACGAATGCAGTTGCTGTACCGAACTTCAACGTGAGGAGGCCGCATCAATTGCCGCCCGGTTCATCAGCCATTTACCTGAACTGCGTCGCATACTGGCTACGGATGTTGAAGCCGCTTACAACGGCGACCCTGCCGCACATTCGTTTGGCGAGGTTATCAGTTGCTATCCGGCCATACGCGCTATCAGCAATTACCGCATAGCACACGAACTGTTGGTACTCGGCGTGCCTCTCATTCCGCGTATCATCACCGAAATGGCCCATAGCGAAACCGGTATCGATATTCATCCGGGAGCTGCCATAGGCGGTTATTTCACGATAGACCACGGTACAGGTGTGGTAATCGGCGAGACTTGCATCATCGGCAAGAACGTAAAACTATATCAGGGTGTAACCCTCGGAGCCAAAAGTTTCCCGCTGGACCAGGACGGTAAACCCATCAAAGGCATACCCCGCCATCCCATACTGGAAGACAATGTCATTGTCTATTCCAATGCCACCATATTAGGGCGTATCACCATCGGAAAAGACGCTACCGTAGGCGGCAACATCTGGGTAACGGAAGATGTGCCCGCAGGCGCAAGAATAGTACAAACCAAAGCAAAAAAGTAAGAGATTTTATGATTTCAGAATTATAATCCATACCATATGCGTAATAGTAAAAATGAAATCATACCGGAATAAATCATAAATTATAAATCATAAATAAGTAGATGAGCGAACAATCATTCGAAATGATTGCCAAAACTTTCCAGGGACTGGAAGAAACATTGGCACAGGAACTGACCTCTTTGGGTGCAGACGAGATACAGATAGGACGTCGTATGGTATCATTCCGCGGCGACAAGGAAATGATGTACAAGGCGAATTTCTGCCTGCGGACCGCCATCCGCATCCTGAAACCTATCAAACAGTTTGTAGCGAAAAATGCCGATGAGGTGTATGAACAGATCAAGGCAATCCACTGGGAAGATTATCTGGATATAGATAAAACTTTCGCCGTAGACGCAGTTGTGTTCAGCGAGGAATTCCGCCATTCCAAATTTGTTTCCTACAAAGTGAAGGATGCCATTGTGGACTATTTCCGGGATGCATACGACAAACGCCCGTCTGTACGCATCAGCAAGCCGGATGTATTATTGAACATTCACATTGCAGAAACCAAATGCACTCTTTCTCTCGATTCATCCGGCGAGTCTCTGCACCGCCGCGGTTATCGTCAGGAAGCCGTGGAAGCTCCTCTGAATGAGGTTTTGGCAGCCGGCATGATATTAATGAGCGGTTGGCACGGAGAATGTGACCTGATAGACCCGATGTGCCAACCGCTCATTAATATCATGCCGCTCGGGAACAATCCCCATCGAAGCTGCCTTGATAGCCAGGAATATCGCACCGGGCGTATTCCGTAAGGAGTTTGCTTTTGAAAAGTGGATTGATTTCGACCAGGATCTGTTCGATAAGATTTATAACGATGACAGCCAGGAACGTGAATTCGCTCATAAGATATACGGGTACGACAACAACCCGAAAGCCAACGAAATCGCAACCCATAACATCAAGGCAGCAGGCGTATCCAAAGACGTAACGCTGAAGTTGCAACCTTTCCAGCAGTTTGAGCAACCTAAGGAAAAGGCTGTTATCATTACCAACCCGCCTTATGGAGAGCGTATATCTACCAACGACCTGCTTGCCTTATACCCCATGATTGGCGAACGGCTGAAACACGCGTTTACAGGCAACACCGCGTGGATACTTTCTTATCGTGAAGAATGCTTCGATCAAATCGGATTGAAACCTACTGCCAAGATACCTCTGTTCAACGGTGCTCTGGAATGTGAGTTCCGTAAATACGAAATCTTCGACGGAAAATACAAAGAATTCAAAAAGCAGGAAAGCGAAGAGGGTAATAAAGAGTACAGACCTTACGCTGCAAGAGAAAAAAGAGAATTCAAGACCGGAGAAAGAAGAGAGTTTAAATCCGGAGAGAAAAGGGAATTCAAGCCGAGAGAGAGAAGAGAATTCAAATCGGATGATAAACGGGAGTTCAAGCCTCGTGAATACAGAAAACCGGCAGACGGAGAATGGAAACCGAAGCGAGAATTTGACAGAGAGCGAGAATTTAATAAAGAACGTAAACCGGGAGAGTTTCGGAAACGGAACAACGAACGGAATAACGACTGAAACCGTTAAAATTAAAAGCTATGAACATAAAGAGAATCGGTAAGGCAATCATGGTATTGCTACTGGCAACACCTGCTTTATCTTCAATGGAGCTTATGGCACAAAACTTGAAAATGCCCACTCTGGAAGACCTTCTTCCTGGTGGCGCAACCTATCGTATCGCTGAGAACCTGCCGGGTTTGCAGTGGTGGGGTGACGTATGTATAAAACCCGGCATCGACTCTTTGTTTGCCGTCAATCCCAAAAACGGGAAGGAGACATTGCTCACAACCCGGGAAAAGGTAAATAAAGTACTCAACTCACTGATAACTCCTACGGAAACAACCGCAACACCCGGCCATAAGGGAAATAAAGTACAGCATTTCTACAATACCGAGTTTCCATGGCCGGACAAACCGTATATGCTTATCAAATTGCCTGCGAGATACATCGTTTATGATTTCGAGAAAGATGAATTCGTCAAAGGTCTGCCGCAGGTCGGAGAAAGAAACGGTGCAAACATTGACTATACCCCGGAAGGCGGACACATAGCCTATACCGTTAAGAATAACCTCTTCGTAGACAACAAAGCCGTAACCGAAGAACCCGAAGGAATTGTATGCGGGCAGAGCGTACACCGCAATGAATTCGGAATCGGCAAGGGCACCTTCTGGAGTCCTCAAGGAAACCTGCTGGCCTTTTACCGCATGAACGAAAGCATGGTAACTCCCTATCCGCTGGTGGATATTACTCCCAGAATAGCACTGGTGGACAAGATACGTTATCCGATGGCAGGGATGCTCAGCCATCAGGTTACCGTAGGTATCTATAATCCGGACACTCAAAAAACCGTTTACTTGAATACCGGCGATCCTACCAACCGTTATTTCACCAATATCAGTTGGGCGCCCGACGGAAAGAGTCTTTATCTCATAGAGCTGAACCGTGACCAGAATCATGCAAAACTTTGCCGATACAACAGCGAGACCGGCGAACTGATGTCCACGCTTATCGAAGAAACGCATCCCAAATATGTGGAGCCTCAACAACCCATCCTGTTCCTGCCTTGGGATCATACTCAATTTATCTACCAGAGCCAGAAAGACGGCTACAACCATCTGTATCTCTACAATACGGACGGCAAGCTCATCAAGCAACTGACAAAAGGGGAGTGGCTGGTACAGAACATTTTAGGATTCAATGCCAGAAAGAAAGAAGTTATCATCGCTTCTACGGAAGTATCTCCTTTACAAAGCAACCTGTACAAGGTCAATATCAATACCGGCAAACGTACTCCATTGGACAACAGCAAGGGAGTACACAACGGAATACTTTCCGCTTCGGGCAATTATATTATCGACCGGTATTCAACTCCGGATGCTCCCCGCAAAATAGAGATAACCT
>OLFW01001130.1_pt1 | contig 17201 bp, 16 predicted proteins | sample 1605351 | NCBI WGS metagenome assembly OLFW01 (sample SAMEA3888918, study PRJEB22519) | human gut metagenome | biome: human gut; feature: human-associated habitat; material: faeces | place: Denmark | collected 2010 | reverse complement strand
AGCGAAGATCGACTTTTCTATGCTTGGGGGCAAGACGTCAAAATTGGACGCTTACATTATATATGATATTTATTTATTTTCGTCTACTGCATCTTCTATTTGATAATTAAGGTGTTGGATTGATAAAAAATTCCAAATAAAATAGATTATTGAATATATCATTGTAAACATAAGTAGATGAGAATATTTTAAAGAAAAACTTCCGTAAATTATGAAACCATTGCATTTATTTCCTAGAGCTGATAGTAAAAGGTAGAGAATAGATATAGAAATAAAGCATCCAATAAAATGATTTCGAACTTTACATATCTCCTTTCTAATGCCTTTTTTTATTCGGGTATTTTTTACTCCTGCTGCGCTCGAAGTAACAATTAAACTCATACCAATAGAGAACATTATTCCAGACACAGTATAGAGAGTAGACACAGTTCCATTTCCAAAAATTAAATCTGGAAAAAGAAAAGAAGTTATCAAGGATATGATAACACATGTAACTATGCCAATTAATATAATCATAATTCTTTATTCAATTCACGCAAAAAACTCTCCATCTCTTGAATTAAAGCAGGTTCAGATATCCGTGTATCATCAATCATTTCAACCTCAATATCTTTAATTCGTAAAATATTACTTCCGGTGATTTTTTTCCCATTTTTCAATTTAAATGTTATTCCGTCATCGTCTCCAATTGGCTTCATATATGCTCCTAGTAATTTTTCATAATCATCTTCATCCATTTTGCGTGGTTTAGTAAACTTTACCAATAATTGCGCTGATAGAATTTTCTTATCAAGCATTTCTTGTAAATCAGGGACTTCTTCTACGATATTTTTCAAGAAACCTTCTGCAAAATTAAATACCTTAAAAACATTCTTTTCTTCAGGAGCTTTTTTATTTTTTACTTTTTTAGAGGGATCCTTAAATACAATATTACTGATTTCACTTAATCGCATATTGTCAGGAGCTTTTACTTTTGGAGTCAATTTGTATAATTTATCTCCCCTAACAGCCTCGAGTAACCAATTTAGATAAGTTTGTAATGATTTAATACGCGATTTAGGAAGATTGGTTACAAGAAAATAATTATTTAATGCAAAATAATAATGCTCTTTGCAGACCAATAATATATTATCTTCTTTCTCTTGTATATCCGTTATTTGAATTGTTTTGTTTTTGAAAAGTCCCTCAGGTATACTAGGGACTTCTTTTGCAGGGGAAATACGCCACATTACACCAAAGATATATTGTTTAGCAAGTGCAAAATCCGACAATAAATCTTCTTCAGGAGAGTCAGCATTTAGTTTCATTCTACGAACATCTGCAATTTCTCCTGTCAATAATTTCGCCCTTAGTAACTCCTGTAAATCAGAATATGCTCTACCTATTTCTTCATTTTCAATATCATAGGCTTGTAGTGTCATTTTTTTAACTTTCACATCCATAACTACATTCGATTATAGTACAAATATATAAGTTTATGTTGAAAGATGATAATCAAAAAGATCTTTATCCGTGAATAATAAGCTTTTTCAAATTACAGTCTCTCATTTCCTCGCCGTCCATAGAAGTTAGTACAGACTCTATTGAAAGCGAAAAGGTCGGGCGGCTTTGCCGTTTCGGACAGAATCTTCCTCTTTCAGAGCGTATTCAGCCCGAAAACCTTTTCCCTTTCACGTCTGTACAATGGACGCCGACGGCAGCGGAAACAAGCGACTGACGGAAAAGTCAGAAGAAAAAGACAAAACAGCATATAGATTGGTTCAAATAGGGTCCAATTCTATATGCTGTTATTTTATCATTTTGGAAGGCTATTTTATAGAAACACAAATAAAATGGGCAGGCGGTCAACTGCGCTCCCTCCAGAAAAATCAAAATCCTTGTATGTTCTTTGCGGGGACGCTTGGGATGTTAGCTTCTTTTGTATCTGTACGCCTCCTTGTAGCCTTTCATCAGTGTCTTTTCTATGTCGGAAGCCCGGTAGAGAATCTTGCCGCCTACCTGTGTGTAAGGCAGAATGCCGTTGTTGCGATAGTCCTGCAAGGTCCTCCGGCTTACTTTCAGCAGGTATGCCACTTCCTTGTCCGTCAGCAGTTCATCGCCATAGGCAGACGGTTGCCGTTTTTCCAACAACTTTTCGAGCATGGCCAGCAGCCTGTCGAAATTCGAGTGGAACGCCTTTACCCACTCATGGTCCTTTTCTCTGATTTCATTACTCATACGCGTTTGATATAGGATTATACATTTTGTACTCGTTTAAATGGTCTTGCCTTTCCAGCGGGCTTCCTTGCGCTTGTCCTCCACGTTGCCGACTACCCGTTCTACATCGTCAGGACGGTAGTAAGTCCGGTTCCCGATTTTGGTAAAGGCCAGCGTCCCGTTATCCCTTAAGGTCTGCAAGGTTCTCGGGCTGATACGCAACCTGCGGCAGACCTCGTGGTTGTCCATCCATTTACTTGTTTCCTTTCCGCCGTGTTCACGGCACAGACTTTCCACCCGCTGCACGAAGTGATCCAGCTTGGCGGCAATCTCCTCGAAAGTCCTTTTTTCAAAGCTGATGATTTCCATTGTCTTCATTATTTTCAGTTAAACATATATTCAAAACTCCAGAACAGAACAGTTCCTTTACAGCCGATATTCCATCATGTATCATCGTCCTATTCTCGGCTGGAAATGTGACCGTTTTTTCTGTTCCCACTGCAAATAAAAGCAGTAGAAATCATACTGCAATGGATTTTCAGACCGGTGACGATGCGTTGCCCGGAATGACATCATGTTACATATCAACTGCATCCAATGAGCCTTTTTTATAAACGGAATCCGCTTGAGTAATCCGGTATGGAGAAATCACTCCGGCAAATCACGGCAGGCAGCACCGACCGCCCAATCTATATTGTGCATAGGGTAACATAATTGCCACGGTATCTCCATTTGCTTGATTCTGTTCACTATACACATTTCCTTTGCTCACGACAACGAGTCAAGGTGCGCACCGAGACCAGTGAGTAAACCGATTAAAATCAAAATGTATGGTAACAAAAAAGAAATTGACCAAAGAAGAATGGGAGGCTATGACAGGTACGGATATGTCACTCATACTCCCGTCAGATGGCAGCATTGAGACTGCCAGGGAATCATCCTTGAATGATATAGGAAAAGAGAAGTCAGAAGGGACGGTAGAACTGACCGACACCACATCCGAGAACCAGGAACTGTCAACCGTAAAAGAGGAAGCCGTTCCCGTATCTCAACGTCGTATAAGCAGCAAGCAGAGAAAACTTTCCCTGGACGAATACCGGAAAGCCTTTCTTCAGGTCCCGAGAATCGAAGACCGCAAGCCCGTGTTTGTTAGCGGTGAGATACGTGACAGGCTGGACGAATTTGTCCGCAGGTTGGGAGGACGTAAAATGAGCGTTTCAGGACTGCTTGAAAACATCGCCCGGCAACACCTTGAAATCTACTCAGAAGACTTCGAGCAGTGGCGAAAGTTGTGACATTTTCCGGAATGACAGACTTGCTTACTGACTCCAGTCATTACAGTATTCAGACAGTCAGTAGCCGGTCTGAGGGGGTAACGGACAAAACTTCAGTTTTGGGAGTTAGCGAGGTTATCTTTCGGGCATCCCGAAAACCTCGCTCCACTCCCGAAGAGTGGAGGCAATCCGCTCCCGGTGGTCGCAGATTGTGAGAAAAAGAATAATCAAAAATCAAAAGAAGAAAATATGAATGACAGAAAGAAAAACAGACCGAGGGGACGCCCCAAAGTAAGCGGAGTGTGCAAACTCAGCAAAGCCGTTACAGTGAAATTCTCCAAGATAGACTATGAGCGGCTATGCCGACGTAGCAGACAGGCCAACCTCACGCTGGCGGAATTTCTTCGCGTATCAGCCTTTGAGACGACAATAACGGTCAGGCACTCTGCCGAGGAAACTGCCTTCATACGCAGTCTTACGGGGATGGCGAACAACCTGAACCAGCTGACCCGGCTGTCCCATCAGGTCGGATTCCACCGTACCCAAAGGACGGTGACAGAACTCCTTCAGAAACTCAAGGAGATTATTGTCCGGTACAGGCACGGAGAAAGGAGGCCGTCATGATTGGCAAGATCAAGAAAGGGAAATCCTTCGGCGGCTGTATCCGTTACGTGATGGGCAAGGACAACGCGGAAATCATCGACTCCGATGGCGTACTGCTGGAGAATATCCGGGAAATAACGGCCTGTTTCAACTACCAGCGTGAGCTTAATCCGAAGATAAAACAGCCTGTCGGACACATTGCATTGAGCTTCAAGCCTGAGGATAAGGCCTTACTTACGGATGAATTTATGGCTAAAATAGCCCGGGAATACATGGAACTGATGGGGATAAAAAACACTCAGTTTATTCTGGTAAGACACCATAACACAGACAATCCGCACTGTCACCTGGTCTATAACCGCATAGGGTATGACGGCAAGGTAATCTCTTCCCAGGGCGATTACAAGCGTAACGAAATCGCCACGAAACTGCTTAAGGACAGGTACGGGCTGACATACGCCGAGGACAAGGGCAAGACTAATGTGGAGAAACTTCATGCTTCGGAGCGTGTGAAATATGAAATCTTCAATGCTGTCAAGGCGGCTTTGAAGCGCTCCGGAACATGGAAAGAGTTCAACGATTATCTGCTTCGCCGGGGCATCAGACTGGAATTCGTAAAGCGTACCAGGGAGATAAAAAGGCCGGAGGACATACAGGGAATCCGGTTCACCAAGGACGGGCAGACCTTCAAGGCTTCGCAGATCAGCCGGGAGTTCAGCTTTGCCAGGCTGAATGCCCGGCTGGGCTGGAAGCCTTCGGAATCCCAACAGGAATCAGAACGGAAAGTGCAGCAAAGGATACCGGACAGAGGGCATCTTCTCGAAAGTACGGGACCTGGACTGTTCAGTTCTACAAACGGTACCGCTCCCGAAGAACCGTTGCCACAGGAAGAACTCTTGCGCAGACGCAGGAAGAAGCGACAAAAAAGGAAAGGTTTCGGATTGTAGTCCGTCCTTTCCCATTCAAATTATTCATGAACATTAAAATTACAGGAATATGAAATTGGAAGAATATATCGAGAGCATCTTCGGATGCCTGGAAAGAATCGAGAACAAAATCAACGGGTTGTCCGTCCCCTTGCCGGAAGGCAACAGCCCGACAGTTAATAATAAACAGGATGAGTCCGTGCTGAATGAAGTCCGGAATGGCCATGAGACATTCCGTAAATTGTTGGCTCGCGTGTACGAAGGTCTTGCCGCCATCAAGAACGATATGGTTTCCATGGACAGGAAAAACTCGTCACAGAAAAGGCTTGGACAGTTCTTGTCTGAAATACGGAATGAACAGCGGCAGAACCAGGAGAAAGTGGAAACCCTGTTTTATGAGACCAATGACACAATCAGGAAGAATGCCGTCAAGACAAGCAACATCAACCATCATTTCAGCCTGAGCTTGGAATCCCCGTACATCCTTGGGAGTTTTTCCGTGATGTTCGCGGCAATCGTGGCCCTGTCCGTGGCGCTCTATTTTTCGGCGAGAACAGATAACGAGCAGGCAGATAATGATCTGAAGTACCGTTATGTCAAGATGAAAGGAGAGGCTACCCCCGAGCAACTCGCGGAACTTGAGAATCTCTTTGGACCGAAGCAGGATAACGGACGGATCAGGCAGATGCGTGAGGATGTGGAAACCTACGAGGAAGCGGTACGGAAACAGGCCACCCTGACCGAGCAGGCACGGCTGAAAGAACAGGCCGCGAGAGAACTGGACAGCAAGGCGAAGTCCATCAAGGACAAGTCTATTACGGACGAACCTAAAAAGTAAGCCCATGGCCAGTGTTAAAGTGAAATTCAGACCTTCCACCATAGAGGGGAAGGAAGGTACCATCTATTATCAGATTATACAGAACCGTGTAATCCGTCAGTTAAAGACGGATTACCGGATATTTACGAATGAATGGAACGAAGCTGGAAGTTGTATCATTGTCGGTAGCTCGGAACGAAGCAATCTGCTCCTTTCCTTGCAGGAACGCATGGAATGGGATCTGAAGCGGCTGGACATGATTATCCACCAACTGGATAACCGGAAAGCTGCATATACGGCAGATGATATTGTCGCTTCTTTCCAGAGCAATACAGAGGGACAGTCGCTTTTCAACTTCATGCAGAGCATCATAGCCCGTCTCAAACAGATGGGCAAGATACGCACGGCTGAAAATTATTCCTGCACCCTGAAAAGTTTCATGCAGTTCAGAGGGGACAGGGATGTTCTGCTGTCCGAAATCGATTCGGACCTGATGCAGCTTTATGAAGCCTACCTTCATGGAAAAGGTGCCGTACGGAATACCAGCTCATTCTACATGCGTATCCTTCGGGCGGTATATAACCGTGCTCTGGAAAAGGAACTGATGGAACAGCGCAATCCCTTCAGGCATGTCTATACGGGAGTGGACAAGACCGTCAAGCGTGCCGTCCCCTTATCAGCCATCAAGCGTATGAAGAATCTGGATTTGTCCTTACAGCCTAATCTGGAATTTGCAAGGGACATGTTCCTGTTCAGTTTCTATACCCGTGGCATGTCATTCATAGATATGGCTCACCTAAAAAAGAAAGATCTTCAGAACGGATTTTTATCGTATCGCAGACGAAAGACCGGGCAGCAGCTAGTCATCAAGTGGGAAAAATGTATGCAGGAGATTGTAAATAAATTTCACACATGGGATAGAAATCCATATTTACTTCCCATACTCAATTTCCCGAATGAAAGCCGAAAGCAATACAAATACGCACAAAGTCGTATAAATGTGCATTTGAAAGAGATTGCGAATATGATTGGAGTTTCCATACCATTGTCGATGTATGTTGCCAGGCATTCATGGGCAAGTATCGCTAAAAGCAAGAATATTCCAATATCCGTTATCAGCGAAGGCATGGGGCATGATTCTGAATTGACAACTCAAATATATTTGGCTTCTCTGGATAATACCATTGTGGACAATGCTAATGCACAGATATTAAAATGTTTATGATTAAATGAAGTAATGTTTCGCAAAAACAATTCTCTCTATGCAAGAGTCCCGATATTGAATTGAATTAACTGATAATGAGGAAATATGACATCATTTTATCTTCCTTTTGCTAAACATATTTTCAATAGAAAAGCAAAGCAATCCTTTTTTGATACCAACATAATGATGTTATTTTCTGTATTTTGAGTATTTTTGCGATAGAATGAATACCTCTTGCATAGAGAGCAGTTATAGCTATAAAATATTCCCGGTATATGAACAGTAGAAATTTATTCACTGAATTGGAGAAACTTCTTCGTATGGATAGCACATATTGTACAGAAGATGGTACTCTCCTTAAAAATACAATAGTAGAAGCAGCTCTTGCTCTTCGCCCTGATTTAATTGCAAAATTATTAACTCATGATGGACTTAAACGCAATTTCTTTACTGAAATAAGTGGCGTTATGGTTTTTGATAAGGTAAAGTTTCAAAAGTTTGTAATGAACAAACGCTTTTTACCTGACAGTTACACTTCTTTTAAAAATAAAGTCGGTTTGACTAATGAAGATGGTGAATTTCTTTCTGAAAGTCGGGAAATTGTATTGTCGTGGCCATATAAGGATTGTATTCTTGAAGGAGGGCAAACTAAAGAAGATGCCAAACGTAATGAAGTGTTCTGGAATGAAATACTTGCTCCAGATGAAATTAATAGACTGATTGAACCTAAAGTGTTAACAAATTTCAAACATTTTGATTCTATTGGTGAACATGATGTTGAAAGTATATCAATGGATGACAATCTTATCATTAAAGGAAACAATTTGCTTGCACTGCATTCCTTGAAGAAAAAGTATGCAGGAAAAGTAAAACTAATTTATATAGATCCCCCCTATAATACAGGAAGCGACAGTTTTGGATATAATGACAAATTCAATCAGTCAACTTGGCTGACATTCATGCAAAACAGATTGAGTGTCGCTAAGAAATTATTGAAAGATGATGGGGTCGTTTGTGTACAATGTAGCTTTCATCAGTTTGCATATTTAAGAGTTCTTATGGATGATTTATTTGAAAAACACTTATGTGATTTTAATATTCAAGTACGTCATCCAGATAGAGCACTCACAGGAGATAAGGAATTTAATGATATAATAGAGTATATACTTATTTATTCAAATAATTCTGACAAAAGAATGCCATATAAAGAGGAACTAAAAACAATAGATGATTATACTTTGCAAATTGAAATAAAAGATAATGTAAATCCTCAAGTGATAGTTTGTGGTGATAAAAAAGTGGAAGTATATACTCCTGAGCAATACAAAATAAGAACAATTGCACCAAGTCAATTTGGTCTAAAAAAAATGAGTATTCGTGGCTCTATTCGTGAGAAGAATAGTAGTGGACGATTCTTTGTTAAATACATCGAGCCATTGACAGAGTTTCCTTCAGAAACATTATTTAAGGTGCCTAATATGGGAGATGATATTTTTGATTATCGGTATTTTTATTCTGCACCGGACGGGAAGAAAAATGGAGGTTATTTTCAGGGGATGCCTACTAGTTCAAATGTGACAAAAAAACAATATGCGAATTTCTATAATTTTGAGAAAGAATATAACAATGTTTCAGGAGAAGGAAATGTGAGCTTTCGCAACGGTAAGAAACCGGAAGCACTTATTGCTTTTTTAATAGATGTATTTACAAATCCAAAAGATATTGTTCTTGATTATCATCTTGGATGCGGAACGACATCGGCAGTCGCACATAAATTACAAAGGCGTTATATTGGAATAGAGCAAATGGATTCTCAAATATCCCTTATTAAAACCAGATTGCAAAATGTAATAAGTGGTGATTATACAGGTATTTCCCAATCTGTTAATTGGCAAGGTGGAGGCTCTTTTATCTATTGTGAATTAGCTAAAGCAAATCAACGATTTGCTGATGAGATAGAACAGGTATTAACTCCTGATTAACTTGCTGTTATCTGGGAAAAAATACAAGAAACAGGTTTCTTAAGTTGGAAAGTCAATCCACAAGAGATAGATATCAGTGCTGAAGATTTTACTCAAATGTCATTAGAAGACCAAAAGCGTTTTCTGATAGAATGTTTGGATAAAAATCTTTTATATGTTCCATATTCTGAAATAGATAATGCAGAGTTTGGTATCAGTGAGAGTGATAAAATAATAAACAATCAATTCTATCAAACGAAGTAAACAGCATGAAGATATTACAAGACACTCTTCGTGAAGAATTTGGTAAAAGAACAATAGCAGAGACTGAATTACCAAAATATTTCACCACATCTCTCAACCCGATAATGAAATTACGCCCTTATCAAAAGGAGTGTTTTCAATATTTCATCACCTATTGGCAGAATGAATTCGATGCAAAAGAATTAAAACCGCACCTGTTGTTTCATATGGCGACAGGTAGTGGTAAAACTCTGATAATGGCAGGTGCTATGCTTTTTTTATATGAACAAGGGTACAGGAATTTTCTTTTCTTTGTTGATTCTACTAATATTATCGAAAAGACAAAAGAGAATTTTCTGAATGCAGCATCGGCAAAATATCTTTTCGACCAAACAATCAATATTAACGGAAAACAAGTGGAAATAAAACTTGTGGATAACTTCCAAACTGTTGATGAAAATTGTATCAATCTCTGTTTGAATACAATTCAAGGACTACACACATCACTTAATGCACCCAAAGAAAATGCTATAACTTATGATGATTTTGCAGAACATCGAGTCGTTTTAATATCAGATGAAGCGCATCATACAAATACCGCTACCAAGAAAGGTAAAAATACCATTGTAGAGTCGTCCCCAACAATTCCTGGTATTGAAGTTGAGTCCACGGAAAATTGGGAGAGTACTGTAATGAAGATTTTTCATAGTAATGAAGCAAATGTTTTATTGGAATTTACGGCTACAGAAGATTTTCAGAATGCCAATATCGCAGATAAGTATGAAAACAAGGTAATTTTTGATTATCCGTTGAAAAAGTTCAGGGAGGACGGTTATTCAAAAGAAATATCTGTGATTCAAAGTGATATGTCTCCGATAGACAGAGCCATTCAATGTGTATTATTAAGTCAATACAAAAGGAAATTATTCTCTAGCATACATCAAGATATCAAACCAGTTATAATGCTGAAATCTAAAACAATAGCAGAGAATAAACAGTTTTATGAAGAATTTATAAATACAATCAAATATTTGTCAGTAGAAGATATTAAGCGTATTGGTGCAAATGCCAAAGATGATATATTTGATGTGTTTTCATACATCAAGGAAAAAAATATTGAATTAGAAAATCTACTCCTTGAAATAAAAGAAGATTTTAAGGAAGAAAATCTTCTTTTGATTGACGGGAATAACATTTCACCAGATAAACAGCAAAAATTAAACTCATTGGAAGCAAAAGATAATGAATTCCGTGTAGTATTTGCGGTAGATATGCTGAACGAAGGCTGGGACGTACTGAACCTGTTTGATATTGTACGACTTTATGAAACACGTGATAGTGGACATGGAAAAATAGGTAAGACAACTATGCAGGAAGCACAGTTGATAGGTCGAGGAGCGCGGTATATGCCTTTTACAGAACCCACCGGAGAGCTACCGAATGGAAAACGTAAATATGATAACGATACAACTAACAGATTACGTATGTTGGAAACACTGCATTATCACAGTGTTAACAATCCCAAATACATTCATGAATTGCGTACAGCAATGGTTCAAACTGGTATCGTAGCTGAAAAGGTCAAGACCGTAGATCTCAAACTGAAAGATTCATTCAAAGAAACATCCTTGTATAAAAACGGATATGTCTTCGCAAATGATGTGGAATCGTTTATCCTCAATGAGAACGTCACTTCGCTCGGAGACAACATATTAAGTAAGAATTATAAAGTGCATATTAACAGTAGAAGAACAAGTACTGGCTTAATTTTCGGAAATGAAGACAGCCGAATTGCAACAATTCCATATAGGAATTTCAAGTTTAAGGATTTTGGATATCATGTCATACGAGCAGCAATAAACCGTTTTAATACGTTTAAGTATTCTGATTTGAAGGTTAGATATCCGAATCTGACTTCCATTAAGGAGTTTATAGAAAGTGACAGTTACTTATCCGAAATAAATGTTCAAATATTTGCTGTACAAGAAAAACTTGACAATCTCAATCAAAAGGACAAATTGTTTTGTACAGTTCAAGTATTAAAACAGATAGAGCCACAACTGTCTAATGGAGGAATTGGATACAAAGGTACAAGACTATTTAGTCCTAAACCTATAAAAAATGTATTCCGTGAAAAAACGCAAAAATTTGCTTTGGATGAATCTTTGGACAAGGAATATGGTAAGTCAATGAAAGATACAGACAATTCAGAACTGCGTCTGGATTTATCATGCGTAAATTGGCACGCTTACGAAGACTGCTATGGAACATCTGAAGAAAAATACCTCATTCGGTATATTGAGTCAATATATCCTAAACTTGCTGAAAAATACGAAGATATATACTTACTTAGAAATGAAAAAGATTTCAAAATATATAGTTTTACATCCGGTGATGCATACCAACCGGATTATGTACTATTCTTGAAAAAAAAGAATGATGTAGGAAAGGCAGATTATATTCAAATTTTCATTGAGCCTAAAGGAGATCATTTACGGACAACAGATAAATGGAAAGAAGATGCAATGAAAGAGATACGGTTAAATGCCGATATTCAATTTTCAACTCAAGGAACAAACTTCAATATTTGGGGTATGCCATTTTTTACGGAAAGGAAACGTCAAATCTTTGATGCTGCAATAAAAGAATCGCTTGGTATATAGAATAATTGAAATTAAGCACAAAAAACCTTCATTAGTAGTGTTATGTTAATGGCATTCATAAATCAGATGAAAATATCGACCTTTGAAAATGATGTGATTGAGGAAGATTTTGTACCTTTGTGAGTAGGATGAAAAAGTATGGACTAAATTCAGCAGAGTATATAAAATGCCTATTTATCGATTTTTTGCTTTCAAAAGGAGAAAATCTAATTATAGGTAATGAATTTATGTATGGTATTAAAAGGAAAGTAGTTGATTTAGTTGTTCTTAAAAATGATAAGATAATAGCCGTTGAAATAAAATCAAATAGTGATAATCTCAAACGTCTTGAAGAACAAATTTTAGAATATAAAAAAATCTTCGATTATGTTTTAATAGTAGCAACGGAAAAACATATAAATAAGATTTGCGAAGTAACATCTTCTTCTATAGGAGTATATGTAATTAAGAATAATCTGGTTATAAATAAAATACGTTCTCCACATATTCAGAGAAACAAGGATAAAACAGAAATGTTATTCTCCATCAATGCAAAATACTTATGTAAACTTAATCATTACAATTTAAGAAATTATAATGCTGATGAAGTTAGAAATATGTATAAAAAGAGGAGAATTTCTAATATTCAAGAAATTCTCCGTAAGTATATAATTAAAAAATATAAAGAACGATATTGTCTCTTTATAAATGAGAGAGGAGTACAAACTCATATTGAAGATTTATGCATTCTTTCGTCTTCTTTTCAAATAGAATAAATTCTTTTAACTTGTTGGGCAATATGAATATTCATCCTAACTGAAATCCAAAAAGATGGAGATGAGGATGGCGTTCCTCCTGCAGCACACGCTTTAATCTGTTCAATACCCCAAATGCCTAAATTTGAAGGAAATCTCTGGTCAAAACATACTAATTGTGCAACTTGAATATATGTTGAAGCATATGCAGATACACCTTTGGGCCTTCGCTGCTTATAATAAAAAATTTCGTCAGATAGAGGAACATCTATCCTTGGTATCCATCCACGAGCCATTGTTATAGTGTCATTACGAATCGGGTTAATAGAAGCATAATCAGAATATATTACATCATCATGTGTTTGTTGTATGCTATTATACATACTAATTTCTGAAATACTAAATGTATCTGTGTCTAAGTCCCCCAAATCTCTAACATTGTTAGGAAAAGAAGTCGATGATACTATATATTCACATGGCGTAGTTATTATAGTCTTTATGTTGCTTATTCTTGCAATACATTTATTTGCAACATTTTGATACGACGCTTGCGGAACATATCCACAATCAATAATAATTGTAAGTCTATTAGTTCCTATATGATTAGAAATAAGCTCAATATCTTCGTAACAATTTTCATCACTGATACTGCTTCTATATAATACAGAGCCAAAATTGGATATTAAACTATCAATTTGACGAGCAATATTATCTTCAAAATTTTCATCATCAAAATTGAATAATATTGTCGGAATGATTTCAGTAAAAACATTCTCATCTTTTAATTGAAGTAGAAAATCTATCCAATTTTTATATCCAAAATCGGGAGAATACAAAGAATCTACTTCTGAGGAGGATAATGCTTCTTCAGAAGTAACATCAATGGCAATAGTATTACCTTTGTATATCTCTTTTAGCTTTGCTATACGTTTGTCAAATGGATATGTCTCTATATTATTTTTTGTAACCTTACGGCCTCTTGTTATTTCAATCAACGGTATTGTTTTAGACAAAATATCCTTAGGAACATTTTCCAATGCTCTAATTTCCGCTTCTCCTGTTTTAATAATGATCCAATACTTATTATCATTCATTTTCTTTAACTTTGTATCCAAGCGATATTACCCTATATTTCATTGCAGCAGAAGAAACTCCAAATTTCAATGCTAACTCTCCAATGTTTTTTATCTTGTCCTCATCTATTAATTTTCGAACAATTTCTTCTGGCATAAGTAAACGAGATGCAAATTCATTAGCATGATATTCCATAGAATCCATATCACTGCTTCGAAAGAATGTAGTATCTACAAATTCTGTGTTTTTCCCTTTATGAAGCATATAATGCCCAAGTTCATGTGCCATGGTAAAACGCTGTCGTTTTATGTTATGATTACTATTTATGCTCATAACCCATTTCCCGTTAATATAACTCAAAGAACCAGATTTACTAGCATCCATAACTTCATATTTAATTTCTATATCATTGAATGTTGATATCACCTCCTTTATTTTAAGTGCATTGTCAATATAAAGTCCATTATCTTGAGCCATTTTTAGGATATCATTAACACTAACCAATAAATCAGGTTCTTCAAATTTATCTGATTTTTTTGGACCTCTTCTATTTCCTTTTGTTCCCATAGCTATTCTATTTCTTGGTTAGATGATTTTTCTTCTTCTAAATTATCATATGCTTCAAAGAGTAGTTTCATATCACTCTCAAGTTTTAGAATTCTATTATCTATGGCTTCCTTATCCTCGTGTCTTAATATTTCATCTTCAATTCTTCCATACAAAGCATTAATACATGTATCTTTAAAAGATATTGAATCTCGCATAAGTTCACTCAGTGCTCCCACTATGTTTTGCTTTAATTCTGCATTTGTACGTACTTTATGATTCTCTATATCTGTTTTTATATCATCTATTTCTTTTTTTGATGCAGATTTAATCGAGTAGATTGTTCCAAAGGTGAATATAGCAAATAATCCTAATAGGATTGTTATCAATGAGTTATAATAATCTGTAATATGTGATGTATATTCACTAGGATTCAATAATACCCCTTTTGATTCCAAATCTCTTAAAACTTCAATATGTGCACATTTAATACTATCTATTACCAAAGAATCATTATAAGTTAATGCTTTTTCTGGATTTAATAAATATATTGGAGCATAATTTATTGGTGTTACAAATGAAGTTATGACAACGATTACTAATATAACAACCGCTGCTCCAACTATACCTGATATGATGTATTTCTTCATATTTAATCTTTTTGCAAAGATACTCAAACAAATTCAATATCAGATATTATAACTATTAATCTTTTATGCCAGCACCTTAGTTTTAATTGAAATGTAATAATAAGATTTTGTAGACTAGTATTATTTTTGTACTTTAGGACCGTAGATAGCGTTCTTTTGATATAATGAGCAAAACATAACAGAATATAGAGCTTTTCTCGTTTCTAAATCGTTACCTATCTAAAAGTTTGTTTTTGTAAAATTCTTGTTTCCAGTGAATAAGAAAATATGCAATGTCTTCTCAAATGGAATGAAACCGGCTTTTCTATCCCGCATTTCTTCGCCACAGCCTTGATGCGTTTGTTCACCATGTCAAGCGAGCCGATGTTGAAAAGTCGCTTGTCTCTTCTGAACGGCTCGTAACGCCTGATTATCTGCATGGGGATGTCCATCAGCTTGATTTGGAACGGTACGCCCGTCTTTTGGCGTTTCGACACAATCCATGATGCGCCATTCATCTCAACGATGTTGTCGGTGGTCAGGTTCTTGATGTCCGTGAACGAGATGCCAGTCCAGCAACCGAACAGGAACAAATCCCTCGCCAATGCGAAGTTGGGATTGTCCAGACTGATTGTACTCAACGCCTGAATTTCATCTTCCGTGAGAAAGCCTCGTTCCTTGTGGTCGGGGTCAACGTGGTACATCGCAAACGGGTTTCTCGGTATCTTGCCATTGTAGTGCGCCGTGGTGACGATGTGTTTCAACGGTATGGAGTATATCCACACGGACGATTGCGCCAGCCCGACCTCGTTTCGCAGGTACAGGCAGTAGTCACGGATGAGATCCTCCGTCAATTCGTTCATCGCCATGTCCGTCCGCTTGTACTGCCTCTTAATAAACTCCGCTACGTATTTGCGGACGGTCAGGTACTTCTGGTACGTACGCTTGGAGCGGTCTTTGCCCACCCGCTTGGCAAACGCCTCATTCTCCTTGTCAAAGGCTCGTAACAATGTTTCATACTCCGTGCCGATGCCTTGATAGGCGTTGCGTACCATTTCAGCCGTGACAAATGCCTCACGGTCGGAAAGCCGCTGGTAGTGCTTCGTTATCTGCGCCTTGATGTTGTCAAGCGCATAGTTCACCGTCACCGCCTCGCGGCTCTTGCCTTTCGCCCTGTTGCCTTTAGCATCCCACAAATCCTTGGAGATACGCTGCTTGCAACTGAACTGTGCGATAGTCCCGTTGATTGTAACCCGTCCCATGATGGGGACAATTCCGTTCTTCTCTTTGCTTCCGTTTACATAAAAAACGGTCTTGAATGTACTCCTCATAATCCTTGCTTTTTGTTTGGTGCAAAATTAGTTTACGGGAGTTGTAAAGGCAGAATGTAAACCTACGCAGAACGCAGAAATAGAGACCGTTAGTGTTAAATGTGCATTTGGTGTCGGGTAATGATTTGGAAGTGCATCTATTTCTGCAATCTGCCTAAATCCGTTTTCCCGACCTTATGCCAATTTGTTCCATCCAAAGTCAAACTCTCTGACTGTCAGCGAGAATACTCAAATTTGCTTTATTCTGCGTTTTATCCTATTATTTTGTTGAAAAATTCAGCATTTTTTCTCCAAAATATCATGAAGTTTTAGAGAAAATTTGTACAAAAAGAAAAAGGAACTTCCTGATGAATTATAAAAACAAAACGTCCCGTGTGAAAAAGCACACAGGACGTTGTATATAAAGACTATATATTGTCAGTCTATATCGCCTAGAACGAATTTGTGAGGATGTTTTCCTTTGAAATCATTGAAATACAGTTTGATTTCGCGCATATCCTTGTCTATATCCCCGCTGGGTATGATATACTTGCCTGCTGTTATACATTTCTTTTCGTAATCGATGCCGATCAGTACGATAGGAATGTTTGCCCCTAATGCTATGTAATAGAATCCCTTTTTCCAGTTCGGGTTAGGAGAGCGGGTTCCTTCAGGGGTGATGGCAAGATGAAATTTCTCGCTGGCGTTTACTTGCTTGATGACTTGATCTACCATTGAGGTACGTTTGTCACGATGTACGGGGATTCCTCCCATCCAGCGGAACAAAATACCCAACGGAAAGAAGAACCATTCTTTTTTCATCATGAATCCCGACTCACGACCTATGGCACTGATAAACAGCTTGCCGATAAACAGGTCCCAGTTCGTGGTGTGAGGGGCTGCACAGATAATGCACTTGTCGAAATCAGGGACGGAAACTTCAGCTTTCCATCCCAGTATCTTGTGGTAGATAAAGCTGCAAATGGCTTGTTTCATGCTCCTTATTTACCCAGTTCTTCCA
>OLFW01001129.1_pt1 | contig 17202 bp, 7 predicted proteins | sample 1605351 | NCBI WGS metagenome assembly OLFW01 (sample SAMEA3888918, study PRJEB22519) | human gut metagenome | biome: human gut; feature: human-associated habitat; material: faeces | place: Denmark | collected 2010 | reverse complement strand
AGGGCAGATGAAACGTCAGATGGATGCCATGACGGCACTCCGCTCTCTGATGGTTTCCGGTGAACTGAAGCCTGCAAGTGATGAAGCCAGACAGGAACGCAAGCCGTTCAGCGGTTGGAAGGTAAAGATAGAGTATGAAGCCACTGATTCTGACGGGCAACCGTACCGCTCTGAATACTGGTTTATTATGGACAAGGAAGCGCAATGTGTAATCAGGTCATTTGAAATTCCACTTTTTTAATCATTTGAAATAAAACCTGTCATTAAACGGATTATAGGAAATCACACTTCCGCAGATTTGCTTCCTCATCGCATTCTTTGTGATGGTGATGGAGTTCTGCTTGATTGCAATCCTGACAATTGATAACAAGAGTCTGAATCTTGATCATGTCAAGTATATCACTGTCAGGAACTGGTCATACGTAATGAAGGACACGGCTGCCGTCAATCGCTTCGAACATGTGGACTTACTCTTCGATGATGTCAAGTTCAACCGAGAGCAGATTGATGAGCTGGATAAGTTCATCCGCACTAAGCATGAGCAGAACCAGAAGCGTCGCAAGTGATATGCTTGCCACTTCTCTCTATTAAAATGCGCGCATCACCCACTATGGATGATGCGCCTTTTTTTGTCAATCAAATAATGATAGTTCTTCTTGATAATTCATTACGATTTTAAAACAACATTCCATTGTCTTGATTCCTATTCCAGGATAATTTATCAGTGAAATCATAGAACGTAAATCATCTGATTTTACTGCATAATCGATGGTGTCGATTTGTTTTTGTGTACGAATCTTAGTTACCAATTTCTTCTTATTGTCTGGAATAGAGAGCCAACGTTTTTTAAACGTTTCATACAAATCGTCAGATGCCATTGGATCATAATCATATATTTCGACAGGAATTTCGCATTTAGAAAGATAGTCAATCATCATTCTTTTTACAACGTCCTTGTCAAGTCCTCCATTATTAGTTCCCAAAAGAGGAAAAGCAACAGAGGTTATGCCATGGCTAGTATATGTTTCAACAAATTTTTGAAGACCTTTCTCGACATATTCATATTTGCTCGGATATTTCCAATGGAATTTAGTTGGGAAATTAAGCACCCAAGGATCATTTTTGTCCCCTTTATATATCCAGAGCTTTCCAATTCCTATGAGATGCTGATGGCAGTACTCCTTATATATATCAAACATCTTAGGATAGCGAAGTTTATAAACCAACGCAATGCCCTTACCCATAACTCCAACGCAGTTAACTGTGTTAACGACTGTTTGAGCTTTTGTATTAAAGATGTTACCTTTTACAAATGTTATGTTATTCATTATTTATGACTTATATATTAACCATTCTTTAGTGTCTGCTCTTGGGTTAGGATCAATTAAGTATACCTCAGAAGGCGGATTGTGTTTGTCAAATACAACCGAAGGATACATAATAAGACCTGATGAGGTTCTATTCTTAATCAATTCCTGATTTTTAATTTCACCGCCTTTCACCAAGAGATAGGCACATCCATTGATGTCGTAGTCAGATGTAATAGATATAACATCCTCATTTTCACTCATTTCTAACTGTCTGTTTTCATGAGAATACATTCTATAATCAACTTCTATTTTTGAAACAATCTCATCGTCACCCAGATAGTTAATAAGCAAATCTTTTTGGAATTCATCATAGCATATAATTCTCAATGATTCTAATTGCATGAAATCAAGCTCTTCTTCCACTAGGAACTCTTGTTGTGACTGTTCTTTTATTCGATCAAAGAAATCATAGAATACTGACTTCCATTCTCCTGGAGACACTTGTTCTCTACCAAAATAATTATTGGTCAGAAATTTTGCATCTGATATGTCGTGATATAAATAATCCAGCCTAAGACGATCTGGTGTTTCTGTAATTTTTAATACAGAAGCCGCATTGGTTTGTAGGTTACCTGTGCTATAGTAGCACTTTTCAGGATATTTTGCTACAATTTCACGAATATCAAATTCAAAAAATACAGGCATAGGACACTTTGGCAAGTGTAAATCACATGCTTGCGAGTAATAACTCTTGCCATAATCTGTTTCAAGGCTACTATCCCATCCAAGACATTCGTTGTAAAATTGTGTCATTGATTTTGGACGATAATAGAATCTGGCAAATGGATGTGCCTTACCAGTTCGGTGCACCACGGAACCTGCCGCATCAAATTTCAAGGATCTTGTTTCTTCTGCTTTATTTCTACTCATTATCTTTCGATTCTTGATTATCTCAATTGCATTGAACATATGAGAGAAATGGTAAACCTTCATCTTGTTATAATAACCAGAAGAATGATGTGCCATCTTGTCCAAAAATTTAATCACATTCAATTCTTTTGCAAAATCTTGATACAAATCCGCAGAGAAATCAACGGACTCATTCTCGCTAAAAGCATACCAGTCAATTTTAGCTCGATATTTATGCAAGAATTCTTCTGTAAACACAATAGATGCACCTGACAATTTTGTCCAATCTATGCATTCTTGGATAGAATCTACGTATGAAATATCTAACTCGCTATAGTTGAATCGCTCATTTACGAGTTTCCAGTCAATTTTATTCTTATATTTTACAAGTCTTTCTGTTGTAAGATGTATATTCTCTGATAGATATCTCCAATCTAATACGTCAACGAATTCATCAACTACATTTTCATTTTCTATATTTATCACATTCTTGTTTGATGTGACTAAAGACCAGTCCAATCTCTCAGTAAATGCGCGAACAAACTGTATGTTGATATTGACATTGCTTGACAGTGAGCCCCAGTTTATTTCCTCGCCTGAATCTATTGCTTTACTAATTGTAGCTATAGAAGGCTTATAAGAACTATTTGATGTTAAAACATACCAACTGAAGCAAATGTCATCCATCAGCTCGATTATAGTATCATCAAATGATAGTTCTTTTCTAGCAATTACGTCATCCCAAGAAATTGCTGCTTTAATCTCTGGTGTTTTAAGTATTTGACGTAATATTTTAATGTCCCATTTTATTGCAGCATTTTGAGACAAAGCAGCCCAATCCCATGGTTTTTCTTTTAAGCTAAAAATAAAATCAAAGGATAAATTTACGCTCTTGTTTTCAGACAATGATTTCCAATTCCATTCCTCTTTAATGAAGTTTGAAATCATTTCATTGTCAATTCCTATATCTTCACGAGTTGATATAAGGGAGAAGTTCAATCTATTCTTATATTTACGAAGATATTTTCCCTTATGTTCAGGCAACAAGCAACTACCAAACTCGCTAATATAATCCCAATCCCAACTGTCAGGATTAATTTCATAGAACACGTCATTTCTTTCTTGTATAGAAGGCTGCTTAGTTAGTTCTGAGTAATCCCATTCAAATTTAGGATTATTCAATTTGCCTTTTACTATTGTTTTCCATGTTCTAAATACATAGGTATCAGAATCATATTCAAACATTTTGTTTACAGCACAACATGCAGACAATGCTCTTCTGTCAATATATGAATGGTCTTGATTTACAAATAATTCTGGATCTGTGATGGCAGTGTAAATATATGAGTAATCCCATTCATATCCATTCATCGGATTATTTGCTTCCGATAAAAGAAGTAGTTCTGCAGGTTTATAGAGACAAGAAATCGTCTTCCAACACTTTTCTTTAGTTGAAGATTCTAACTGAGAAATTGCCTCCTTGACAAAATGTAAATTGGTTATTATATAATCTCTATTAAATTTCTTGTCAAGTATAATATCCCAATCCCAATAAGAGGAATAGTTAAGTAAATTGTCAATAATATATGATGTTTCGAAGCGGTCGGTGATTATACTCCAATCCCACTTGGCACCAACAAGATTTCTGTAATTGATAATACTTGTCAATGCCATATGAGAACTTAATATGTTCCAATTTAGACACTCTGAGACATTATTGTTCGGCGAGATTATCTTAGATAAATCGCAGACGTTGTAGTCGCAGATTCTTTTAGATACAACATCCCAGTTAAGTACATCTTTTTTCTCTTCAAGAATGTCAAACAGTAATTCTTCAGATGCAGCTTCGCTAATAACCTGCCAATCTAATAATTCAGCTATTTCTACATCAAAGATATCTTCTTTTTTTAGTAAATGAATTATCTTGTTGACCGCAACATCCTTGTTCCAATAATCTAAATACTCTTTAAAATGTTGGTAGATATATGCAGCAGACAACCTGTTCGTAAGAATATTCCAATCCCACAAACACTTAAAATTGACAATATAATTAGCGATAAAAGTTTCGCTCAATTCGTTAGATAGAATTTCCCATTTCAATATATTTTTGCATTTATCTAGTGCTTCAGGCTTATGCTCAATCAAGTTAATCAACCTTCTTGAAACTATACTAGGATTCCATCTCTGATGGATATTATCGTAGATGAAATCAGGAGTTAATACTTGAGATAGCTTATCCCAGATATTGTTACCGAGAGCAAACCAACAAGAATGGCGAATTTCAGAGGTTTGGGAATCCGATACCTTATTGATATACTCGGACAATTTTAGCTTATCGAAATATTCTTCAATAATTTCAGGTTTAACCGTCAAAATCCAATTTGGAATGGCATCGGTATGATTATGTAGAGCATCGCAAAATCTTTTATCATTTGCGACAAGAACATTTTGTGCTAATACACTCCAAATCCATGGATAAGAAGGATTTTCAAGTACAACATTGTAGTCTTTAATAGACTTTGAAACAAACGTTACGTTCTTAGAACTTGTCATCCATTGTTTATGAGACTCAAAGAACCCAGAGGTAAAAGCTACAATTGAGTTGTTCATCCATTTCTCATAGGAAACAAGTTCTCTTCCTAATTCAAGAAAAGCCTCTGAACTAGAAAAATTCTTGTTGCATGACAAGGCATGCCAATCCCAAGGAAAATCTGAATGCGATGAAATTAATGACAGATCCGAGATTTTTCCAGAAACATACGAATAGTCTTCGGCTGTTGTAATCTTATGATAATATTTATTAAAAAATTCTGAATTCCAAGAGATAAATGAATACTTGGCAAATCCAGGAGAAAATTCTGTTGAATTCCAGCAGAGAATTCCGCTTTGTTCCAAATAATCAATTAGCTCATCGCACCATGCATAATTAGCTTTTGCACCTAGATTATACGAGATCAATGAACCTTCTTCTTTTAGTGACCTCAGGACAGATTGAAAACTATCGTTTTGAACAATAGCCTTTACCTGTTCTGAATCGGTAAGAATTCTATCAAGTATAATTCCTATGTATAAACCTACATATGGTTTTAGTTGTTCAATATGATTGATAACAAGATCTGTATTGGAATTGTTGACAAAGAATTGCCAATTCCAATTTTTACCAGGATTGCAAACAATTAGATTATAATGTTCAATCGGCAACCAGACTGTTAAATTATAAAAGTCAACATGCAGGTGTTCAATATTAGAAAGCACAAAATTAATGTCCAAGTATGGCTTTACAGTTTCCCAATCCCATTCAATATTGGAATTTGAATCACAAAGCATAAGTTCTTGGGCTTGTTCTGTTGTAATATCACTACGAGACATAACAACATTCATGTTCCATTTATATCTTGCACAATTTGCAATAATAAATGGAATCGGAAGTTTTGCTGATATTGTCACCATATCAAATAATGCATTAGCGTCCGAGATATGTTTCATTATAACATCTACAGGGCAGTACTTTGATATGATATCCCAATTATTTTCAGTACAATACTCGCTACTGACTATAAATTCATATGTTGAACAATCAGACCACTCAGTTCGAGAATCTCTAATAATCAACTCAAAGTCTTCTTCGTCAATTTCGTCTTCAAAGTGCTTAATTTCGTTATAATTGATTACAGAATCAGCATTATTTATCAGTTTATAATATAGTGCCTTTTTTACTTTCTGATTATATAGGTGCTCATTCTGACCTCGATACAATATATTCGTTGCTTCCAATGACACTTCATCTCCTTTGAAGATTATTGGATATAACTCGTCATTATATCTATACAAACTTATATTTACATACTTTACAGCATATTTCCAACTATTAAGCGCTTGTGCCTCAAAAATATTTGTAGTGCTTCTGGATTGAAGATTCAGACGATTTATCAAATCATCAGTGAGGTCTATATCAATGTCGTCTGGTTCATAACAATTTAAGGATTCTACGTGATTGATTTCCGTGTATAGGCCTAGAGAGGAGAAAAATGGAAAGTTTTCCGTATCTTCGAGATATTCTGATTTATTAACATTTGACATAACAACTTTCTCTCCTGAGAAGAAGGAGAATTTACAGTTCATATCTAATGCCTTATGACCGAGTCGTGTTAAACGAATGTATTTTGTAGCATTCGATTTCTTGTGGTTTTCTTCTGTAACATTCTCATTTTTTTCAGTGCTATCGGAAATGTCAAGACTTTCGTCTTTTGTATTCTCATCTTCTGATTCCTCTATAATGAGATTCCACATCATGACACTATCCAATAATTTATTGAATAGAGACACTTCTGCTGAATCTTTATAATACCGCTTAGAACCAAAGGATCTGTTAGCAATATCAAATCCTAAGGTTAAACCAAGTTCTTCTCTTGTAATCTTACCAGATTCGGTAGAATCTATCAATCGTAAAATTATGGAATCAAATTCGCTGAGAGGCTCTGTATTGTAAAACTTTACAGAACAAGTTCTTTCTTCGATTCGCCATTCACGAAGTTTTTTGTCTCCTGCTTGCGACTGATAAACAAGAGAACCATTGTTTATTATATCGTTGTATTGCATAATTACTTGTCTGAAATATTATGTAAATACTGTAAATATATACCGTACCATAGTCCAGTTCCACTAACATGGATTTCCTTGATGTTAAACTTATCCATTAGAGAGAGGAACATTGGCAGTCCTAGACGCATAGTAATTTGATCATCTAATTTCTTATTACCTTTAGATGCTTCAAAGTCAAAATCGTTCAAATCTCCAACAGTATCAAATTGACTCAATATTGCTTCGGTACATGTATTGATACAATCTTCTATTTTTTCTCTTGTCATTACTCTATCATGCTGGGCCGCATTATTTTTGCCACCTGTTGCATGTGTTATTGCTGTACCAACACTAATACAGAAACTTTCTGTTTCAGAAGTCATTGCTTCGCCCATGTTTTTATAGAACGTAACAAGACGTTCTTTGATTTTCTGGTCGCTACGGCTTAAAGCCTCTTCTACAGGAGTGTTTCTGTCGGAATCAAGAAACAAAATGTTTCTTAATGCTGTTGTGCCCAAATTGATACTGTATGAATTTACCAGATCGTTTTGGCGGAATACAGAAACTTCAGTAGAACCACCACCTTGATCAATCATGATTACATGCTCTGAAGTAAGCATTTCTTGTTTGTATCTTGAACTAAACAGATATGCAAACATCGTTGATACTGACTCTTCTTTTTTCGATAAAATGCGAACATTTATACCTGTTTTGTCCTTAATGAAAGATACTATCTCATCACGATTTCGAGCTGTTCGATATGCGGCAGTTGCTACAGTATAAACGATATCAACGTTCTCGGCTTGCATCACCCTCTTCCAATTTCTAATTGTGGGTAACACATTCATTTCGAAATAGCGCATGTCCATTTCGTTTTGCGAATTAAGACCTTTTCCGGTTTCTGTTTTATTAGCATTTCTAATGAAGTTCTGAAAATTGAATTCATCAACTTTGGCATTACGAATCACATCTTGGTCTTTACCAATAAGACATTTAACAGCTTTTGTGGATAGCTCAAGAACTGCAATCTTTGGATTATTACGATCTGCGCATGGACGTAACCAAGTTTCTATCACTCTTAAATGTCCATCTGTTGCAGGATTAATATCTCTAGTATTAAGATTAGCCGATCGATTCTTAGAGATAGGACGTGGACGCTTCTTCATAAGCTTATGTTCCCATCTTATGACTCTTCCATTAGGATTGTTCTTTATACTATCGAATACATTTTTGTATATAGCCTCACCGTCTTTATTCTTGTAAGCAGAATAATGAGCACTATTTCCTACAATAATTAGCAATCGCTTTGCACGAGACAATGCTACATTTAAGCGATTTGGCGAAACCGAAATCTTTTTGCTTCCTATAACCCAATTCCTTATAAACACGGAAATCTGGAGCTTGTTTCTCATTTTCTGCAATACAATTACTGCGTACTAATGAAACAATAACAATGTTTCTTTCCATGCCCTGAAATCTATCGACAGAACTAGGCTTCAATGTTAGTTTTCCTGAATAATTCGCTTGCAGTCGTCTGAGTTGTTTTAATTGTGCGCCATAGAAGGTGATTAAACCTATCTCTTTATCTTCCTCATTATTGAATTTACTATTATACCTTGCAAAAGATTCTGATTCAGCAAGTTGAGAAAGAACCCATTCAATTGCATCCACCTCACCTTTGTTTGTTCGTGAAGTGCCCTCTGCAATCTCAGGCGAGTTAGTATCAATCCATACAACATGGTTTTCTGGCGATAAAAGTCCTTCTATATCAATACCATGATAACGAGAGAATGTTGTTCCTTCTGACTCGTAATCTTCATCGATGAAACCACATTCCAATCCACCGTCTTTAATATAGAATTGTTCAATAACCTTGTTGATGTCTGGATGCATTCTATATTGTTTCTTAAACGTTCCTTTTATAGAAGGGTTAGCATGCATAAACAATCTTTCAAAATGCGACTTCTCTAATTGGTCAAAGTTGTGACGAACAAATTTTTCTAGTTCAACAATTTGTTCTTTTTCTTCAACATCGACAGACTGTAATGCTTGATAATGAAGCTTGTAAAGAATGTCTTCTCTGTCTAAGTTTGGTGGTAGCTGACGATGATCTCCGATTATAATTGACTTCGTTCCATAGACTAATGGCATAGACAATTCCGATGGAGTTGCCTTAGATGCTTCATCTTGAATTACTACATCAAAAGCTAGATGTTCCTCGTCTTTGAAAACATTTTTGTATCGATTCATGAAACGACTTTCGGTGTTTTCTTTGTGTGCTTCTATTGCAGCATAGTTCTTTTCTGTAATTGAACTGCATGTAGCACCAATCACATTGCAATTGCTTCTATAAAGATTAAATACTAACTTACGAAGATCTTGAGGAAGATTCATCATAAAATGAAACCATGCCTTCTCAATAGATTCATCCTGGATCTGAGACCTATTAAGAATATTCTTTAACCATCTTACTAAAGCGATATTGTTGGGGTTAAATAACTTGTATTCTTCAGACTCTTCAATTGCCTCATTGTCTTCCTTCAAGATGAAATTCTTAGAAAAGTCAATACCAGCCCATTTCATCATTTCGGTAATTGCATAAGGTAATCCTTCTGATGAAAACTTATCACCTGCTCCTATACGAATAGGTTTGACAAGATTATGTTCAGAGAACTTCAATCGATCTAAGGCATTATCTACAGCCAAATTTGCCTCTGAGGTTAGGAGAATCCTATCTTTGGGATTGTATAACGCTAACTGCCATATAAGTTCGGCAATAGCTGTGGATTTTCCTGTTCCAGGAGGACCTTGAATTACAGCCAAATCCTTTGCTTCTACAGCTTTTGCTATTGCTTCAACCTGCCATTCATTAAGATGAGAATTCAATTTATTCTCTTCTATCAACTTTACTCGTTCTTTTATTTTATCCTTGTCAATAGGTGTTGCTTTACTTGCGTCAAAAAGATAACTCGCAAGCATAGGATTACGTAGTTGCTCGAAATTTTCTGTTATATAATCGAACGATTCTTGTAAACGATTTACTTTTTCTGAATCACCTGTTAAATCTGTTGCTATCTTAGTGAGTTTCTTTTCACTGATAAGTCTGTCAACCGCAGTTATATTAGACTGTTCAACTACAAATGTTAAGACAGGGTAATTTACATTCTTAAGTTTTCCAATTTCAACACCATTACAACTAAAGACTTCACCTCTTAAAGTTCCGATAACAACAGATTCATGTTCTTGTTGACCAAAAACATTTCTCTCTATCAGGAATTTATCTAAGCTTGATAACGGATTAATCTCAAACTCAAAAGGAATTGGAGCATACTCTTTGGTTTCTCCAGTTTCTTCATCTTCAACAGTACATCCATTTTTAATTTCATTCAAAATGTCACCTAATGCAGAATGAAAGTCTCTAGCCTGGGAATGACTATCATACGATTGCCTAAAAGATAGTTCTCCCATCTTGTTTGATATAATAACAATATTTGGAAAACAGTCTTCCAATTGAGCCTCTATTTCTTCCCTTTTGTTTTTCTGATAATTCCAGATTCTTCCCTCAATGAATGGCTGTGGGAAGAAGTTCATATAAAGGCATTCACATTCTTCCTCAAATGTCTTAAGCAACATAGGAGAAAGGGTGTCTATATTTGCATAAAAATTCCAAGAGTCCTTCGTTAATGGCACAAGTTCTGTATTGAACTTTTGCTTAAAAGACTTTTGAAACAATTCGAATTTTGACTCTGTGTTTACCTTAACAACGAGTTTACCGTCAGAAACGTATAATTTTGCAGTATTAACATCAAGCAAAATCGGCTGTTTCATGTATTGAAGCAGACATTTATTGATTTGAGTAAAGATTTTCCAAATTTCACGGATAGATTTCTCTTCACCTTCTAAATTGACGATATCTTCCGCTACTTGCTCACGAATTTTCTGTTCATCAACTTTTTTCTTACTTAGTTCATATTTTTTGTTGCCAAATCGATCAATCCCTTTTTCACCTAAGATCATGACCTCAATTTCATCGTTAACGTTAAGAACTTCATTAACATGAAATTTGCGAGCTGGAATCTCTGTAATATGCACCAAGCCAGAACTTCTATCGCTAAGCTCTACAAAAGCTCCAAAATCTACGATAGAAGTGACTTTAGCTGCTACTATTTCACCTTTATTGTATGCCATATTTATATTAAATGTCGATTATATATTAGTTAACTGACTCACTGCTGCTTGAAATACCCTTGCATTCACAAAGTTCTGGAAGTCAGGATTAGCGAAGTACGTTTGCACGAACTCTGTCTTTTCTTCCAGCATAGCAGCTACGATGTTGATGATGTCATCATTGAAGGTTATCTGAGCCACCTGTTTGTCACCATTACGAACGGCATTCGCAAAGTCAACGCTTGTTGCAATGCGAGCTGGCAGTTCCTCTATCTGACGTTGGACTTCATCACGGTTCTTCCACTCTATGTTGCCGTATGTATCGTTAAAGTCCTTTACTATACTTGACAAAGCATCTATTTCTGGCTGTGGCTTACCGCCACCTGTGCCTACAGGGATTGGTCTGACATTGGTATCTTCGTTTTCAAGGACAATGGCACGTTCTTCTTCCTTCACGATGCGGTACTTGTCAAAGTTAATATCATCGAGCAAGCCATCTGTGTAGTCATCTATCTTCAGCTTTGGCAATTTCTTAACCAGAAGGGAATAGAAGACATACTGCTTTTCCCACTCTGGACTCTCATACGGCAAGATGGCAGAGAAATAAGGGTAACAGCGGTTGAAGTTCTTTATTGCGCTCTTGCACTTTATCTGATCATCCTCGTTGAGTTCTGTCTTGAAGCGAACAACAACGGCATCAATGATAGAGTCTATCCTTGGGCGGTCTTCATCGGTACCCATCAGTTTTAGTGTTGCTACTTGGTCAACATCGTCCTGTGTGTAGAAATTGAATGCCTCAATAGTCTCGGTGAGATCATTGAGTTTGTTCACATCAGACTCACCTTCGAGGATTGTTGTTTTGTAATACCTCTGGAATGACTGGCGAATCATTTCAGGGTCATTGGCAAAGTCAAGAACAAAGGTGTCTTGTTTCTTTGGATGGCAACGATTCAAACGTGAGAGTGTCTGTACAGCCTTCAAGTCACTTATCTGCTTATCCACGTACATGGTATGCAGCAATGGCTGGTCGTAACCTGTCTGGAATTTGTCTGCTACAATCAATAACCGGTATGGTTCTTGTTCTACACGTTGTTCTATCTCGGCTGAAGGGAAACCGTTCAACTCTGCTTCGGTAACGACCTTGCCGTTAATGACTTTATCAGTGAACGCCACAATAGCCTTGTAAGGGCTGTTTCGTTCTTCTAACATCTTTGTAATCACTTTGTAGAACTCAATGGAACGCTCAATACTACTGGTTATCACCATAGCACGAGCCTTACCACCTATCTTCATATAGACCTTCTTAAGGAAGTGCTCTACGATAATTTCAGCCTTCTTCTCTATAGTTTCAGGCTGATGCTCTACATAAACGCGAATCTTACCCAAAGCCTTCTTCTTATCGTATTCAGGATCGTCTTCGACAGCCTTTAATACACGATAATAAGAAGAGTAAGGTGTATAGTTCTTCAGTACATCAAGGATAAAGCCTTCCTCAATGGCTTGTTTCATGGTGTATTCGTGGAATGGTATGTACAGAGGTTCCTCATTTATGCGCTCCACCTTATCACCGAACATTTCCAGAGTTTTGTTCTTTGGTGTGGCGGTAAAGGCATAGTAATTGGCATTCTTTGCCATCTTCCTTCCCTTTATTATTCTGTGAATCTTATCCTCAATGTCCTCTGAATCACCATAAGTCATGTCTGAATTATCAGCCACCATTGACGGATAATCATCTTTTTCGTAGGTGTAACTACCAGTCTTCAACGGAACGACAGGAGTAGCATTACCAGAAATACCTGTTGCAAGGTTAGCTGACAGCGATCCATTTTGGCTGCTGTGTGCTTCATCTATGATAATGGCAAAACGCTTATCCTTCAATGAACTGCCAATCTCATCAAGGATGAACGAGAACTTGAAGATGGTACTGATGATAATCTTCTTCCCTCCAGTCAACAGTTCACGGAGTGTTCCTGACTTATCTGCCCATCCCACGAGATTGTTTAATCTCTGGAAGGCATTTATGTTGTCGCGAATCTGCTTGTCTAGGTTCACACGGTCAGTTACCACAATGATGCTATCAAAGAATGGTTCTTGATTCTGTTGCAACAGAGTGACGAGCTGATATGCAAGCCATGTGATGGAGTTTGACTTTCCACTTCCTGCACTGTGCTGAATGAGGAATCTGCGACCGATAGGCGACATCTTTGTCACATTCAGCAACGAGCGAACGGCATCCAGCTGATGGTATCGTGGCCAGATAACAGTTTCCTTCACCTTATGAGTCTTTTTGTCCTCGCTACTGATGACTTGTGCAAAGTTCTCAATGATGTTGGAAAGTGTAGGCTTAGTCAGAATATCTTTCCAAAGGTACGAGGTCATTGTATCTCCTTCAATGACTGGATTACCAGCACCACCATTCACACCGCAGTTGAAGGGCAAGAACCAGGAGTCTTTACCTGCCAATGTGGTACACATCCACACCTGGAAGTCATCCACCGCAAAGTGAACAGCACAGCGCTTCTTTTGTAACAGAAGTTCCTTTGGGTCACGGTCACTACGGTATTGTGCAATGGCATTTTCGTATGTCTGACCTGTGAAGTTGTTCTTCAACTCAAATGTAGCGAGGGGTAAACCATTGATAAATACAACAAAATCTATCTCATTTGTATTCACCTTAGAGTACATAACTTGACGGATGACACCGAAGATGTTATGCTCGTACGCGACCTTTGCACTTGGATTCAGTTCTGATGGCAATGGATAGTACAGATTAAAGGTTGAACCATTGAACTTATATCCCTTACGTAGTACGTCTGTCACACCACGCTTCGTTATCTCGTTTGCCAGTCTGGTGAAGAACTTGAAACGCTCACTTGGTGAGGCAAAGCACATTGATTGCTTCACCTTTTCTGGCTGAGTCTCAGTAACGAAACGTTCCACCCACTTGTCAACCAAGGCAAAATCCTTATTGTAAGCATGTGGAGTTTCCTGTTCATAACCATTATGGTCACGTAGCCAGTCAACGATTATCTTCTCAAGTCCTGTTTCAGATGTGTCCATAACTTAAACTTTAATTTTACCTGTTATAATGTCAGATATAAGATGCTTCTTGTACTCCTTCAATGCATTTACATTATCCTCAAAGGCATAAATCAATTCATTGACCTCATTGAGTTTTGTAAATCCTTTTATTTCATCTTTAGGTGGAATAGGAATGTATTTATTCCCAAGAATGTTGTAATTGATATTTTGACCTTCTCTGATTCCAGTTACACAGGTTTTTAGTACATTGATAAAAACGGAGGACTTAAATAGATACTTAAAATACTCTGTATAGTCTTCATCGATTGGGTGAAGTATCGTGTAGGCTGCACTAATTATACCACGGTAATAGGCATATTCAATACCTCCCTGGAATGATCGAAGACTTATGACAAAGTCTCCTTTCTTTACTAATTTCAAGTTTTCAAAACCCTTAGTAACGGCTACAACACTACCATCATACAGTGATTGTGGAATAACACCTTTGTTCTGAGTAGCACAGAGCATTTCCTCGTCAGGATGTCCAGTATCATTGATTTCATCGAAACAATACTTAAATTGTATTTCGTCCCAATGAGCTGGAATTTTACCAAAAATAGGATTCTTGCTTTCTTTCAGATCTATATTGTCTGTTCTGAACCAATCTGACAGTTTTGGGAGCAAAGACAATACCTCCTTTTGCATAGAACCGATTTTGACTTGCAGATCTTTGGTTTCTTTTGCATCAACTTTTCTACTGAAATAATTCGCAAATCTAATCTCGTATCCTAACGTTGCTTTTCCTAAAATTGCTTCAGGGTCTCGTTGCTGTACTTCCTTTTCAAAAAAACGTTCTATGCCACCCTCATAGTTATAAGGGATTTGGAAAGAATACTTGTCCTTGACGTATTTTACCTTTCCTTTAACCATAACCGTCTCACCTTTGTCATTTTTTGCAGGGCGCAAGACTTCAACGTCCCAATAGCCAAACTCTTCGTTATCAAGAATTACACTATTGTCATTGTTCTGAAAGTTTACAAGCAAATCAAGAATTTCTTTTCTGTTTTTATCACTTGTATAACAATTCTTTTTTCCAAGATGCTTATCTAAAACAGTTTTTATATTGGAAGCATCGATAAGTTGAACCTTACCTTTACGCCTTTCTTCCTTACGATTTGTCACTACCCAAATGTATGTCGCAATCTTTGTATTGTAAAAGTCATTGTCTGGCATCTGTATTATTGCTTCCAGTAAATCATTTTCAATGATATACTTACGAAGATTGCTCTCTCCGCCACCTGCTTTTCCAGTAAATAGCGAAGAGCCATTGTGAACTTCAACAATGCGAGTTCCCAATGGTGAGTCTTTCATACGACTTATATTATTGGCGAGAAAAAGCATTTGGCAATCACCAATTTCTGGAATGAAACTTGTTACTCCATCAAAGAAGCGAGGATCCGTTATTTCTTTCTTGTCTTCTATTCCCCATTTTTTAAGATCTTCCTTCCAAGGTGTACCGAAAGGAGGGTTGCTAATACAGAAGTCAAACTTCTCGCCAGCATGACCATCCTGACTAATGGTTGAACCGAAGGCAATATACTGATGATCGACTGAGCCAAGACGATAAGAGAACTTATTGATGTTGCCACTTATCATGAGGTCAGCCTTGCAAGTTGCGTAGGTATCTGGTTGCAATTCCTGTCCGAAGATGCTTGTGCGAACACGCTTACCTTCTTCATTTGCAATACGTTCAATCTCTTCTTGGACAATAGTCAAAATACCACCAGTACCACATGCACCATCATAGATGGTGTAGGTATTGTCGGTTATCTTGTCTTTGATAGGCTCAATAGCCAACTGCCCAAGCAGACGAACATAATCACGAGGCGTGAAATGTTCACCAGCTTCGGTCACGTTGTTTTCCTCATTGAACTTGCGAAGCAGTTCCTCGAAGATGGTTCCCATGGTGTGGTTGTCGAGTCCTGGTAGACGTTCAACCATTTCTTTTGTACCATCCTCATTAATCACTTCCTGCATTACAGGCTTCACAGAGAGGTTTATATTCTCGTCCGTGAACTTCTCCAGAAGTGAACCAAGGCGATTTGCCTCAATCAGGTTGTCCACCTGTTGACGAAGTTTGAACTTATCTATGATGTCCTGCACGTCCTGAGAGAAACCATTGAAGTACTCAATGATATTCATCTTCAGACGCTGTGGATCAATCTCGTTTTTAAGTGTCTTCATCGTGAAGGCACTGGTATTGTAGAATGGATAGCCAGTAACCTGAGTGAGGAAAGGAGTATAATCTGCCAGATGATGACTGTCACAGAACTCCTTCTTTTCGAGAACGGCTGCTTTGGTAGATTCAAGGAGCACGTCTATTCGACGAAGCACCATGAATGGCAGGATTATCTTTTTGTAGTCACCTTTCTCGAAAGCATGTACCAAAACATCGTTGGCGATATTCCAGATGAAGGAGAAGAGTGCGTTATATTGCTTGTTGTCCATAAGATTTTAGATTTGAGAGTGATTAAGCTTCAATTTGCACCTCTTCAGTACGAATCAGTTCCGTAATCTCAACGTTCAGAACCTTTGAGATTTTGATCAGCGTTTCGAGATTTGGCTGTGAGAAATTCGTCATCCATTTAGAGACAGTCGCCTGACTGACTCCTAACTTTTTCGATAACCATATATTTGACAGATCCTTCTCTGCCATTACGACCTTTAACCGATTCAACTTCTTTACTTCCATATTCGTAAAATTTATGGTGCAAATATAACAAGAAATAATTGAAACAAATTTCGTTTTACGAAAGATTTTAATCAAATTGTAGTGATCTTTCTGCAAATAATATGAAAAACACAAGTTTTCAAGCACTTTTTTACCAGAAGCCAAAGATAGAAGCTTTAAGGTTCTCTGCTCTTAACTTTAAAGACTCTAACATTGGCAACAGGTTATCGATAATATGTCTGAAAAATGAGAACAATTAGACCGTACCGATGATGCAGGCTAAAGCTTGCACTGACGGAACGGCCTATATCCTTGAATGCCCGTCTTAAAATACAGGCAAGCTGTTCCGACTGTTCGTATTTCATGCGATGCCGGAACAACTTGCCTTATGCTACGGAAACTTACTGGCTGACTTGCTTCGTATCTGTGATACCAGGCAAGTTTCACCCGACAGGTTCATACAATCATGCAGATAAATCAGGA
>OLFW01001106.1_pt1 | contig 17601 bp, 17 predicted proteins | sample 1605351 | NCBI WGS metagenome assembly OLFW01 (sample SAMEA3888918, study PRJEB22519) | human gut metagenome | biome: human gut; feature: human-associated habitat; material: faeces | place: Denmark | collected 2010 | reverse complement strand
GCGGCGCGGGCAGCAGGCGGCGGGCAAAGGCGATAGTCAGGCCGGTTCGGCCCACGGCGGCCAGCAGGGTCAGGCCCACATAGACCACGGCGGGCCAGCCCAGCACGGGCCAGGTGAGCAGGAAGATGGTGGGCGTGTGGACCAGATAGGCCGGGAAGCTGTTGAACAGATTGGCCAGCATGAGTTCCCGGCCGTCGATCTCGCCTTTCTGGTGGCTCTCGGAAAGCAGGCCGTTGGCCGCGGCCGGGGAGACGAAGGCCAGGGAGAAGGCCGCGCCCGCCACGTCGCGCAGATGGGCGGCCCGGGCCAGCGGGGTGGCCAGACGGGCCAGGTGGCGCGTCCAGCGCAGGGCCTCCAGCAGGTTGGCCAGCAGCAGGCCCACGCACAGGCCCAGCAGCAGGCGCAGCAGGGGCCAGAGCAGGCCTTTCCAGAGCAGGGCCAGGGAATGCAGGCTGTCAGGGGAAAGGATATCGTTCATGGGCAGGGCGCGGGATCAGGCCTGGGCGGCCGTGAAGCCCGTGTCCTCGGGCAGGTCGGGACCGGCGGCGAAGGCGCGGGCCAGCTCGTCGCAGCGTTCGTTCTCGCGGTGTCCGGCATGGCCGCGCAGCCAGTGGAAGGTGACCTTGTGGGTGCGCAGCAGGGGCAGGAGCTGCTTCCAGAGGTCCACGTTGAGCACGGGCTTCTTGTCGCTCTTGATCCAGTTGCGCTTCTGCCAGCCGGCCAGCCAGCCTTTTTCCACAGCGTCGCAGACGTATTTGGAATCGGTGTAGAGGTCCACCTCGCAGGCTTCGCGCAGGGCGGAGAGGGCCGCGATGACGCCGCCCAGTTCCATGCGGTTGTTGGTGGTCAGGCGGGCGCCGCCCACCAGCTCGCGGCGGGCCGTGCTGCCCACCAGGCAGAGGATGGCGGCCCAGCCGCCCCGGCCGGGGTTGCCCAGGCAGGAACCGTCCGTATAGATGATGACTTTCTTCATGACCGCGCAGTGTAGGCAAGAAGCGGGGCGCTGGCAACGGGGCCTCCCCGGGTGTGCCCGCGCGCACAGCAGGGGGCGCAAGGCAGGGATGGCGCGGGCAGGGACGTGGTCTTCGTTCTGCACGCTGGACTTTGCGGAACCTTTGGGATATGCTTTTCTACCAAAAATTAATGGGGGCATCACCCCCGTGGAGGACATCATGGCTCACAAGAAAATTGAGCGTAAAAAGGAACTGGATCGCCGCCGTCATCGTCGCGCTGAACGTCTGAAGCAGCGCGTGCGTGAAGCCAAGGCCGCCAAGGCCTAGTTTCCGCGGACAGTTCATTGCCGGTTCCCTGCGGGGAGCCGCGAATTTCAGCACAACGGCCGATGGCCCCGTATCTCAGGGGCTGTCGTGGCCGTTCTTGGCGTTATAGCTATGCCCATCTACGAATATCAGTGTCCCAACTGTCAGAAAGTCTTTGAAGAATGGACCCATGTGACCGACATGCAGGCCCAGGAGCCCTGCCCTGATTGCGGCACCCCCTCGCCGCGGGTCATGTCGCACACGTCTTTCGTGCTCAAGGGCGGCGGCTGGTATGTCAGCGATTACGGCTACCGCAAGGGCATCAAGGACGAGAACAGCACGTCCACCCCTTCTTCTTCCGCCTCCTCGTCGACGAGTTCCACTTCTTCCGGCAGCACTTCCGGAGGCTCGGGTTCTTCCGCCTCCTCTTCGTCGACCCCTTCCGCGTGAGGTAACCTATGATTGAGCGCTACACCCGGCCCGCCATGGGCCGCATCTGGACCCTGGAGAACCGTTACCGCGCCTGGCTGGCTGTGGAAGTGGCCGTGTGCGAAGCCTGGGCCGAACTGGGCCGCGTGCCCGCCGAGGCCGTGAAGACCATCCGGGAAAAGGCCGACATCGACGTGGACCGCATCCTCGAGATCGAGCAGACCACCCGTCACGACGTCATCGCCTTCCTTACCTCGCTGGAAGAAAAGGTGGGCCCCGACGCCCGCTACATCCATCTGGGCTGCACTTCTTCCGACATCGTGGACACTGCCAACGGTTATCTGTTCATGCAGGCCGGCAAGCTCATCGTGGAAGACATCGAAAAGGTGCTGGCTTCTCTGGAAGCCCTGGCCCGCAAGCACAAGGGCGTGCTCTGCATGGGCCGCACCCACGGCATCCATGCCGAACCCACCAGCTTCGGCCTCAAGATGACCGGCTTCCACGCCGAGTTCCAGCGCCATCTGGAACGCGTCAAGGCCGGTATCGAGAGCGTGCGCGTGGGCAAGATCTCCGGCGCCGTGGGCACCTACGCCTTCCTTTCTCCCGAACTGGAGGAAAAGGCCCTGACCCGTCTGGGCCTGGCCGTGGATCCGCACTCCACCCAGATCGTGCAGCGTGACCGCTATGCCCACTTCTTCACCTCCCTGGCCATCCTGGCCGGCGGCATCGAGCGCCTGTGCGTGGAACTGCGCCACCTGCAGCGCACCGAAGTGCTGGAAGTGGAAGAAGGCTTCGCCAAGGGCCAGAAGGGCTCCTCGGCCATGCCGCACAAGAAGAACCCCATCTCCGCCGAGAATATGGCCGGCCTCGCCCGCCTGATCCGCAGCAATGCCGTGGCTTCCATGGAGAACCAGGCCCTGTGGCACGAGCGCGACATCAGCCATTCGTCCGTGGAACGCGTCATCATGCCCGATTCCACCATCCTGGTCGACTACGTGCTCAACCGTCTGTGCCGCCTGTTGGACGGCCTGGTGGTCAAGCCCGAGCGCATGAAGGAGAACATGGAACGTTCCTACGGCCTGTACTTCTCCCAGCGCGTGCTCACCGCCCTCATCGCCACCGGCCTGCCGCGCCAGAAGGCCTATGAGGCCGTGCAGCGCCTGGCCATGCAGAGCTGGGAGACCCGCAAGCCCTTCCCCGAGCTGGTGTGCGCCGACCCCGACATGCATGAACGTCTGGGCGATGCCCAGCTGGCCGAACTTTTCGATCCCACCTACTACCTTAAATACGAAGACGTCATCTACAAGCGCGTCTTCGGCAATTAGGAGGCTCCCGTGCAGCAGTCCATCCTGGAGATCAAGCGTCGTCTGGCCCGCCTGCTGGTGGAAAAGTCCTACCGTGAAGGCGACTTCGTCCTGGCTTCCGGCCGTCGCAGCGACTATTACTTCGATTGCCGCGTGACCGCCCTGCATGCCGAAGGTTCCTGGCTCATCGGTACGCTGTTCAACGACCTGCTCAAGGACGTGCCCGTGGTGGGCGTGGGCGGCATGACCATGGGCGCCGACCCGCTGGTCTCCGCCACCACCGCCATCTCGCACGAACTGGGCCGTCCCCTCAACGGCCTGCTGGTGCGCAAGGAAGCCAAGGACCACGGCACCGGCCAGTTCGTGGAAGGCCTGGGCAACTTCAAACCCGGCGACAAAGTGGCCATGCTGGAAGACGTGGTGACCACCGGCGGTTCCCTGCTCAAGGCCTGTGACCGCGTGCGCGCCGCCGGCCTGGACATCGTGGCCGTGTGCTGCATCCTGGACCGCGAAGAAGGCGGCCGCGAAAAGCTGAAGGAAGCCGGTTACGAACTGCACTCCCTCTTCACCCGCAAGGAACTGGTGGAGATGGCCCGCTCCTAGGGGCGTCCCTGCTGGAGCGCTCCCGGCATGTTCCGGGCGTATGGCGGGCCTTCCCCGCATGCTTCCCGCTCCAGATCCGTCCCGGACCGGGGATACACCGATCGATAAAGGGCAGCCTTCGGGCTGCCCTTTTTTGCATGCTTTTATCTGGTTCAGACCGGGAGCATGGTCAGAACGACACGGAAATGATGCGGGGCTCCATGCTCAGCGGGACATAGTGATAGAGTTTCCAGCAGAGCAGATAATACAAACTGCCGATGAGGACAGGCGTGTTCGCAAAATGCAGCTTTGAGAAGCAGGGCCGGAAAAAAGAAAGAACCAGCTCAGAGAAAGAAAATTACCGGTAGACTGGCACATATAAAAGACCCTCTGTCAAGGGGCAGCGTGATCGTATCGTTGTCTGTCCCTGTGCCCTGGCGCTATAAGGCGGAGACATGCAAGGAGACAACAGATGAAACTGCTTTCCCTGATCGTTCCGGTCCTTAACGAAGAAGAGGCCATCCCGCTGTTCTATGAGGCCGTGCAGGAAGTCTTGCATGACGAGCCCTATGAGCTGGAGATTTTGTTCGTCGATGACGGCAGTACGGACAGGACTCTGGAGATCATCGAAGGTCTCCATGCCCGGGATCCGCGCTATCTCCTTTTCCCGTAATTTCGGCAAGGAGCTGGCGTTGGCCGCCGGATTGCAGGCGGCCCGCGGGGATGCCGTCGTCCCTATGGACGTGGATCTGCAGGATCCGCCGGCTCTTTTGCAACAGTTCCTGCGCCTGTGGGAACAGGGATATGAAACGGTCATAGGTGTGCGTTCCCGGCGTGATGCGGACAGCTGGGCAAAGCGCGTGAGCGCGGGCCTCTTCTACCGACTGTTCAACCGGTTGACCAGGGGACGTGTCGTTCCCAATGCCGGGGATTACCGGCTCATGGATCGTGTGGTGGTGGACGCCCTGAATGCCTTGCCCGAGCGTGTGCGTTTCACCAAGGGGCTGTATGGCTGGGTGGGCTTCCGCAGTGCCGTCGTGGAATACGAACGTCCGGCCCGAGTGGCCGGCAGCAGCAAGTGGCCGGGGTGGAAGCTGTGGAACTTTGCTTTGGACGGCATCACCTCCTTCAGCACGCTGCCGCTGCGCTTGTGGAGCTATCTGGGAATGCTCGTGGCCCTGGTCGGCTTCTTCTATGCCGGGTACCTTATTTTCAAAACGCTTGTCTGGGGCGTGGATGTCCCCGGGTATGCCTCGCTGATGGTGGTGACCCTGTGTCTTGGCGGCCTGATATTGTGCTCGCTGGGGATCGTGGGGGAATACCTCGGGCGTGTGTTCCAGGAGGTCAAGGGACGGCCCCAGTATGTCGTCCGTCGCCGTATCGGCCTGGAAAATGCCCCAAAAAGACCGTAGGAAAAAATTTTTTGAAATTTTTTTCAGGAAATTTTTCCAGAGGGACCCGGAAAATGTGATGACGTGGAGCTGCCGGGGATGTGCAGGCTGAAAAACTTTGTCACATTGATGGTAGAGATGGCTGGACGCATATCGATTTTAATTTGTGATGTACTTTTGACGCAGTAACACAAAAAATTAAAGTATATTTTGCTTTATATGCAGTTTGATGATGTTTATTTATTTGGCTTGTTCGTTATTTCTTAAAGTGTATGGAAACTCTCGTGACTGTTTGTGTGAACAGTCATGGCGGGACTATGTGCATTGCGTAACAAAGTGCGCGTTTTACCGTGTAAAACCGGCGTAAAGCAGAGCCCGGCCCTTTGCAGCGATGCTGAAAGCGTGCTAGCGTGTTTTTGTGCCATCCGCTGTGGCACGGGCATTCCGGTCGGATGCAGAGGGCTGTCCGGGCGGAAGATATCAACGAGAGGACAGGGGCGAGCCCCGGGAGGATGGAAAAGTGGAGCTTTACAAGCTTTTGGAAACCTTTAACGGCTTTTTGTGGTGCCCGGTCATGCTGGTGCTGCTGGTAGGCACGGGCATCTATCTGAATATAGCGCTACGCTTTTTCTCCTTCCGCAATTGGGTACGAGCTTACAAGTGCCTGTGGCAGGGGCGGTCCCATCAGTCCGAACACGGCGAGATCTCGCCGTGGAATGCCCTCATGACTGCTCTGGCCGCAGATATCGGTACCGGTAACGTGGTGGGCGTGGCCCTGGCCATCGCCGTGGGCGGCCCCGGCGCCCTGTTCTGGATGTGGGTCACGGCCCTGGTGGGCATGATGACCAAGTTCAGCGAAGTGCTGCTTTCCGTGCACTTCCGTGAAAAGACCCCCGCCGGCAACTGGGTGGGCGGCGCCATGTATTTCATCAAGAACGGCCTGGGCCCCAAATGGGTCTGGCTGGGCACCAGTTTTGCCGTGTTCGGCATCTGCGCCTGTATCGGTACGGGCGGCATGGTGCAGGCCAAGGCCATCACGGACAATATCTCCGGCACCTTCGGCCTGCCCGCGTGGCTGTGCGGCCTGATCCTGGTGGGCCTGTGCGTGGCCGTGCTGCTGGGCGGCGTGCGCCGCATCGGCGCCGTGGCGGGCAAGATCGTGCCCTTCATGGCCATCATGTATGTCTTCATGTGCCTGCTCATCATCGGCATGAACATCGAAAAGGTCCCCTCCGTGTTCTGGTGGGTGATCTCCGATGCCTTCCAGCCCACGGCGGCCACCGGCGGCTTTGTGGGCGCCACGGTGATGATGGCCATCCGTCAGGGCATGGCCCGCGGTATCTTCTCCAACGAAGCCGGCCTGGGTACCGCTCCCATGGCCCACGCGGCCTCCACGGCCGAGACCCCGTTGGTGCAGGCCTCCATCGGCATGCTCGACGTCTTCATCGATACCATCATCGTCTGCAGCATGACGGGCTTCGTGATCCTGGTGACGGGCACCTGGACCGCCGGTTCCTCCGCCGCCAGCATGATGACCTCCATGGCTTTCGAACAGGCGCTGCCTGGTGTGGGCCAGTTCGCGGTCACCATCTGCCTGACCTTCTTCGCCTTCACCACCATCCTCGGCTGGTGCGTGTATGGTGAACGCTGCGCCATCTACCTGTTCGGCGATCGTGCCCAGATGGTCTTCCGCCTGGTCTACTGCCTGGCGGTGGGCGTGGGCTCCGTCCTGGCCCTGGATGCCGTGTGGCTCCTGGCCGATACCTGCAACGCCCTTATGGCGCTGCCCAACCTTACCGGCGTCCTGCTGCTGAGCCCCGTGCTGTTCAAGATCGTACGGGACGAGGTGGCCCGGGACGACCGTTTCGTCGTGTAGGCAACCGGGGGCGGGCCCCGGGCCCGCCCCTTGCAACATATCCATGACATAGCCTGTGGAAGGCAGCCTTCGGGCCGGCGCTCTCCGTCTGCGGGGAGCGGGTCTTGGTGCTCACCCTGAAAACGGCCTTTTCCATGGAAAAAGACCGCAGGGAGAAGGCTGCGGAGCTGGCAAGGGCGCAGCGGCGCCTCCGTGACGGTCCGGCATGACGGACTGCCGGCCGGAACGCCGGAGGCTCCCATCCCGTTCACCTTTTGGAAGAGGGGCAAGGCATTGCAAAAACGTTACCTTTCCATCGCCATCCTGACGGCCGTCCTGGCCGTGACGGGGATCGCCGGCTATCTGTTGCCGGCGGGCCCGGTCGCGGGGGACAAGGAACCTGCCACGCGTCGCATCCTGTTCGACAATGCGGGCGGTCCCGTGGTCTTCGACCATCAGAAGCACAGCCGTCTGCTCAAGGAAGATTGCGCCACCTGCCACCACGAGAGCCTGCAGAAGACGCCCGACAAGGCCATGGCCTGTGCCAGCTGCCACGGCGTGGCCCTGGACGATGCCTTCAAGGCGGGGCACGCCAAGAGCTATCCGGCGGAAAGCTGTGTGACCTGCCACCATTACACGCTGGCGGCCAAGGACTGGGGGCATCAGCAGCACAGCGAGGAGTTCGGCGTGGACTGCACCTCCTGCCACCATGCCGATACGGACATCGAGCCCGAACCGCAGAGCTGCGCCAACTGCCATGAGGCCGGGGCCCGGCCGACCAACAAGGCCGCCGAGCCCGGCACGCCGCCGGTGCTGGCCGATGCCGTGCACGCGCGCTGCGTGGCCTGCCACCAGGATCTGTTCGGCAAGGCCAAGAACTGCGCTTCCTGCCATGAGCTGAAGCCCACGCGCAAGGATGAGGCCGCCGTGAAGGGCAAGGTGGACACCCTGTATGCCGACTGCACGGTCTGCCATGTGAAGAAGACGCCGGACAAGCTGATCCCCGGCCGTATGGACGCCTTCCACGGCCAGTGCATGGGCTGTCATGAAAAGCTCGGCAAGGGCCCCTTCGGCAAGGACAAGTGCGCCCAGTGCCATACCAAGTAGCGAGGCGGGTATGAAAGAAGTATTCCAAATGTTGAAGGACCCGCGTTTCCACCTGGTGTACGGGGTGACGCAACGGTACAGCAACGGCCCGGAACCGCGCCGTGTGCGCCTCAACCGCGAGGGCTACAAGCTCGTGGAAGGCGTGACCAAAAAAGCCCTGGTCTACCCGCGCATGCGCCTGGCGGTGCACCCCTCGCCGCTCAAGGGGGACGCGTTCTCGCCCATCTTCGGCCGCATCACCGACGTGACCGAGCGCAGCCTCTTCGTGGAGGCCATCGAGCCCGACGAGGCCCTGCGCGCCCTGGCCGACAGCGTGGAGAAGGTGGACCTGATCAATGACGAACGCACGGGCCAGGAGCTGGCCGTGCTGCTCAAGAGCCTGGGCCTGAACACCAAGAGCCTGGGGCAGCAGTGCGAGACCCTGATCATCAACGGCCTCAACCCCGACCCCGGCGTCACCTGGGCCGAGCCCATGCTGCTGACCCATCAGGGCACGCTGCGGGCCGGTCTGTCCGTGCTGCGCCGCCTTTCCCCGGCCAAACGCATCCTGCTGGCCGTACCGCGCGAGATGCACCTGCATTTCGACGACGTGGAAGTGGTGCGCGTGACGGCCCGCTATCCGGCCAGCGTCAACGCCCTGCTGGTCAAGAGCGTCACCGGCAAGGAGAACCCCGAAGGCGTGGGCGTGGTGGGGCTCCACAATGTCTGGAGCCTGGGCCGCGTGGCCCGCACGGGCCTGCCGCTCATCGAGTCGGTCATCACCCTGGGCAGCTACACCCACTCCGGCAACTATATCGTCAAGGAAGGCAGCATGCTGGGCGAGCTGCTGGAATTCGCCCACATCAAGCTCAATAGCGGCGACACCCTGGTGCGCGGCGGCCCGCTGCGCGGCGAGAGCATCGACCGCCTGGACCGCAGCATCACCAAGGGGGCCACGGGCGTCTTCGTGGTGGAGGCCGGTACCGTGCCGCCCATGGAAGGCCACAGCCCCTGCATCAACTGCGGCGCCTGCGTGCTGATCTGCCCCGCGCGCCTGAGCCCCAGCATGCTGAGCCGCAACGCGGAATTCGCCCTGCACGAGCGCTGCCGCGACGAACACGTGGACTGCTGTCTGGAATGCGGCCTGTGCGGCTATGTCTGCATCGCCCGCCGTCCGGTCCTGCAATACATCCGTCTGGCCAAGCACAAGCTGGCCCAGGCCGATGAGGCCCGCCGTCTGAAAGAACGGGAGCTGCGTCCCGCGGCGCAGCCTGCCGCCGAAGCCAAGGAAGGAGAAAACTGATGCCCGCTGCCGCTCAATCTTCCGTTTTGCTGGCCATGAGCGCCCCGCCGTACTGGCACTGCGGGCGCACCGTGCGCCGCCAGAGCCTGATGACCCTCGCGGCCCTGCTGCCTGCCGTCATCGGGGCCGTCTGGACCTGGGGCCTGCCCGCCGTGCGCGTCATGTCCCTGTGCGTGGCCGTGGCCGTGCTCACCGAGGCCGCCTGTCAGAAACTCATGGGCCGCGAGCTGGCCATCGACGATTACACGGCCGTCTGTTCCGGCCTGCTGCTGTCCTTCATGCTGCCGGCCGACGCCCCCTGGTGGATCGCGGTCATGGCGCCGCTCATCGCCATCAGCCTGGGCAAGATGGCCTTCGGCGGCCTGGGCGCCAACCCGGTCAACACCTCCGTGGTGGGCTGGGCCGTGCTCTTCGTCTCCTTCCCCCTGTTCATGGAACCCAATGCCGTGCAGCTCAATGCCGCGTCCATGGTGGACCCGCTGGTGCGGCTCAAATTCTTCGGCTGGGCCGATGCCGGCCGCATCCCCCTGCAGGACCTGCTGCTGGGCCAGCAGATCAACGGCCTCGGCGCCGGGCAGGTGGGGGCGCTCTTCCTGGGCGGCTCCCTGCTGGCGGCCCGCGGCATCATCCGCTGGCAGATCGCCCTGGGCTTCTTTGCCGGGGTGGCCGGTCTGGCCGCGCTCTTCTATATGAACAGCCCCGCCACCGACGCGTCGCCCCTGTTCCACCTGTGCACGGGCTCGGTCATGCTGGGCGGTTTCTTCCTCATCACCGATCCGGCCAACGCGCCGTCGCGCCCCCTGCCCATGTTCCTGTACGGTCTGCTGGGCGGCGCGCTGGTGATGACCATCCGCAAGTACGGCATCTACCTTGACGGTGTGCCCTTTGCCATCCTGCTGGCCAATCTGGTGGCCCCGCTGCTGGATTCCATCCGGCCCAAACCTTTTGGAGTGCGCTAGCCATGGCCGATATCCTGCGAATGATCGTCGTCCTGTCAGCCCTGTGCGGCCTTTCGGGCTTTGCCCTGTCCTACCTCAAGATGGTCACTGCGCCCGTCATCGAGGAACAGGTGCTGACCTATGTGCAGGGACCGGCCATTGCCGGGGTGTTCACTGATATCGACAACCAGCCCATCGCCGACCGCAAGGCCTTCGAGACCGAGAAGGGCCGGGTGCTGGTCTTTCCCGCCATGCGTGACGGGAAGCTGGTGGGCGTGGCCCTGGAAGCCAAGGGCAAGGGCTACGGCGGTGACGTGGGCGTGATGGTGGGCTTCAATGTGGCCAACGATACGCTGGCGGGCATCGGCACCACCACCCTCAAGGAAACGCCCGGTCTGGGCATGCGTATCGCGGAGCCCGGCTTCACCGGGCAGTTCAGGGGCATCGCCGCGCCGGTGGGCCTCAAGAGCCAGGGGGGCAGCATCGACGGCATCTCCGGCGCCACCATCTCCTCTTCGGGAGCGGTGACGGCCGTGAACCTGGCCGCCGAGGCCTATAAGGCCCTCAAGCCTGAAATCCTCAAGACCTGGGGCAACAAATAAGGAGCCGGCCATGAGCAGCGTCATGCAAGAATTCACCAAGGGGCTGTGGAAGGATCTGCCTCCCTTCCGGCTGGTGCTTGGTCTGTGTCCCACGCTGGCGGTCACCAACTCCGCCAACAACGGCCTGGGCATGGGTGCGGCGGTCATCTTCGTGCTCGTGCTCTCCAACATGATCATTTCCATGGTGCGCGGCATCATCCCCAAGAAAGTGCGCATCGCCTGCTTCATCGTCATCGCGGCCTCGCTGGTGGTGGCGGTGGAACTGCTCATGCAGGCCTATGCCTATCCGCTCTACCAGCAGCTGGGCATCTTCGTGCCGCTCATCGTGGTGAACTGCATCATCCTGGCCCGCGCCGAGGCCTTCGCCGCCAAGAACGGCGTGGCCGCTTCGGTGGCCGACGGCCTGGGTATCGGCCTGGGCTTCACCATGTCGCTGACCTTCCTGGGGTCGCTGCGCGAGATCCTGGGCAACGGCACCTGGTTCGGCCATCCGGTCATGTGGGACGGCTTCCAGCCGTTCGCCATCATGGTGCAGGCCCCCGGCGCCTTCATCTGCCTGGGCCTCATCCTGGCCACCATGAACGTCATCAATGTCTGGCAGGCGCGCCGCAAGGGCGGCCAGGTGGTGGAAACCTCCAGCTGCGGCGGCTGCAAGGCGTGCAGCATGCTCCAGCAGCGTCAGGAACAGTAGCCCGCGGGCTTTCGCAAGGATGCGCGTATGGATATCTTCCAGCTTTTCATCTCGGCCATCTTCGTCAACAACATCGTGCTGGCCCAGTACCTGGGCAACTGCCCCTACCTTGGCTGCTCCAAGGAAAAAGGCGTGGCCCTGGGCATGGGCGGCGCGGTGATCTTCGTCATCATCGTGGCCACGGCCTGCACCTGGCTCATGCAGCGTTACGTGCTGGAGCCCTTTGGCCTGGGCTACCTGCAGACCATCGTCTTCATCGTGGTCATCGCCTCGCTGGTGCAGTTCGTGGAGATGTTCCTCAAGAAGATGGTGCCGCCCCTGTATGCGGCCCTGGGCATCTTCCTGCCGCTGATCACCACCAACTGCGCCGTCATGGGCGTGGCCATCCTGGTGCAGCGCGAGGAATACGACCTGCTCACTTCCGTATTGTACGGTGCGGCCTCGGCCGTGGGCTTCACCCTGGCCCTCCTGCTCATGGCGGGCATCCGCGAGCGGCTGGATACCTGCCGTCTGCCCAAGGCCATGGCCGGGACGCCCATCGCCCTCATCATGGCCGGCCTGATGTCGCTGGCTTTCATGGGCTTCAAGGGCATGGCGCAATAACGCGGACTACGGGCTTTTGACTGCCGCTGGGCGGCAAGGAGAGGCATATATGGTTTTCGTTTCCATCATCACCCTGTTCGGATTGGGGCTCGTGGCCGCCATCCTGCTGTCCATCGCCTCGCGCGTCTTCTACGTCAAGGAAGACCCGCGGGTGGAGGCCGTGCTGGAGGTCCTGCCCGGGGCCAACTGCGGTGGTTGCGGCTTTGCCGGCTGCGAAGGGTACGCCGCGGCCGTGGTCTCCGATCCCGACATCCCGGCCAACAAATGCTGCGCGGGCGGTGCCGATACGGCCATCGCCGTGGGCGAGCTGACCGGCAAGACCGTGGCCGAGGCGGAGCCCCTGTTCTCGCTGCGGCGTTGTGACAAGCTGGCCGGCAATGTGGCCCTGCGCTACCAGTATCAGGGCATGCCCTCCTGCGCGGCGGCGGCCATGCTGCGCGGCGGCACCGATACCTGCCACTGGTCCTGCATGGGCTTCGGTGACTGCGTGCAGGTCTGCCCCTTCGACGCCATGCAGGTCAAGGACGGCGTGGTGCGTGTGGACATGTCCCGCTGCACGGGCTGCGGCATGTGCGTTTCGGCCTGCCCGCGCGGGGTGCTGGAGCTGGTGCCGCGCCGCCATCGTGTGGCCGTGTTCTGCAATACGCGCGACAAGCTGCGCGCCGTGACCGAAGTCTGTGACGCGGGCTGCATCAATTGCGGCCGCTGTGCCAAGGCCTGCCCGGCCAAGGCGGTGAGCAACGTGGCCGGCCGCATGGTGGTGGACCAGATCAAGTGTGTTTCTTACGGGCCCGATTGCGGTGAGGCCTGCGTGGAGGCCTGTGCCCGCCACATCCTGCGCCGTACCTGCCCCACGGGCATCGAGGCCGCCAATGTGGCCAGGATGAAGGATGACAGCGATGGCGACGGCGCTGCTGGGGGCGGCACCGTGCCTGTGACCGGAAAGAACGACCGCCCCGCACAGGAGAACTGCAATGCCTAAGACCTCTCGCCGAGATTTTTTGCGCTGGACGCTGGCCGGCAGCGGCCTGCTGCTGGCCGGTGCGGCCTCCGTCCTGGAGCCCGCGCCCGCCCGGGCCGTGACGCGCCTTGGCGCGCCCGCGCAGCAGACGGCCCTGTTCATGGGCACCATGGTGAGCATCACCGTGGCCTGTCCGTCGTCCACCCAGGCCCATGATGCCATGGATCTGGCCTTTGCCGAGGGGCGCCGTCTGGAAGCCCTGCTGACCCGGCATGACGCGGCGGCCCCCCTGGGCGTGCTCAACAGCCAGGGCAGCCTGCGGGACGTGCCGCCCGAGCTGCTCAATGTCTGGCAGCGGGCCCACGGCATCTGCCACCTGACCGGCGGTGCCTTCGACGCCACGGTCCTGCCGCTGGTGCGCCTGCTGGAGAGCCGCAGCAATCCCGAAGGCGAGCTGGAGCTGGCCGAGAGCGATTTGCGCGAGGCCCTGGCCCTGGTGGATACCGATGCCGTCTATGCCGGTCGCGACGGGATGCGCCTGGAACGGCAGGGCATGGGCCTGACCCTGGACGGCATCGCCAAGGGGCATATCGTGGATGCCATGTCCGCCGTGCTGCTGCGCGCGGGCTGCGAGAACCACCTCATCAATGCCGGGGGCGATATCCTGGCGCGCGGCCACAAGGCCCCGGGCGTGTTCTGGCGCGTGGCCGTGGAAGACCCGGAAAAGCGCGGCCACTATCCGCAGGTGCTGGAGCTGTACAACCAGGCCATCGCCACGTCCGGCGGCTATGAGATGCACTATGACGCCGAGGGGCGCCATCACCACCTGCTGGATCCGTCCACCGGACGCAGCCCCGTGCTGGGCAGCATGAGCGTGCTGGCCGCCACCTGCATGCAGGCCGATGCGCTGGCCACCGGCCTGTCCGTCCTGCCCGCCGGGGAAGCCCTGACCCTGGCCGACAGCCTTTCGGGCTGCGCCTGCGGCCTGCTGCGCCGGGACGGCCGTTTGCAGGTCTCCCGCCGCTGGCCTGCGGAAGCCTGATACCGATCGTTCATGGATGTAAAAAGCCCGTCCCCCGCAGGGGACGGGCTTTTTTCGTCTCCGGCCCCGGTCGTTCCCCAGTCGGCAAGGCTGCTCCCCGTGCGCTGCGCGGCATCCAGCCGCCGGTCCTCGAAAGGGGCACGGCAAAAGGAGGCACGAGGGATAAGGCTGGCTGGTAGCGTCCCCCTCACTGGCGGCCATCTGGGTGGAAGGTGACCTGATCCACCGCCGCATCTGATGTGCCGTCGCAAGGCATGAAAAAAAGGGAGGACCATGTCCTCCCTTTTGGTTTGTCGTAGGTGCTGCCGTGGGGCCTAGCGGCTCCACTTGAAGGTGAAGACCTGCTCGGTATCGGGGTGCAGGCTCAGGTGCACGGGGCAGGTGTGGGAGGCCCGTTCGATCATGGTCTTTTCCTTTTCGGAGAAGTCACGGTCGGGCATGTTGAAGATGATCTCGATCTTGCCGATGCGGCGCGGGTTGGCGCTCATGGTCTTGCTGATCTCGATGGTGGTGCCGGTCACGTCCACGCCGTGGTTCCGGCCGTAGATGCCGATGATGGTCATGGCGCAGGCGGCCAGGGCCGTGGCGCAGAGGTCGGTGGGGCAGAAGGCTTCGCCCTTGCCGTTGTTGTCCTTGGGGGCGTCGGTGACGAGCACGGTACCGCTCTGCTGGTGCACGCATTCCACGCGCAGGTCGCCGAGATATTTGGCGATGATGTCTGCCATGAGGGAACTCCTTTTTTTGCCCCAGAATGCCCTGTCGGCTTCCCGGACGCAAGAGGTATGTCCATAGTCGGGGAAAACGGTTTTGAGCCTTCCGGGGGCCTTGTGGTGTTATGGCGGGCCATGGCCCGGATGCCGGGCCGTTTTGCCCATGAAAAAAGGGGAGGCGGATGCCTCCCCAACAAGCTCCCGGAGATGGGAGCCGACTGTCTTAATCGTTGGCCAGGCGGGCGGCGTCGGCGCGGCGGCGCATGCGGGCCACGCGTTCGCGCAGACCGGCGCGGTAGGCGTCCAGATCCTCGATGCGGGCGCGGGCCACGCCGCTTTCCATGGCGGCACGGGCCACGGCGGGCGTCACCCATTCGATGATGCGCGGATCAAGCGGGCTGGGGATGATGTAGTCGGGGCCGAAGCTGAACTTCTTGCCGCCGTAGGCCTTGCTCACTTCTTCGGGCACGTCTTCGCGGGCCAGCATGGCCAGGGCCTCGGCAGCGGCCAGCTTCATGGCTTCGTTGATTTCCGTGGCCTGCACGTCCAGGGCGCCGCGGAAGATGAAGGGGAAGCCGGACACGTTGTTGATCTGGTTGGGGCAGTCGGAGCGGCCGGTGCCCATGAGCAGGTCGTCACGAGCGGCCTTGGCTTCGGCATAGGTGATCTCGGGCACGGGGTTGGCGCAGGCGAAGATCACGGGATGCGAGGCCATGCTGCGCACCATGTCCTGCGTGACCAGACCGGGCTTGGACAGGCCCAGGAACACATGGGCGCCCTGCATGGCTTCGGCCAGGGTGGCGTCCTTTTCCTGCGCGAAGGCGGCCTTGGTGGGATGCAGCTTGTCCTGGCGGCCCTTGTGGATCAGGCCCTTGCTGTCGAACATCCAGATGTTCTCGCGCTTGACGCCCAGGCTGACGTAGAAGTTGGCGCAGGCGATGCCGGCGGCACCGGCACCCACCACCACGACCTTCATGTCTTCCATCTTGCGGCCGGCGATGTGGGCCGCGTTGATGAGGCCCGCGCCGGAGATGACGGCGGTGCCGTGCTGGTCGTCATGGAAGACGGGGATGTTCATGATCTCCTTGAGCTTCTGTTCGATGTAGAAGCACTCGGGGGCCTTGATGTCTTCCAGGTTGATGCCGCCGAAGGTGGGCTCCAGGGTCTTGACCACGTTGATGAGCTCGTCGGGATCGGTGGTGGCCAGCTCCAGGTCGAAGACGTCCACGTCGGCGAACATCTTGAAGAGCATGCCCTTGCCTTCCATGACGGGCTTGCCCGCCAGGGGGCCGATGTTGCCCAGGCCCAGCACGGCCGTACCGTTGCTGACCACGGCCACCAGGTTGCTGCGGGCGGTGAGGCTGGCCGCGGCGGCGGGATTGGCCTCGATGGCGCGGCAGGCATCGGCCACGCCGGGCGAATAGGCCAGGGTCAGGTCGTCCTGGGTCTCGCCCCGCTTGGAGGGCAGCACTTCCACCTTACCGGGGCGGGGCTCCGCATGATATTTCCAGACATCTTCCTTGGTATAGCTCATAGTATCCTCTGCTGCTCGGCTGGAGCGGTGAGATAGTGAAAAACGGGCCCGGACAGGCGCGTGGAGAGCGTTCTCCCGTTCTTCTGGCCCGGGGTCGGGACAGGGGAGGAACGTGCGCTCCCGCGACATGACGGGCCTTCTCGGCCCCGGGCCGCGGGGCATGGCTGTGTGCCATGCGGTCGCCCGGCCAACACATGATTATAAAAATCCGTTGCCGCTTTCGCAAGTGCGGGCAGGAGGGCGGGTATCGCCGGTTTCGGGGGAAGGAGGGACCTTTGGCCGGCGCGCAAGGGGCCCTCCTTCCCCCCGGCCCCCATCCTCCCCAAACGCGCTTTTTTCAGGGAGATGGGCAGGCGCTGTGGCGCGACAGGCTACGCGCGTCTCAAGGGGCCCCCGGTGCGGTGGGAGAGTGGGGGCGGCAGGAAAAAAGATGCGGACAAGGCCCGGAGGATTCTCGTGCCGTGGGCAAAAGACATGGGGAGAGGGCGCGAAGGAAAGGACGAGCGTGGTCCGCAGGCACGCTGCTTCTGGCATGCGGACGGGCGTCGGAGGGCGGGGAAGGAACCGTCAGGCTCCTTGTGTGCAGTCTTCGAAGGGGAAGAGGGGTGAGGGGAAGGGACGTTTCGCCGCCGGGGCCGTCCCGTTACGACGGGGGGCGCCATGGGCAAGCAGCGGTGGCCCCTTCCCCCTCATGTCAAAACGGTATGTCTAGCCGATCCATTCCTGGCCGGTGGCCATGTCCATGATGACGAATTCCGTGCCGTCGTCCTTGGCGGCCACGCGGTATTCCAGCTTTTCGGCCACGCGGTTGGGCAGTTCGCCGCTCTGGTCGAAGGTCAGCACGCGGCAGGAAAAGCCATCATGATAGTCGCTGACGGGGATCTCGCGGGAAGAGGCCACGATGATCTCGTCGCCCACCTGACAGGTACGGGCCGCGGCACCGTTGAGGCAGACCACGCCGCTGCCGCGCGGGCCGGGCAGCACATAGGTCTCGATGCGGGAACCGCTGTGCTTGTTCCAGATATAGACGTATTCCAGCGGCAGCAGACGGGCCGCTTCGAGGATGTCGGTGTCGATGGTGATGGAGCCGTGGTAGTTGAGCTTGGATTCCGTGACCACGATGCCGTGCAGCTTGGCGCCTACGACGCGGATGGTGCCCTGCCCTTGGGGCTGGACACCCACCAGCATGCGGGTGACTTCCTTTCTTTCCATGGCGATTCCTTTGGTCTGTCCGTCATGCGGCAGAGCGTACCGGCGGGCAGGGTCTGGAGGAGCCGTCCGGCTCCCGTAAGCGGTTTTGAAGGATGGGGG
>OLFW01001098.1_pt1 | contig 17742 bp, 13 predicted proteins | sample 1605351 | NCBI WGS metagenome assembly OLFW01 (sample SAMEA3888918, study PRJEB22519) | human gut metagenome | biome: human gut; feature: human-associated habitat; material: faeces | place: Denmark | collected 2010 | reverse complement strand
GCTCCGCAAACGCGGTCGCTCCAAACGCGAAAATATAAATATTATTTCCGCTGAAAATGGCTAGAGCGAAGCGGAAGCCATTCCAAATCGTTTTGCCTGTCCAACCCACACCCAATTTGCATCTTTTTTGCGTTTTACGGCGATTTTCAGCAATTTTACAGCAATGTAAAAAACTTTGCGGATTTTGCTTGACAGGGAGCCGTCTGCGTGCTATCATGAACACATGAACAAATGCTCATATGTCGAAACGAAAGGGGATGACAGCATGACCGGGTTAGAACAGACCGCACCGGAAAAGGAGACCCAGCCGGTGGAGATGCCGGACGATGAGGTGCTGTACGAATTGGCAGACCTGTTCCGCGTGTTCGGCGATTCCACCCGCATCAAAATTCTGTACGCCCTGCACGACAGCGAACTTTGCGTGCAGGGTATCGCGGACGCCGTGCAGCTGAGCCAGTCTGCCGTCAGCCACCAGCTGCGGGTGCTCAAGGACTCCAAGCTTGTGCGCTTCCGGCGGGAAGGCAAAACCGTTTTCTACGCACTGGACGATGACCATGTGCGCAGCATCCTCTCCATGGGGATGGATCATATCGAAGAATGACCGGGCACACCGCCCGCAGAAAAGAAAGGCTGGTACTTATTATGAAAAAGACCTACAAGATCGAAGTGGACTGCGCCAACTGCGCCCAGAAGATGGAGGATGCCGCCAACACCGTTTCCGGCGTGGAAAAGGCGACCGTCAGCTTTATGACCCAGAAGATGAAGGTGGAGTTCGCCGAGGGTGCCGACCCTCACGCCACCATGGAGAACGTGCTGTCTGCCTGCAAGAAGGTAGAGGACGACTGCGAGATCTTTGATATCTGATGTGCGGCAAAGCTCTCCCGGTCGGTGCGGACCGGGGGAGTTTTTCTGTGGAAAAATCCGCCACTTTTCAACAATTTCCACCGGGTTTTCAACACACTTTGCGAAAAAACCGAAAAAGAAGCGTGGAAAAGCGCTTTTTTACAGGAAAACTGTGTGGAAAACGCGGGTAAAACTGTGGAATACCCATTTTTTGCCGAAAAACTTGTGGAAAACCACCCGTTTTTCATCCGCTGCACCGCAAACTGAGGAGCGTTGCTTATGAACAAGAAACAAAAAAAGACCCTTGAGCGCATTCTGATCGCCGTGGCGCTGGTGATCGTGCTCAAGCTTTTGCCCGCCTTGCCCATGCCGGTGGAGCTGGCGCTCTACTGCATCCCCTACCTTGTGGTGGGCTGGGATGTGCTGCGCAAGGCGCTGAAGGGCATCAAGAACCGTCAGCCCTTTGACGAGTGCTTCCTGATGGCGGTCGCCACCGTGGGCGCGTTTGCACTGGGCGACTATGTGGAGGGCTGCGCCGTTATCATCTTTTACCAGATCGGCGAGCTGTTCCAGAGCGTGGCGGTAGGCAAAAGCCGCCAGAGCATTGCCAGCCTGATGGATATCCGCCCGGACTACGCCAACATCGAAGGCGAGGACGGCAAGCTGGAACAGGTGGACCCGGATGATGTCGAGGTGGGCACGGTCATCGTGGTGCAGCCCGGCGAGCGGGTGCCCATTGACGGCGTCATCGTGGAGGGCAGTTCCGCCCTGAACACTGCCGCCCTGACCGGCGAAAGCCTGCCCCGTGACGTGAACGCCGGGGACGAGGTCATCAGCGGCTGCGTGAACATGACCGGCCTGCTGAAAGTGCGCACCACCAAGGAATTTGGCGAGTCCACCGTCTCTAAAATTCTCGACCTTGTGGAAAATTCCAGCATGAAAAAGGCCCGGGCGGAAAACTTTATCACCCGCTTTGCCCGGGTGTACACCCCCGCCGTCTGCTACGGCGCACTGGCGCTGGCTTTCCTGCCGCCGGTGGTGCTGCTGCTTATGGGACAGCCCTCCCGCTTTGGCGACTGGGTCTACCGCGCTTTGACCTTCCTTGTCATCAGCTGCCCCTGTGCGCTGGTCATCTCCATCCCGCTGAGCTTCTTCGGCGGCATCGGCGGCGCTTCCTCCTGCGGCATCCTCATCAAGGGTTCTACCTATCTGGAAGAGCTGGCAAGCACCGGCGTTGTGGTGTTCGATAAGACCGGCACCCTGACGCAGGGTACATTTAAGGTCACTGGCATCCACCCCGCCGAGGGCGTGACCGATGCTGCGCTGGTGGAAGCCGCCGCGCTGGCGGAAAGCTGGTCGAAGCACCCCATCTCCCTGAGCATCAAGGCTGCCTATGGCAAGCCCATCGACGCCGCCCGGGTCACAGACGTGCAGGAACTGGGCGGTCATGGCGTGACCGCGAAGGTAGATGGCAGGACCGTTGCCGCCGGTAACGCCCGCCTGATGGAAAAGCTGGGCATCACCGTGCCCGCCGTAGAGGGCGTGGGCACCATCGTGCACGTTGCCGTAGAGGGCAGCTATGCGGGTTATCTGCTGATCGCGGACGTGGTAAAGCCCCACAGCGCCGAAGCCATCCGCGCTCTGAAAACTTCCGGTGTGCGCAAGACGGTCATGCTGACCGGCGATGCACAGCCGGTGGCACAGGCGGTAGCGCAGCAGCTGGGTCTGGACGAGTACCACGCCGGTCTTTTGCCCGGCGACAAGGTGGACCAGATTGAAAAGCTGCTTGCCGCAAAGCAGCCCAAAGAAAACCTTGCCTTTGTGGGTGACGGCATCAACGATGCACCGGTGCTGTCCCGCGCAGACGTGGGCATCGCCATGGGTGCGCTGGGTTCGGACGCCGCCATCGAAGCCGCAGACGTGGTGCTGATGGATGACGACCCCGCCAAAATCGCGCTTGCCATGCGCATTGCCCGCCGTACCCTGCGCATCGTGCACCAGAACATCGTGTTTGCGCTGGGCATCAAGGCGCTGTGCCTGCTGCTGGGTGCACTGGGCATTGCCGGAATGTGGGCAGCCATCTTTGCGGACGTGGGCGTGATGGTCATTGCCGTGCTCAACGCCACCCGCGCCCTGTATACCAAAGACCTGACCAAAAACTGACATAAACACAAAACAGCCAGACCGGCACTGCCGGTCTGGCTGTTGTTGTTTCAAGACTTTTACAGCTTTTCCACCATCGCTGCCACGATCTTAGTGGCGGTGGCAACATACTCGCTGATGCTGAACTTCTTCACCACCAGTACTTCGTGGCCGTCCTCGTCGGCGTTGTCGCTCATGGCGCGCAGAATGACGCAGGGCACGCCGTTCTTGGCGGCGATCTGGCTTACCGCCGCACCCTCCATCTCCACGCAGTCCGGGGCGCACTTGGCCTCAATGGCGGCCTTCGTCTCGCTGTCGCCCACGAACAAATCGCCGGTGGCGATCTTGCCCACCAGTGCCTTTACCCCGGCTTCGGCGCAGGCGGCTTCGGCAGCGGCGATCAGTGCCGGGTCGCCGGTGTATTCCTTCAGGAACGGCGGGTTCTGGCAGATCATATCCAGCTGGGCGTCGTGGTACAGCACCGTTTTGCCGATGACCACATCGCCAATGCCGATCTTGCTGGTCATATTGCCCGCAATGCCGGAGAAGATGATCTTCTCCGCGCCGAACTTGGTGATGAGCACCTGCGTGGTGGCGGCGGCGTTGGCCTTGCCCATACCGGCGCAGCACACCACCACCTGCTTGCCGGCCAGCGTACCCTTGTGGTACTCCACGCCGCCGTAGGACTCAACGGTGACATTTTCCAGCTTTGCACACAGCTGGTCTACTTCATCGGGCATAGCGCCCATAATACCCAAGATCATGGTGGACTCCTTTAAACATTAAACAGGAACTCGATGACATCGCCATCGTGCACAACATACTCCTTGCCCTCGGTGCGCTGCAGACCCTTGGCCTTGACGGCGGCGTAGTCAAAGTTGTTGGCTTCCAGATCGCTATAGCCGATGACGCTGGCGCGGATGAAGCCGCGCTCGAAGTCGCTGTGGATCTTACCGGCAGCCTGCGGAGCCTTGGTGCCCTTGCGGATGGTCCATGCGCGGCACTCCTTCTTGCCGTCGGTCAGGAAGGAGATCAGACCCAGCAGGTCGTAGCTGGCGGTGATCAGGTTGTCCAGACCGCTGGCCTCGATGCCCATCTCAGCCAGAAATGCCTTCTTTTCCTCGGGGCTGTAATCCGCGATATCCTCCTCGGTCTTGGCGCAGATGGGGATGTAGCGGGCGCCCTCTTCCTTGGCGCGGGCAGCCACCAGCGGAACGTACTTGTTGTTCTCGATGCCCTCCATCAGGTCATCCTCGCCCACGTTGCAGGCGTACAGCACCGGCTTTGCGCTCAGCAGACCCATCTCGTGCAGCACGGTCTGCTGCTCGGTGTCGGCGGGGTCAAAATCGAAGCTGCGGGCGGGCTTACCGGCGCTCAGATGGTCGGCCAGCTGCTGCAGCCAAGCGGCCTCGGCGGCAGCGCCCTTGTTGTTGCCGCTCTTGGCAGCTTTTGCCATGCGGCCAGCGCGGTTCTGCACCACCTCAAGGTCGGAGAGGATCAGCTCGTAGTCGATGGCTTCAATATCGGCAATGGGATTCACGGCCTCGGCCTTGGTCACGTCCTCCACTACATGGATGATGTTGTCATCGTCAAAGCAGCGCACAACGTGCACGATGGCGTCGCACTCGCGGATATGGCCAAGGAACTTGTTGCCAAGGCCTGCGCCCTGACTTGCACCCTTCACAAGACCGGCAATGTCCACGAACTCCACGATGGCGGGGGTCTTTTTGTTGGTCTGCCAGATCTCGGCCAGCTTGTCCAGCCGCTTGTCCGGCACTGCCACGATGCCGGAGTTCGGCTCGATGGTGCAGAAGGGATAGTTTGCAGCCTCCGCGTTCTTGGTGGAGGTGATGGCGTTGAACAGAGTGGACTTGCCCACGTTGGGCAGGCCGACGATACCTAACTTCATATAAAATACGCTCCTTACACGTTTTTTGGCATAACGATACATCTACCATTATACGCGATGAACCCCGCCAGCGCAAGGGGGCGGGGCTATCTTGAATAAGGAATCCTGAAATAATCCGGGATGGGTTATCGGCAAGAAATCAAATTTTGCGGCTTCTGCTGCAAACGTTTCTTGCCGATAGCGCGGCTGCGTAAGGTGTACCCTAGGCAGAAATGTGAAAAAAACTACACTTCCTTCTTTATTTTGTCATAACTGTCCCGTATAATAGAAAGGAAAGAGCCTGTCAAAACGCCCGGAAGGGCTGAAGATACAGCAAAAACCTGCATAAAAGGGGAGGAAAACACTTATGGCAAACGAAAAGATCCTTGTGGTGGACGACGACGCCAACATCTGCGAGCTGCTGCGGCTGTACCTGACCAAGGAGGGCTATCAGGTCACGGTGGCAAACGATGGTGAAGAAGGGCTGGAAAAGTTCAACGCGGTCAAGCCGGACATGGTGCTGCTGGACGTGATGATGCCCCGCATGGACGGTCTTGAGGTCTGCCGCCGCATCCGCAAGGCGGGCAACACCCCGGTAATGATGCTTACCGCCAAGGGCGAGACCTTTGACAAGGTGCTGGGCTTGGAGCTTGGCGCAGACGATTACATGGTCAAGCCCTTTGACGCAAAAGAGGTGGTGGCACGCATCAAGGCGGTGCTGCGCCGCTGCCAGACTACCTCCGCTGCCGCCGAGAGTACCGAGGGCGTCATCGAGTTCGACAACCTGCGGCTGGATATGAACAGCTATGAACTGCGGGTCAAGGGCAAGGTAGTGGAGGCTCCTCCCAAGGAACTGGAACTGCTGAACTGTCTGGCCTCCCACCCCAACCGCGTGTACACCCGCGACCAGCTGCTGGACGAGGTGTGGGGCTTTGAGTACTACGGCGACAGCCGCACCATTGATGTCCACGTCAAGCGTCTGCGCGAAAAGCTGGCCGGGGCTTCCGATAAGTGGGAGCTGAAAACCGTCTGGGGCGTGGGCTATAAGTTCGAGGTGCGTCAGTAATGCGTAAAAGTATCTCCACAGCCTTTTTCTCCATGGTGTCCACCCTGATGGTGCTGGGCATCGTGCTGATGGGCTGCTCGGAGTGGGTGCTGTTCAAGAATTATTTTGCGAAGGATCGCTACGAAACACTGGATCAGGTGGTAAATGTCGCCAAGCGCACCGCAGAGTATCTGGTAAACAGCGAGACCATGCCGCAGGGCGCAGAGCTGGACGCTTTGAACACCAAGCTGGAGATCATCGGCGAGAGCGCCGAGGCTTATCTGTTTTTCACCGACCGACAGGGCAATGTGCTCATCGCCTCCGACCCGGACAAGCTTACCACCACCACCGTGCCGCTGGATATCTGCCGGCGCGCCAACGCAGTGGCTGACCCGGACGCCCGGCACTACCACGCTTTCGGCGATTTGGGCGGTGCCCTGACCGAAAAAAGCTATATCGCGGCGGTGGAGACCATCGACGACCAGAGCCTGTTCAGCGGCTGGCTGTTTTTGTGCTCCTCCGGCGCGCAGCTCACCGACTTTAAACAGCAGTTCTGGTCCAACTTCCTCATGTCTGCCTGCGTGATGCTGCTGTGCGCCAGCGTGCTGACCCGCCTGCTGATGCGTCAGCTCACCGACCCGCTGCAAAAGGTCACCGATGCCGCCCAGCGCTTTGGCGGCGGCGACCTCTCCGTCCGCGTGGAGGGCGTGGAGGGCGATGGCGAGGTGGCAGACCTTGCCCGCACCTTCAACCAGATGGCGGAGAACATCCAGTCCAACGATAACTCCCGGGGTCAGTTCATGGGCAACATCGCCCACGAGCTGCGCACCCCCATGACCACCATCAAGGGCTTTGTGGACGGCATTCTGGACGGCACCATCCCGCCCGAGATGCAGAACCACTACCTGCAGCTGGTCAGCGAGGAGACCGGCCGTCTGGCACGGCTCATCCAGAATATGCTGGATCTCTCCAAGCTGGAAAGCGGCGAGTATCAGGTGAACGCCCGGATGTTCAATATCTGGGAGACCCTGACCGGCGTGGCACTTGCGGCAGAGCAGCGCATCAACGATGGCATGATCGAGCTGGAAGGCCTGACCATGGATGAAAAGGTGCTGGTCTACGCCGACCCTGACCTGATCCATCAGGTGGCGTATAACCTGCTGGACAACGCCATCAAGTTTACCCCGGCGGGCGGCACCATCCGCTTCAGCGTGGAAAAGCTGGGCCCCGAGGCCGAGATCTCCATCTGGAACTCCGGGCAGGGCATCAGCCCGGAGGCGCTGCCCTATGTGTTCGAGCGGTTCTATAAAGAGGATCGTTCCCGCGGTCTGCACGCCCGCGGCTCCGGCCTTGGACTGAACATCTGCAAGGTGCTGGTCAATCTGGCCGGCGGGCAGATCCGCGTGGAGAGCCAGCAGGGCGAGTGGTGCCGCTTTGTGTTCACCCTGCCCACCTGTTCCCCCAATCCCGGCGGCATGAAGCGCCTGCCGGACGCCGCCGGGCAGCCCGGCGCAGTGGAGGACCCCGCCAGCATGAAGCCGGTAGAATAAGACCCCGCAGCCAGACTGCCCCGCCCGGGCGGTCTGGCTGCTTTGGCGTTGTTGGAATAAAAATCCTGCTTACCGCTGTGACCCCCTCTTGTGAAAATGCGTTTGGAGCACTCCGCAGAGTGCGACAAACGCGGAATTAAAAATCTATTTTCCGCTGAATATGGCCAGCAACGACGACGACCGCCGCCAGCGGCGGAAACAGGGAGGAGTTGTTGGGGCAGCGGCCAGCAAGACGCGCGTGCCGCCCAAGGCACGATGCGGATGCTGGGTGCCGCAACCCGGAAGACGCGGCGCGCATTTCAAATCTTCTTCCACCCGCTGTCCTTGATGGTGGCATCCGCCTGCTTGTGCAGCAGTTGCACAAACAGCTGCTCCTCCGGCTGCAAGGGCTCCCGCTCCGGGTACACCAGCACATCCCGCATCTGCTGCTTCTGCGCCGGGCAATTATGCAGTGCCAGATGGTACTGCTCCAGCGCACGCTGCGGCATGGGAGACGACCACATATAGGCCGTGGGCAGGTTTTGCAGAATGGAGAACTGGCTGCACCGCTCGTACACATGGATGCGGCGGTTGGGGTTCACCTCCCAGCGGGAAGCGGTGCTCTCGTCCCCGGGCAGATGGGTGTCGCCGTGCAGCACCTCGATGTAATCGTTCAGTTCGTCCAGCTCGCGCACCTGCCGCCGCGCCAGCGGGCTGTCCTGACTGGTGAGCAGCAGGTAGGAAAACTCCATGATAGGCTCCTGCCGCAGACCGTGGCGCTGACAGTAGCGCAGATAGTAGTCCTCGTCCTCGGCGGCATAGCGCAGCAGCGCTATGTGGTAGCCCTGCCGCAGCACAAAGTCCAAAGCTTCAATGGCACCGCTCTCCCGGATATGCACCCGCAGCTGCTCGCTGCGGGCTGCCTGCTGCAAAAAATCCACCGCCGCATAGGAGGCGTAGGTGGCATGGGTCAGCACCACCCGCAGCTCGGCGCAGCTGCGCTGCTGGTGCGCCTCCTGCTTCAGCTCGTCCACCTGCTGCAGCACCCGCTGCGCCTGCCGGATGAACCGTTTGCCCTGCTCGGTGGGGATCATACCCGTGGAGGAGCGCTCAAAGATGCGCAACCCGTATTCCTCTTCCAGGTTCTTCAGCGCCTTGCTCACATTGGGCTGCGCCGCGTACAGCTGCTTTGCCGCCGCCGACACCGACCCCCATTTCATGATGGCTACCAGATACCGCAGTTCCGTAATATTCATGAACCCCTCCGCGTGGTTTGCAGTCGTAACTGTATTGTAACAATTTCTCCGCGTCGCTGTCAAGCGGGGGAGAATAAACCCTCTCAGTCCGCTCCCCCTTGCACCAAAGCCCCCGGGTGCTATATAATAAGGAAAAACACAAAGGAGGGGCTGTACCATGCCGGAATACCGCGTGCTGCGCATTGACGAGCAGCTGTACGGCTGCGAGGAGCTGCCCGCCGGGCAGCCGGTGCTGTGCGATGTGACCCTGACCGATGCCGCCGGGGCTGCCCGCATTCTGCCCTACCCGGACAGGGAGCTGACATGTCTTGGCATCGACGAGGGAGACACCGTTTGTCTGCTGCCGGACGGCACCCTGCACAAGCTGTAAGGAGTAATTTTATGCATAATATCTATTTCACCCGCCACGGCGAGACGGTATGGAACGTGGAAAATAAGATCTGCGGCATGACCGACAGCCCGCTGACCGCCCGCGGGCAGCAGCAGGCGCGGCAGCTGGGCGAGCTTGTCCGGGACAGCGGCCTGCACATTGACGAAATTCTGTACTCTCCCCTTTCCCGCGCCGCCGACACCGCAAAAGCCATTGCCGCCGCTACCGGTCTGCCCGCCCGCTGCGAACCCCGCCTGCGGGAGCAGTGCTTTGGCAAATACGAGGGCACGCCCCGGGACGGCGCGGAGTTCCGCATCTCCAAGACCCACTTTGCCGACCGCTATGACGGCGGCGAAAGCATGATGCAGCTGGCACAGCGCATCTACAACCTGCTGGACGAGCTGAAGGCAGACACCGGCAAGACCTACCTGCTGGTAGCGCACAACGGCATTGCCCGGGTGGTGCACTCCTATTTTTACGATATGACCAACGAGGAATACGCCGCTGCGGGCATCAAAAACTGCCAGCTGGTGGAATATACCTTTGAATAATAAGAAAGCCGCCGGGGCCCCGGCGGCTTTCTTGTTATTACGCGTCAACCATGACGGTAATGGAATTTCTGGTCTTTTGTCACGAACATATACACGCTCACCGCCAGTGCGGCCAGTTCGGCGGCGGTGACAGCCAGCCACACGCCGTCAATGCCCCACAGGGCGGGCAGCAGGAGCAGCGCGGCAAGCTGGAACACCAGCGTGCGCAGAAAGGAGATGAGGGCGCTGGTCACGCCGTCCCCCAGCGCTGTGAAGAAGGAGGACGCATACACGTTGAAGCCCATGATGAGAAAGCTCAGCGCATACAGCCGGAACGCGCGGCTGGTCAGCGCCAGCAGCTGGGCGTCGTAGCCCACAAAGATGCGTGCCACATAGGGAATAAGCACCATGGATACGGCGGTCATGCTCACAGCTACCACGGCGATCAGGCGCAGGCTCTTCTGGTAGAGGTTATGCACCTCGGCATGGTTGCGCGCGCCGTAATGGAAGCTGACGATGGGTGCGCTGCCCACGGCATAGCCCACGAACACCGCCACAAACAGGAAGGCAGCGTACATGATGACGCCGTAAGCCGCCACGCCGTTTTCTCCGGCAAGCCGCAGCAGCTGGAAGTTATACAGGATATTGACCAGCGACATGGAAAGGTTGGTCATCAGCTCAGAAGAACCGTTGATACAGGCATCCCACAGCACGCGGCCGTAAAACTGTGTTCTGCACAGGTGCAGGCGGCTGGTATTGCCGTGGTCGATAAAGTAGAACACCGGAAGCACGCCGCCCACCAATTGGCTGATAAGGGTGGCAACGGCAGCGCCCTCCACGCCCCAGTGCAGCATACCCACCATCACCACGTCCAGCACCATGTTGGTGCAGCCTGCACCTACGGTGAACCAGAAGCCCAGAAGCGGCTTTTCGGCGGTGACGAAAAAGCTTTGGAACATATTTTGCAGCGCAAAGGGCGGCAGCGCCAGCATCAGGATGCGCCCGTAGCGCACGGCGTAGTCCAGCAGCTCGCCCTTTGCGCCCAGCAGCATGGCGACTGGGCGCAGGAGCAGGATGCCCAGCACGGCCAGCACACTGGCCGAGATGAGCGCTGCCAGCAGAAACATGGTAAAATAGCGGTCGGCTTTTTTCTGGTCACCCTCGCCCAGCGTGATACCAACGATGGCGCTGCCGCCGGTGCCCAGCATAAAGCCGACAGTGCCCAGCAGCTGCGGCAGCGGCATGATGAGGTTGACCGCCGCAAAGGCCGTTTTGCCCACAAAGTTGGAAACGCACAGGCCGTCCACGATGCCGTAGACGGAGGTGAACAGCATGGTGCCGATGCAGGGCAGCACGAACCGCAGCAGGCGGGAATAGGTAAAATGATCGGACAATTGGATGGTTTCCTTTGGCATAGCTTCTCCTTTTTGAACTTCACATATGCAAAAAGGCCGGATAAGAACCACCGCTCCGGTGCGTTCCCTCTTCTGCTGCGGCACTACGGTGCCCACAGCCTCCGGGAAGCACGAACGATGACATCTTATCCGGCCCTTCAATTACGTTGAAACAGCCCTCCGATGAGCGAAAAACAGTATAGCAAAGTTTATTTTTGATGTCAAGCCCTGCTTTGCATTATTCCGCTGCAAAGTGTAAAACACGAAAAAAGAGAACACCCGCTGCGAATGCGGCGGGCGTTCTCTTTTTTGAGCAAGGGTGGGGTGACGATTCCCACATCTCCTAACAATGGGCGACGGCTGCCTGTTCCGTCCTCCGTTGCTCATTTTTATTATAGCATAAAGTGTGTGCTGTTCAAGTTTCTTCATGCTCCGCTGCAAGGCGGACAAAGGGCGCGATGGCGTTGGCGTCGCCGTGGCGGACGATGGAGTAGGTAATGTCGCAGTAGGGCTGGATGGCGGTGCTCTTTTCCACGGTGGAGATAAGCAGCACCTGCAATTGCAGGCGGCGGAACAGTTCCATCATGGGGCGGATGCGGTCGCTGGTCATTTTACTGAACGCCTCGTCCAGCAGCACCAGACGGATGCTGTTCTCGCTCTTCTGGTAAATTTGCAGAAGGCTGGCGCAGATGGCCACATAGAAGGGCGCCTGATTCTCGCCGCCGGAGGAATCGCGGCTGACGCGGGACAGATACGCCTGCTGCCCGGTGACCTGATTGGTCACCTTGATATCGTAGTCCAGATAGGTGCGGTAGTCCACATAGTCCGAAAGGGTGGCACCGGCGGCGGTGCGTCCCTCCTGCCGGGCGCGGGTGTTCTCGTCTACGTCTGCCATGATCTTTTCCATCAGCTCGTCCACCTGACGCTCGTAGGCGGGGTCGGCGGTGGCGGCAAGGTTATCCAGAGAATCGCCCTCGGTCATCTGCTGGTTGCCTTTATCCACGATGACCTGATAGAACGCCGCCAGCTGCGGGTCGCGGCTGGGTTCCAGCTCAAAGCGGTAGACCTCCTCGCCGTAGGTCAGCTGCTCCATGACCTTGTTCAGCTCCCGGAACTGCCGCCGGGCGTTGAAGATATCGTCCTTCATGCGGAACAAAATATCCTTGCGGAAGCGGTCCTTGCAGTCCCGCTGCGCCTGCTCCAGGCGGGCGGCGTAGCGCTCCAGGTCGATGCGCACAAGGCTCTCATGCTGGGCGCGGTACTGCTCCAGCCCGGCAAGCCCCAAGGGATAATCGCAGACATAGCGCCGGTTGTATTCCCGCTGCGCCGGTTCAAGGGTGCTGTTCAGGTAGACAGTCAGCGCATCGTCCAGCTTGGCCTGTGCCTTTTCGGCGGCCTGCGCGGCGGCGCGGGGAGATTTATCCGGCCCGGTCAGCGCCTGCTGACGGCTGCGGGAGAGCGGCTCCACCAGCGGGTGGGCGGCAAAGAAGCTCTCTGCAGCCTGTGCGCTCTTTTCGGCGGTGTCCACCGCCTTTTGCTGCTCCGTCTCACAGGAGGAGATCTGTTTTTCGCACACGCGCAGATCGCCGCCGGTCTGCTCCACGGCAGTGCGGGCGGCTTCCCATGCGGCCTCGCGCACCTCTTCCTCCTTATACAGCTGCTGCAAAAGCGGATTCTCGCGGCACTCGGCCAGCTTTGCGGCCTGTTCCTCCACGGCTTCCCGGGCGGCGGTCAGGGCGGCGCGGGCGTCCCACAGAGCGGCAAGCTCTTCCAGCGTGGTGCCGCGCAAAAGGGTCTGGTACTGGTTGTAGGCGGCTTTCAGGTTCTGCTCTGCCTGTGCGGCGGCGCGTACTTCTTCGGCAAGGGCGTTCATCTCCCCTGCCAGTGCCCCGGCGCGGGCGCGGCGGGCTTCCAAGCCGATATAGCGCTGCGGGGTGCGCAGACGCTCCAACCGGAAGGGATGGTGGCGCAGAAGATCCCGGGTGGCGCTGTCGGGGTAGTTTTCCAGCGTGTCGGGGGTATCGCAGCAGACGATGCGGCGCAGGATGGTGTCGGCATACTGCGCGGCCAGCGGGTTTTCGCTGGTGACCTGTGCCGCCAGACTGTCGGCGGGGGCTGTGTCGGCGCGGCGGTTGGCCTTGCGCAGACCCGGGGTGTCCAGCAGACTGATGGGGCCCACCTTATCCTTCAGCGCCACAAAGGCGCTCTTTGCGGCGGCGTAGTGGGCGGGCGGCACAAGGATATCGAACCGGCGGTCGCCCAGACAGGCCTCCACGCAGTCCTGCCAGCTCTCATCCTCCACGTTCAGCAGCTCGCAGAAGATGCGGGCGTCCGGCTCCATGCCACGGCTTTTCAGCTCGGCATTCACAGCGTCCCGCACCCGGGTGGCGGCATCCCCGTGGGGGTACACCCACTTGCCGCCGGACACGGCATCCAGCTCGGCGCGTTTCTCGGTCTGCTGCCGCTGCAGGGCGGCGGTGTGCTGCCGGGCGGCAAAATAGGCTTCTTCCAGCGGCTTTTCCTGTGCGGTCAGCCAGTCGGTCAGGGCGGGCAGGGTGTCGGGGGTCAGGTCTGCCATCTTCTGCCCGGCGGCAAAACCGCTGCGGCGCAGCACCGCCAGCAGGTTGCCGGTCTTTTCGGCGGCTTTTTCGGCGGTGTCGGCGCGGCGGGCGGCGGCATCCACTGCGGTCTGCCGGTGCGCCAGCTCCTCGTTGAGGGCATCCAGTGCGCGCCCCTCGCCGCTGGCACCGGCGGCGCTGTGGGCGGTCAAGTAGGCGCGGCGGGCTTCCGCTTCGGCGGTCTTGGCTTCGGCGTAGCGGGTGCGCAGCGTTTCCTGCTGGCGGCGTCCGGCGTCTACCCGCTCCTGCCAGACGGCCTTTTCCCCGGCATCGGCAGCAGCCCGTGCCAGCAGGGCGGCGCCCCGGTTCACAAGGGCTTCGGTCTGTTTTTCGGTGGCTTCGCGGCCGAAACGGACGATCTCGTCCAGCGCATCGGCGCGGGTCTGGGCTTCGGCAAGAACGGCGTGCAGGTTTTCCAGCTCCAAGCGGTCGCCCTGCAAGGCTTCCAAGTCCAGCTCCGGCTGCGGGAGGATGTACTGGTACAGAAACTCCCGGAAGTTCGGGATCTCGTCCATGCTGGTGCCCATCTGGAACACCTCGTTGAACTTTTTGCCCAGCGGGCTCGCTGCGCGTCCGATGCCCAGTGCGCGGCAGATGCGGTCCCGCGCTTCGCTGGGGCTGCGGGTGTAGGAAAGCCGCCCCTCGGCGGGCTTGAAGTCCTCCTTGGCGCTGGGCGCACCGGTGCGCGGGTCGATGAAGGGCAGCTGCTCCAGCGTGATGCCGTCCTCGGAGATGTACCATGTCTGGTCGCCGGGGTGCAGCTCCTGCATGGGGCCTTCGGACTCCACCCGTACCGCGATGACAAAGCTGGTGTGCTTTACGCTGTCCCAGAACTCTGCCCCGATATAGGCCACGGTATGGCCCGGGCGGCGGTAGGCGTTTTCGCCGCGCTGCTTGGCGTGGACAGAGCCTTGCAGGGTGCGTCCGCTTTTCTTATTGCCCAGCGCATTGAAGTTGCGGTTGGTGGTCAGGCAGTAGCGGATGGCGTCCAGAATGGTGGTCTTGCCCACGGCGTTCACGCCGATCATATAGGTCAGGCGGGCGCAGTCGAAGGTGGTATTTTCAAAGTTGTGCCAGTTAATGAGTTTCAGGCGCTTGAGTTCGATCATGCTTCACCCTCCCCTGCTTCCATGTCTGCGCCCTCCGGGCGCTCGTACAGACCAAGCTCGGTGCGGGTGCGGGCGCTCTCGGCGGCGGCATCCGCAAGGTCGGCGTCCGGCAGCGCCAGCAGCACCGTGGGAAATACCTCGATGCGGCTGTCCAGCCCGGAGAGCCGTCCCACCGGACGCGCCAGATTGTACCGGCGCAGGGTGCGCATGAGCTTTTCCAGCGTTTGCTGATCCAGTTTGCGGGGCAGATTCATCTTTTGCAGCTCTGCCTGTACTTCTTCTACGGTCACCAGCACCTCGTCTGCGCTGGCGGCAAGGCTTTCCCGCTTTTGCAGGTACAAAAGCCGCAGCACCAGCAGCAAAATGCTCTCGTACTTGAGCAGCCGTGCCTGACTGCCCTCGTGCTCGTTGACCAGCGCCGCCGCCTGCATGGGTGCGGGGTACAAAAGCACCGCGTAGCCCAGCGGTTTGAACACCGCACGCACCTCGTTGAGGTGATCCTGAATATACAGATATTTTGCCCGCTGTTCCTCTACGCAGCCCAGCACAAAGCAGTGGTTGAGCAGATAGTTTGCGGTTTCTTCCAGCAGATCAATGGTTGCCATCCGTGTTTACCTCCTTGCGGCGGGTCAGGACAAAATCCTGAAACCGGAAGCCGCCGCGCTCCACCCAGTTTCCGGTCATGGTGATATCATACTCCCGGTGCGGCGACTGGGAATAGGTGTGCAGGCCGATGATGCCTGTAAAGTCGTTCGGGTATTCCTCCACAAGGGTGGAGGCGTTCACCTGCCCGCGGGCAGCCAGCGCCTGCTGCGCCAGCAGCGCCACGTTTTCCTCGGTGACGGCAAGGCGGGCGTAGTCCAGCAGAAGCTGCTGTTCCTGCCGCAGCCGGTCGGGGTCAAGAGGTTCGGTGCGCACCGGGGCAAGGGGTGCTTCGGTGCGGGGCGCGGCGGGGGGATACAGCGGCTTTGCGCCGAACACCGCCGCCGGGTACAGGTGCAGCCGCGCTGCCACCGGGCCGTCATCCGGCTCGAACAGCTGCTCCGGGCTGCGGATCTCCTCCGCATAGCGGCGCAGCAGAGCGGTGACGCTGCCCTGCGCCGAGCGGTCGCTCAGCAGCAAAAACTGTGCCCGCTGCACCGCCCGCTTGCGGTAGCGGATGTGGCTGGCGTCGATCTCCTTCATCAGGGTGCTCATCTCTTCCAGCGCGTCCCGCTGCTGCTGGATGAGGGCACGCACCCGGGGTGCAGCTTCGCCGGGGGCGCAGCGCTCCACCCGGGCGTAATCCAGCGCTAAGCGCGGCAGCTGGTTCTGCTCGCAGTCGTCCAGTTCTTCTTCCAGATAAGCGCGGTAATTGAACAGGTTATCGCTGGTTTTGAAGCGATGGTACGCCGCTGCCACAACTTTTTCTTCGTACTGGTCGAACAGTTCCAGCACCTCCTGCGGGGTGCGGTTATGGGTCAGGCGGTCGATATAATGCCCGATGGAAGCGTTGAGAGCGCGCAGAGACTTGTTCAAAGTCTCAAGGTCTGCCGCCACCTCCCGCAGCACGTTCTCGTAGGGGCTTTTTTCCTGCCCGATGCTGCCCAGCAGCTGCCACGCCTTGTACAGCTTGCCGGTATAGGTGACCACCCGGGGGTTCAATATCTCTTCCAGCGCGTCCAGCAGCTTGCCGAACTCCTCTTTCAGGTAGATGTAGCCCTTGCCATAGCCAAAGCCCTCCAGCCCGTCCACCTTGGCCTTGGCGCAGACGGCATCAATGGCCAGCCGTTCGGCCCAGTCGGCGGTGTCGATGACCAGCGTGCCGCAGGGGATATTTCCCCTGCGCACCTCGGCTACCTCGTCCAGCAGCATGGCCCAGCTGGTGGGCTGGGGCAGGCGCTTGATGTTCAGCCGCTTGGTGCCGCCCTCAGTGTCGATGAACACCGGGTCCGGGAAGTGGGAGGCAAAGGTGCTCTTGCCGATGCCCTCGGGGCCATACAGCACGGTCTTGACCGGGGAATCCTGCACCCCGGCGGTGATGGCATACTTGCTCATTTAGAACGCTCCTTTCGTCCAGCTTCTGGGCTGGGGCTTTTCGGTGACAGGCGGCTCGGCATCTTTTACCATGCCGTCCTCAATGATGATCTGGCACTCGCTGCCGGTGGAGACCCGGGTGGCGATGGCCTGCAGGTGCTCTGCTTCCAGCCAGCGGCCAAACTCGGTCAGGGTGGTCATGTCCATCTGCTCCAGCTTGTCCAGCAGCACAAAACCGCAGTCCGGGTTCAGGCGGCGGACGATGGCGGCGGCTACCCGCAGCTGGTCACTGCCGGACATATCCCGCCAGTGCTTTCCTTTATAAGTAAGGGCACCGTCCTCCACACTCAGCTCAGGCAGGGGCAGGTCGGCACCGTTCAGCAGGGCCATGCGGTCAGCCCGCTTCTGGGTGATGGCTTCGGTGAGCTTGTCGTAGTCGCTGGCATACCGGGCCGCTTCATCCTCGGCGCGGGACTTTTCCAGGTTGGCCCGGACCTTGCGGTTGGTCTCCTCGATGCCCCGGATGGATGCCTCCAGCTCTGCGGTGGATTCGTCCTGAAGCTGGGCAGCAGATTTCCGGGCCTGAAATATCTGCTTTTCAAGGTCAGTAAATTTCGCTTGCGTTTGTTCGTATTCCTCTTTCAAATCTTCAATTTTTTCATCGAGATCACGCAAGGTGAAATTCAATTGATTCTTTTCATCAATGAGCTTGTCCAACTGGTTGCGCTTGCCGTTCCGGGCAAGGATCTCCTGCTGCTGGCGGATGAGGTCGGAGGCGCTGACCGGTTCTTCCGGGGCATCGGGGTAGGAAATCAGCTCCTCGGCAAAGTGCTTTTTCTGTTGGGCCAGCTGGCCGGTGAAGGTGCGCTTGTCGTACAGCGCCTTGATCTCCATGTCCCGGACGTGCAGCTCGGTGCCGATGCCGATGATGCGGAGCAGGATGTCCGCTTTCTCCTTGTCGGATGCTTCCATGAAGCGGGGCAGGTCAAGGGCCAGCGGCTC
>OLFW01001085.1_pt1 | contig 17896 bp, 15 predicted proteins | sample 1605351 | NCBI WGS metagenome assembly OLFW01 (sample SAMEA3888918, study PRJEB22519) | human gut metagenome | biome: human gut; feature: human-associated habitat; material: faeces | place: Denmark | collected 2010 | reverse complement strand
GGGTGCCTGCTGGCACCCGTCTAAAAGGAGCTACCCTAAAATTGGAAACTTACGTTTTTTGGGGCAATATCAATATTCATGTATATCCTTTAGCACTTGCTCTTTCTTCATTTAAAAATATTTTCATAATCATAGATAGCAACTCTCTTACAAACAGAGTAGAAAGGAGACAAGAATATAAAAACCTTAAAAATCTGACTATAATTGACTTCAGCAAAAATGGAAATTTAAATTCAATAATTAATGGATTTAACATTCGAGAAACAATACATATTAATACATCACTAAAAAAACAAAATTATTACACTTCAAAAGCCCTTAAGTTTTTGCTAAAGAAAAAATGTATCGTTTTTAGCTTACCACAAGAAGGTTTTCAATTTCAGGGATGGAAAGGTTTGTTAAATAGATTTAAATGGTACATCTATATAAACTTTTACTACAAAAACATTAAAGGCTATGGATTAACAGGGGACAATGCGTTTAATGATTTTAAATCAATAGGCTGTAACAAAAACAAATGTTTCCCTTGTCTATATGCAACTAATCCCCCAATATCAACTCAACCTCCTACCACTAATAAAATATTTACAATAATTTTTGTTGGAGCCATAGATAAAAGAAAAAATATAAAAACAATAATCAAATGGCTTATTCATAATAAAGAAAATATAAAAACAGAGTATAAATTCCACATTTTCGGAGGATATGGTGATGTTCAAGACCTGAATAATTTAATTGAAAATAATCCCAATTTCTTTTATCATGGTATTGTCCCTAATAAACAAATTCAAGAGGCAATGTGCCAATCTGATTTACTAATTTTACCATCATTATATGATGGATGGGGAGCCGTTATAAATGAAGCATTACAATGTGGATGTAAAGTTTTGGTATCTAATAGATGTGGCTCTGAATGCTTGATACGTAATAGAGAATTTTTAGGAAACGTTTTTGATGTATTAGATGAAAGTGATTTTATAAATAAATTCATCTATCTTCTACAAAAAGGAAAATTAACAGATAAAGACAGAAAAGAAATTATAGAATGGAGTAATTTACATATATCTCCAGAAGTTATAGCAAACTATTTAAACCAAATATTTGAATATTATTGCAATAATAAAAAGACATTATTACCAATAGCACCATGGATATAAAAAATAGAAAAATTAAAATTAATGTAGCCTCGTTTGGGGGGAGATCGCATCTTCTTGATATAGCAAGAGAATTAGCAAATCAAGGTTACGATGTTAAATTTTATTCGTATACTCCAACATTTTATGCAAAACGTTTTGGATTAAAAAAAGAAAATAATAGTTTTTTCTGGATATTAACCATTCCATTTATTATAATTTCAAAAATCACAGGATTAACAGCCTATTTATTATATCAATATAGGACAATCTATGATTATATATTAGCCATTTTTATGAGACAATGTAATGTCTTTATTGGACAGGCCCCAATGCATATTAAAAGCTGTCAAAAGGCAAAGCAAAAAGGGGCTCTCATAATAATAGAATCAGGATTAAGTCATATCAATGAATATAATGCCTATTTAAAAAGAAATGGAATAAGCTCAAAAGATATAATTGGAAGTGATAGGTTTAAAAAGTGTTATCAAGAGGCAGATTACATAACCGTTGCCTCAGAATTTGTCAAAAAAGGATTTATAAAAAATGGAATATCTGAACAAAAACTCTTCGTAAATCCTTATGGCGTCAATATAACAAATTTTCATCCAACCGAATTAACAACAAACTCATACGATGCAATCGTAGTTGGACAATGGTGCAAAAGAAAAGGAGTAGATCTCATAATACAAGCGTCTAAAGATTTAGGAATAAAAGTGTTACATGTTGGTAATATAGTTGACATGCCTTTTCCTGAAGATAAAAATTTTACGCATATAAATTCTGTTCCAGAGAATAAATTAATTGATTATTATAAACAAGCTAAAATTTTCCTTTTTCCATCTTATGAAGATGGATTTGGACTTGTATTAATTCAAGCTCTAATCTGTGGCCTACCAATTGTATGCAGCAAGAATACAGGCGGGCCGACTCTACGGCAAATGATAGAAGATAAAAAATGGATTATAGAAATGGATAATATAGATGTTGAATCATTGAAACAATCCATAACAAAAGCTTTATCCTTGGCAAAAACTCAACATGGTACTAGAAATTATGTAACTCAACACGACCTTAAGCAGATATCATGGGAAGCCTATGGCGAAAGATATAGTAAATTTATAAAAGAAAAAAGATGATTACTATCACTGAAAAAGTAAACTGTTGTGGATGTTTCTCATGCTATAACATATGCCCCACCCAAAGTATAAGCATGATTCCAGATGATGAAGGCTTTTTATACCCTACAATAGACCTTAATAAATGTATAAATTGTAATCTCTGTGAAAAACATTGTCCTATATTACAAAGTAAAAATAATATACAACAAAAAAAGGAAGAAGGACAAATAATATATGGGTGCCGAAACAGTATAAATAATGAATTATATAAATCCTCGTCTGGAGGAATGTTTAGCTTATTTGCAAAAAAAATATTCGAGGATCAAGGTATAGTAATAGGAGCAAAATTTAATGAAAAGTGGAATGTAGTCCATACAGCAATAGATGATATTAAAGATTTACAATATTTAATAGGGAGTAAATATGTACAATCAGAAATAGGATTCATATACAAAAAGACCAAAGAATTACTAAAGAATAATTGTAAAGTTCTTTTTATTGGAACTCCCTGCCAAGTAAGTGGATTACATAGTTTTCTTTCCAAAGAATATAATAACCTTATTACGATAGATTTTGTTTGCCATGGGGTTCCAAGCCCACTTGTGTGGCAACAATATTTGAAAGAAATTATTCCAGACAATAGCAATATAAAAAGTATAAACTTTAGAGATAAACACACAGGCTGGCCTCAATATTGCTTTTCATACTCATATATAAGTAATAATCAAGAATATAAATATTATATACCGACTCGCAGAAACCCATTTATGAGAGGTTTCTTACATAACCTTTATCTCAGACCATCATGCCATAAATGCAAATTCAAAGGGTTTACTTCAAAATCAGATATAACAATGTCAGATTTTTGGGGAGTATGGAAAAATTATCCCAAATGGAATGATCAAAAAGGAGCAAGTTGCATAGCAATTAACACAAAAAAAGGTCTTGACTTTTTTAATAGCTTAAATGATAAAGATTTTTCTAAAGTAGATATAACCTTTAAACAAGCATATATCGACTATAATCACTCCGCTTTACATACAACCCCTTATAATCCTAAAAGAAATGAATTTTTTAGGAAGTTCCAGCAAGAACCATTCTCAACATTGTCTCTTAGGTTGTCTAAAGATCCCATCTTAACGCAAATCAAAATTGCAATATCAGATATACTCAATGTATTAAGACAGATAAACCACTACTAAATAAAAATATTACGAGTAAATGAAAATAGGTGTTATGACTTTTTGGACTAGTTCTAATAATTATGGCCAAATATTACAAGGATATGCTTTACAAACATATTTAAAAACGCTAAAACATGAAGTCTTTATTATCAAATTTAATAGCATTCTATCTCAGATTAAAGAGTCAATAATCACAATCATAAAAAAAAGACAATTATTCAATTTAATAAAACAAAACAGAAAAAGAGACTTTAAATCTTTTAAAAAGAACATTACATATTCAGACATAAAATACACCACATACAATAAACTACTAAAATATCCCCCAAAGGTAGATTTATTAATAACAGGAAGTGACCAAGTATGGGCCTTTATGAGAAATAAAGAAAGAAGAAATGCTTATCTACTTAATTTCGATAAAGGAATAAGAAAAATAGCGTATGCAGCAAGTTTTGGGAGAGATCAATTAAAAGAAGAAGAAATTCCAGATTATAAAAAAGCTCTTAATAATTTTGAATTTATTGGAGTTAGAGAGGAATCTGGACTGAATATCTGTTACAATTTAAATTTAACTAATGCTAAACAAGTAATAGATCCTGTAGCATTACTCCCCGATTCTGCTTGGATACAACTAGAGCAAAAACCTACATTTCTCAATAATAATAAAAAAAATATCTTTTTTTACTCACTTTCAAGTGACATCATTGACCCCGAACTAAAAAAAATATTATATGCTTTACGCAAAAAGTATAATGTATATTATACTAATTCTAGCAATGATAAAAGTACAGCAAATTGCTATCCAACAATTAATGAATGGATTGGCTATATAAATCATAGCGACTTTATTATAACTGATTCTTTTCATTGCACATTAATGTCTATAATATTAAAAAAACAATTTATCACAATTACTAGACACAATGGTGAAAACATGAACAATAGGTTATTAACTTTATTTAACCTCACAGGGCTAAAGGAGAGATATATCCCCGTAAACCAAGAATATAAAATCCTAGAACTGATTGATACATCACCCCAATTACAATATTTAGACTCTTTCAAAAATATGATAGAGCAAAGCAAAGCATTTCTTAATAATATATTACAAAACTAATAATGAAAATAATTCATTTTATACCTAGTCTTGATAGAACCTCGGGCGGTACAGCATCTTATATGCAATTATTAGCAAACGAATTAGGGAAATTAGGAGATTTATATATTGTAGCAGCCCCTTCACAAAATCCATTGCCAATAAACTATGCAAAAGCAATATTTATTCCATGCAATTGGAAAGACAAACAAACAATGAAAACGAAATGGATTGAACTACTTAATACTATTCATCCAGACATCATCCATGTAAATTGTTGCTGGCTTCCTCAATGTGCATGGGCTCAATTATGGGCACAGCAATTAGGTTATAAAGTTATTCTTACTCCACATGGAATGTTAGAACCTTGGATTATGGCACGTCATTACTGGACACGAAAGCTACCAGCACTTCTTTTTTACCAAAAAAAAGCGATAATAAAAGCTAATTATATCCATGCTACAGCAGAAAGCGAAAAAATCAATCTACTCAATTTAGGATATAACAACAAAATAGAAGTGATTGCTAACGGAATAGATGTAAACAATATCCAAATTAAATCAACATGGGAAAGAAGTAAAACACTTTTGTTTCTGTCCCGAATTCACGTCAAAAAAGGTATTGAATTTTTATTAGATGCAATTGTTGAACTAAAAGAACAACTTCAAGGATATAACATCTATATAGCAGGAGAAGGCGAAGCTGGTTATATCCAAGTTTTGAAAGAAAAAGCCAAATCATTGGGTATCGATAATCTTATTTCATTTTGTGGAGGGGTATATGGAGAAAAGAAATGGGAATTATTCCGAAAAGCAGATCTTTTTATATTACCTACCTATTCAGAAAACTTTGGAATTGTGATAGCTGAAGCGTTAGCTTCAGGAACCCCTGTAATAACTACAAAAGGTACACCATGGCAAGAACTAGAAACGAAACATTGCGGCTGGTGGACAGAAATAGGAAGTAAACCGACCATAAATGCTTTAAAATCTTTCTTATCATGCACTGAAAAAGAATTAGAACAGATGGGAAAGAATGGAAGACAATTAATAGAAAGAAAATACTCTGCCAAGAAAATGGCTGAGGACATGATTATATTATACCAAAAGGTTATTAAGCTATGAATTTAGAAAAGCATACACTAGGAAATGTAACAATAACCACAAAAATAAAAAGAGCCTGGTGGAATATCATTTGTACTTTACTCTTTAGACCATTTATTACCAAAATATTCCGTAAATGGCGAATTGCAGTTCTAAAAATATTTGGAGCTAAGATAGAATGGGATGCAGAGGTCTATTCTTCCGTAAAAATATGGGCACCATGGAATCTTCAAATGGGACATCGGGCCTGCCTAGGACCTGAAGTTATCTGTTATAATCAGGATAAAGTAACCCTAGAAGATGACGTAGTAATATCACAATATAGTTATCTGTGTACTGCATCCCACGATGTCAATATGCTCAACACAGCCAATGATTCTCTGATTATTGCTCCTATTTTGATAAAGGAAAAAGCTTGGATTGGCTCAAAAGCATTTATCGGATTAGGAGTATGTATAGGAAAAGCAGCAGTTGTTGGAGCAACGGCATCGGTATATAAAAACGTAGATGATTATCATGTAGTGGGAGGAAATCCTGCTAAAACATTAAAGATAAGGAACCTAAAATAATGAAAAAAAGACCAACTATCTGCCTTGCATGTTCAGCTGGTGGACACTTGAGAGAATTACAACTAGCCATTGGAGATATTCCTAGTCGATGGCATTGTTACTGGCTAACTCTTAAAACTACTTCCACTAAGGCATTTCTAAAAGATAAAGAACATGTATTTCTTACAAATTTTCAGCCTCAAAAAAAATGGACACTAATCATTAATTGCCTTCAGGCTATATTTTGGGTATTAATCAAACGCCCAAATGCAATTATCACTACAGGAGCTGGCGTAACCGTTCCAACAGTATTCTTTGCCAAAAAGTTATTAAAGACAAAAATTATTTTTATTAATTCGGCAGCTGATGTGACACACGCATCTAAAACTCCCATCTGGATAGAAAAATATGCAGACTTATTTCTCGTTCAATGGGAAGATATGAAAAAAATATTTCCTAACGCAACTTGTATTGGTGTATTATGATTTTCGTAAGTTTAGGTACTATGGATATGCCATTTTATAGAATGGCCAAAGCTGTGGATGAATGGGCAGCAACAACAAATGAAGAAGTAATCGTACAAACTGGATACACAGATTTCAATTACAAAAATGTCAATAAGGCTTTTAAGTTCTGTACAAAAGATGAAATGCAGAATTATATAGATAAAGCAAACATTCTGATTCTACAAGGCGGATGGGGAGCCATATCCGAGGCCATGGAAAAAAAGAAGAGAATTATCGTAATGCCACGACATGACAAGACAGAGCATATTCATGACCAATTCCAACTTATCCGCAAACTCGATGAATTAGGTTGTGTTGTTGGTGTATTTGATGAAAAGGATTTACCTAATAAAATACAACAAGCATACACCTTTGAATTCAAGCAATTAAAAAAAGGTAATGCTCAACCACTTATTGAAGAGACTCTAAATAAATGGTTTCCATATAATAAAAGCTGAAATATAATATAAAGTTTCCGTGTTACGTGTATAAAGTAAATTATTCCAATTAAATATAAATGATATAGATATTTAATTAATCTAACATATCTATACGTTATACATCCTATCCAGACTATTAACCTATACAGTCAGTTCGTAGTTATACATCCTGCTTTTGCTGGAATTTACTAGTTTCACCGCCAAACGGGAAATCCATATAAGCTATTCTTTAAGGGCTATGGCGTGGTTCCTCTTCTTCTCGAACGGTACTTCTATAACCTCTGTTTTATGGCATACGTGGAGCCTTACATCTTGGAATTTGATTCTTTCGGACACTACGTCTGGTGGGTTCAAAAGCTATGACAAGATATGCAAACGGATAGGCTACGGGATTCCGTAGACCGTCAGGTAGATAACTTCAAGCTATAGATGTGGTTGATACACGTATTATAAAATAATTTTTAAAACTAAAAATATCGATACAAACGAGTAAAACATTAATTAAGATGGAAAGAAAAGTAGCATTAATCACAGGTATAACAGGTCAGGACGGATCGTTCCTGGCTGAATTCTTATTGGAAAAAGGTTATGACGTACACGGCACCATCCGCCGCTCGTCTGTGGATTTCCGCGAACGTATCGCGCACCTGGAAGGGAAACCGAACTTCCACTTGCACTATGCGGACCTGACGGACTCCATGAGTATGTTGCAGGTAGTAAGCAAGGTGCGCCCGACGGAAATCTACAACCTGGCCGCACAGAGCCACGTGCAGGTAAGCTTCGACTCGCCGGAATTTACGGCCAACGTGGATGCTACAGGCGTACTCCGTGTATTGGAAGCCGTACGTCTGTGCGGACTGACAGAGACTTGCCGCATCTACCAGGCATCTACTTCGGAACTGTATGGAAAGGTGGAAGAAGTGCCGCAGAACGAGAACACGCCGTTCCATCCTTACAGCCCGTATGCAGTGGCCAAGCTCTATGGTTTCTGGATTGTGAAGGAATACCGCGAGGCTTACAACATGTTCTGCTGCTCGGGTATCCTGTTCAACCACGAATCAGAACGCCGCGGAGAAACGTTCGTCACACGTAAGATTACGCTGGCTGCGGCCCGTATCGCACAGGGCAAGCAGGAAAAGCTGTACCTGGGTAACCTCGACTCGCTGCGCGACTGGGGATATGCCAAGGATTACGTGGAATGTATGTGGCTCATCCTGCAGAACAGCCAACCGGAAGATTTCGTCATCGCTACCGGCGAACAGCACAGTGTGCGTGAATTCTGTTACCTGGCCTTCAAGCGTGCCGGCATCGAACTGGAATTCAAGGGCAAAGGAATCGACGAAAAGGGATACGACAAGGCTACCGGCAAGTGTCTGGTGGAAGTGAGCGAAGACTTCTATCGTCCGACTGACGTAGTGAACCTCTGGGGTGACCCGACCAAGGCGAAAGCGAAACTGGGATGGAACCCGACCAAGACTTCTTTCGAGGAACTGATCAACATCATGGTGGATTCAGATATGGCGAAGGTAGCTGTAGAAAAGGCGGGCGAAGAAATCCGTACGAACCTGGCAGAATACCTGGAGAAAGGAATCGTGAAGTAATTAATAATGAATAATTAAAAATTAATAATTAAAAACGAGATTCTTTTTTTTAATTAAAACGGAGGTTTGATTATGTTGGATAAATCAGCAAAGATATATGTAGCGGGACACCACGGACTGGTGGGTTCCGCTATTTGGAACAACCTCAAGGAAAGAGGATATAACAACCTGGTGGGACGCTCACACAAGGAACTGGATCTGCTGGACCCGGTGGCCGTAAAGGCGTTCTTCGATGAGGAAAAGCCGGATGCCGTAATTCTGGCTGCCGCACACGTGGGGGGCATCATGGCCAACCTGCACTACCGGGCGGACTTCATCTACCAGAACTTGCAGATTCAGCAGAACGTGATTGGCGAGAGTTTCCGTCACGGGGTGAAGAAGCTGCTGTTCCTGGGAAGTACGTGTATCTATCCGCGCGAAGCACCGCAGCCGATGAAAGAGGAAGTGCTCCTCACCTCTCCGCTGGAATATACGAACGAACCGTATGCCATCGCGAAGATTGCGGGACTGAAGATGTGTGAAAGCTTCAACTTGCAGTATGGCACGAACTACATCGCCGTCATGCCGACGAACCTTTACGGTCCGAACGACAACTTCCACCTGGAGAACAGCCACGTGCTGCCGGCCATGATCCGCAAGATTTACCTGGCCAAATGCCTGAACGAGGGTGACTGGGAAGCGGTGCGCAAGGACATCAGCCTGCGTCCGGTGAGCGTCATGCGCAACGGCGAGAAATTTGTAGTAGACGGCACATCGGACGAGAAAGACATTACGGAGGTGCTGGCGCACTACGGCATAGCAGCCGAAGCGGTGACCCTCTGGGGTACGGGAAAGCCGCTGCGTGAGTTCCTGTGGAGCGAGGAAATGGCGGATGCCAGCGTACACGTACTGCTGAACGTGGACTTCAAGCAGACATACGACGACTCGGTGAAGAACGCCGACGGCATCACGGAAATCCGCAACTGCCACATCAACGTGGGTACGGGCAAGGAACTGTCCATCCGCGAAGTGGCCGAAAAGATTATGAAGGAAATCGGCTTCAAGGGCGAACTGCGCTGGGATGCGTCCAAACCGGACGGCACGCTGCGCAAGCTGACGGATGTGAGCAAGCTGCACAGCCTGGGATGGCACCACAAGGTGGAAATCGACGAGGGTATCCACCGCTTGTATGAATGGTACCTGAAAGGGATTTGCATCAACCACCAGACGGTTTGAATGAATAATTAAAAATGAAGAGCCGGATACGGCGCACAACAGAAAACGAAAGATTCCCCATCCCAGCGTTTTTAAGGCAGGAGATGCGGGAATCTTTTTGCTTTTCTGCGGAGAATTTGCTTCCTTTGTAAAAAGAACAAAATAAAGGCATTGCCCTATGGAAAGTTATATTCGTTTTGACTGGGCCATGAAGCGTCTGTTGCGCAACAAGGCCAACTATGCGGTGCTGGAAGGACTGCTCACCACACTGCTGGAGGAAAAAGTGACCATCCACAAACTGCTGGAAAGCGAAAGCAACCAGGAGGATGAGTTTGACAAGTACAACCGGGTGGACATGCTGGCAGAAAACTCGAAGGGAGAACTGGTGCTCATCGAGGTACAGAACAACAATGAGTTTGCGTATTTCCAACGGATGCTCTTCGGGGCTTCCAAGCTGGTGACGGAATATATCAACCGGGGGGAAGGCTACGAGAAGGTGCGGAAGGTGTACAGCGTGAACATCGTGTATTTCTCGCTGGGACACGGAAAGGATTTCGTGTATCACGGAAAGACGGAGTTCGTGGGTATCCATGAGGGAGACATCCTAGAACTGAGCCCGTTCCAGAGACAGACATTCAAAGTGGACAAGGTGAGCCAACTCTATCCAGAGTATTACATCCTGAAGGTGAACGATTTCAACCGGGTGGCGAAGACGCCACTGGAAGAATGGATTTATTACCTGAATACGGGAAATGTACCTGAACATGCCACGGCACCGGGACTGGACAAGGTGAAGGAGCAACTGAAACTGGACCGCATGAGTCGAGAGGAACTGAAGGCATACTACAAACACTTGGATAATATCGTGATTCTGAGGGACAACATCATGACGGAACGTGCAGAAGGCCGTGCGGAAGGTCGTGCGGAAGGTCGTGCAGAAGGTCGTGCGGAAGGTCGTGCGGAAGGTCGTGCGGAAGGTCGTGCGGAAGGTCGTGCAGAAGGCCGTGCAGAAGGCCGTGCAGAAGGCCGTGCGGAAGGCCGTGCGGAAGGCCGTGCGGAAGGTCGTGCGGAAGGTCGTGCGGAAGGTCGTGCGGAAGAAAAAGCCGCAATTGCACGCAACTTGAAAGCACTGGGACTAACTACGGCACAGATTGCAGAGGCCACCGGACTGTCGGAGGAAGAAGTCAGAAACATAGAGGAAGAAAGAACAAAATGATGACGAACTTGTAGCCTTACGTTATAGTGCAGAAGAACTTGCGTATGCTATTAAACAAGAAATGGAGGAAAGATAGGATGACACATATATTCATTGAAGCACGGTATGAAAAAACATCCGAATATGTATTTCTAGATACTGTGATAAAGAATCTTAGTTCACCTGCTTTACAACCCTTGAAAGATTTTCTTAGTAAGAATATATCTTGAGACGTTATTCATTATTCATTGTTAATTTTTCATTATGAAAAGATATTGCCAGACACTCGAGCTCTACAACGACAAGGAGCTGATTGAGGCCTACGTGGCAGAACATGCACACGTGTGGGAAGAAGTGAAAGCGGGTATCCGCGAAGTGGGCATCACCGACATGCAGATTTACATCGACGGAAACCGCCTGTTCATGATCATGGATACCACCGACGACTTTGACATGGAACGAGACTACGCCCGACTGGCTACCCTGCCCCGCCAGGCAGAATGGGAAGCACACATGGCGAAATACCAGAAAGCAGCGCCGGGAGCGACGTCGCAGGAAAAATGGAAATTAATGGAACGAATATTTAAGCTGTAAGTCAATTAATAATTAAAAATTAATAATTAAAAACGAGTGGGTGCATTCCATCCACTATCATTGTTAATTCTTCATTATTAATTATTAATTATTCATTATTCATTCTTCACTATTCATTATTCACTATTCACTATTCATTATTCATTATTAATTGCAAAGATGAAAAAGTTACTGTCATTGCCACCGAATCTGGTGGAATGTTTTCACGATATCATGCACGCGGACCACAAGGAGTGGTTCTGCACGTCGGACCCGGTGGGCAAGAAACTGGGTTCGGGAGGAGGTACGGCGTGGCTGCTGAATGCCTGCCGGACGGAAGAAGGTGGCAAAGCAGAGCTCGAGGACTGGCTGGCAAAGGAAAAACGTATCCTGCTCCATGCGGGAGGTCAGAGCCGACGACTGCCGGGCTATGCGCCTTCGGGAAAGATTCTGACACCGATTCCGGTGTTCCGCTGGGCACGGGGACAACGGCTCACACAGAACTTGCTGTCACTGCAACTTCCCTTGTACGAGGAAATCATGGAACGGGCTCCGGAAGGGCTGCATACACTGATTGCCAGCGGCGACGTGTACATCCGGGCTACTCAGCCGCTGCAGGACATTCCGGACGTAGACGTGGTGTGTTACGGCTTGTGGGTGGACCCTGAACTGGCAAAGAACCACGGGGTGTTCGTGTCTTCGCGGAAGGAACCGGAGAAGCTGGACTTCATGCTGCAAAAACCGAGCGTGGAGGAGATGGGCAAGCTGATGCAGGATTACCTGTTCCTGATGGACATCGGCATCTGGCTGCTGAGCGACCGGGCCGTGGAACTGATGGTGAAACGCTCGACCACTCCGAACGGGGACGTGAAGTTCTACGACATGTATTCGGAGTTCGGACTGGCACTGGGCGCACACCCGCGCATCGCGGACGAGGAACTGAACAGCCTGAAGGTGGCCATCCTGCCGCTGCCGGGCGGAGAGTTCCACCACTACGGCACAAGCCGGGAGATGATTTCGTCGACGCTGGCGGTGCAGAACTGTGTGACGGACCAGCGGGCCATCATGCACCACAAGGTGAAACCGCATCCGGCGGTGTTCGTACAGAATGCGGAGATGGACTTTACCCTGACGGCGGACAACGCGGAAATCTGGGTGGAAAACAGCCACGTGGGCAAGGACTGGCAGCTGCACAGCCGGAACATCGTCACGGGGGTGCCGCGCAACGACTGGAAACTGAAGGTGCCGGAGGGAGTGTGCATCGACGTGGTGCCGATGGGCGAAAAGGAATTCGCCGCACGCCCGTATGGCTTCAACGATAAATTCAAGGGAAGCTTGAAAGAGGCTTCTACCCTCTACCTGGGACGTCCGGTGACGGAATGGCTGGCGGAAAGAGGACTGACTGCGGACGAGATACGGGGCTGTGAGGACTTGCAGGCGGCGGCGATTTTCCCGGTGACGGACTCGATAGAGGAACTGGGCACGGTGCTGCAATGGATGACGGACGGCGGACAGGGAGAAGCCGGAAAGGCCATCTGGCAGAAGGCCCGGAAGGTATCGGCAGACGAGATTTCGGCGTATGCCAACCTGCGACGCCTGTTCGCCCAGCGGGAGGTGTTCCGCAAGGAGAACTGGAGCCTGCTGGCTCAGAACCAGGAACGGAGTGTGTTCTATCAGGTGGACTTGCTGGAGGCAGCCGAGGAATTTGCCAAGGGGGGCATCGCCTTGCCGGGAGAACTGCCGGAGGGGTCTCCCCTGCTGAAACGAATCAGCGACGCGATGTTCCGCGCGAAGGTGCTGGAACTGGAAGGGAAACCGGAGGCGAAGGCTCTGGAGGACAGGGCGTTCGGCCTGATGCGGCAGGGACTGACAGGCACGATGGATCATCGCCAGCAGCCGAAGCTTTCGGTGTATGCGGACCAGATTGTGTGGAGCCGCAGCCCGGTGCGCATCGACATTGCGGGGGGATGGACGGATACCCCACCCTACAGCCTGATGGAGGGGGGAAACGTGGTGAACCTGGCCATTGAACTGAACGGACAGCCGCCGTTGCAGGTGTACGTCAAACCGTCGAAGGAGTACCGCATCACCCTGCGTTCCATCGACCTGGGGGCCATGGAGGTGGTGTCTACCTACGAGGAGTTACAGGATTATAGCAAGGTGGGGTCGCCGTTCTCCATTCCGAAAGCGGCACTGACCCTGGCAGGATTCCATCCGAATTTCTCGACGGAGCATTTCGACTCGCTGGAGGCACAGTTGAAGGCGTTTGGCACGGGTATTGAGGTGACGTTGCTGTCGGCCATTCCGGCAGGTTCGGGACTGGGCACCAGCTCCATCCTGGCATCGACGGTGCTGGGGGCACTGAATGATTTCTTCGGCCTGAACTGGGACAAGCAGGGCATCGGCAGCCGCACGCTGATACTGGAACAGCTGCTCACCACGGGTGGCGGATGGCAGGATCAGTACGGCGGGGTACTACAAGGGGTGAAACTGCTGCAGACGCAGCCGGGCTGGCACCAGGAACCGAAGGTACGCTGGCTGCCGGACTACCTGTTCACAAGCGACGAGTACCGGAAATGCCACCTTTTATATTATACGGGCATCACGCGCACGGCCAAGGGCATCCTGGCAGAGATTGTGCGGGGAATGTTCCTCAACTCGAACCGTCACCTGCACTTGCTGGAGCAGATGAAGGGACATGCCATGGACATGTACGACGCCATCCTGCGGAATGACTTCGAGGGCATGGGACGACTGGTACGGAAAACGTGGAAGCAGAACCAGCTGCTGGACGAAGGTACGAACCCGCCGGCCGTACAGGCACTGACGGAACAGATTGACGACCTGTGTCTGGGCTACAAGCTGCCGGGAGCCGGCGGAGGGGGCTACCTGTACATGGTGGCCAAAGATCCGGATGCGGCACTGCGTATCCGCCGGATTCTCACGGAAAGCCGTCCCAACGACCGGGCACGCTTCGTGGAAATGAGTTTATCGAACAAAGGACTGGAAATCAGTAGAAGCTGACATGGAAAAGATAGGATTAGTAAGAACCAGGGACGGAAGGAGTTTCCTGGTTCCTTTCATTTTGATTACGTCGCTCTTCTTCCTGTGGGGAGTGGCACACAGTATCCTGGACGTATTGAACAAGCATTTTCAGGATACGATGGAGATTACCCGTACGCGCTCGGCACTGATTCAGGCGGTGGTGTATGGGGGGTATTTCGTAATGGCGCTGCCGGCGGGACGGATTATCCGCCGCTTCGGTTACCGCACGGGGGTGCTGACGGGACTGGTGCTGTATGGCATCGGGGCCTTGCTCTTCATTCCGGGGGGACGGATTCAGTCGTTTGAGTTCTTCCTGCTGGCGCTGTTTGTCATCGGCTGCGGACTGACGTGTCTGGAAACGGCTTCGAACCCGTATGTGACGGTGCTCGGGGAACCGGAGGGCAGCGAACGGCGCATCAACCTGGCGCAGTCGTTCAACGGGCTGGGATGGATTTGCGGTCCGCTGGCGGGGGGCTTCTTCCTCTTTGCCGGAGGGGGCGACGTGACAACACCGTATGCGGTGCTGGGCACGCTGGTGCTGCTCATTGCGGTGATTTTCTCGCGGGTGAAACTGCCGGAAATCGGACAGGAAGCGGAAGAGAAAGGAACACAAGGCAACGACACCTCGCTCTGGAAAACGGCTTCGTTTACCGTGGGACTGCTGTCGCTCTTCCTGTATGTGGCAGCTCAGACGGGCATCAACAGTTTCTTCATCAACTATGCGACGGAGAATGCGGGCATCTCTGCCCAAAAAGCATCGGTATGGCTTTCGTTCGGCGGCATGGGCCTGTTCATGTCAGGACGCATGGGTGGAAGCTGGATCATGCGCTTCGTGAAGGGGGAAAAGGTGCTGGCAGCCTGCGCGGCGGGGGCACTGATTTGCATGGCAGCGGTCATCCTGCTGCCGGGAACCATCGGAGGATATTTCCTGCTGCTGTGTTTCTTGTGTGAATCCATCATGTTCCCTACGATTTTTTCATTATCTTTGCGCCACGTAGGCACACATACCAAACAGGCGTCTTCCTACCTGATTATGTCGATTGTGGGAGGGGCCATCGCGCCCATGCTGATGGGATTTATCGCCGACCACGTTTCAATGGCGGTGGGATTCATCGTCCCGCTGGTGTGCTTCGCCGAAATCCTGTGGTTCGCAGCCAAATACAACAAACTGTAAAATCATTTAATCTTTGAGAGAATTTTAATACATAGGATATGAAAATATCAATCATCACTTCCTGCTTCAATCGTGAAGCAACCATCGGCCAGGCCATAGAAAGTGTGCTGGCACAAGACTATCCCGACATTGAATACATCGTAGTAGACGGAGCCAGCAAAGACCGTTCGCTGGAAGTCATCAACCGCTACAAGGACCGGATAGCCAAAATTATCTCGGAACCGGACAGGGGCATGTACGAAGGCATCAACAAAGGCATCAAAGCCGCTACAGGAGACGTAATCGGACTGTTGCACAGCGATGATTTCCTGTATGCAAAGGATACCCTCAGCCGGATTGCAAAGGAGTTTGAACGGACGGGAGCAGACTTTGTGTATGGCAACGGACTGTTTGTCGACCCAAAGGATACAAACAAGGTGATACGCAACTGGATGGGTGGAAGCTACAGCAAATGGAAGGTACGTCACGGATGGCTGCCCCTGCACCCCACCTGCTACATCCGCAAGGAATGTTTCGACAAGTATGGCTTGTATGACGAAAGCTACAAGATTGCCGCAGACTCGGATTTGTTGGTAAGATTTCTGTATGAAGCCGACCTGAAAGTGGATTACTTGAATGAATACATTGTCAGAATGCGCATGGGAGGCTTGTCGACCGACAGTGCCCGACGTAAAAAGATGTGGGACGAGGATGTAAGGATGTACAAAAGCCACGGTTTCCCTCCCACTCTTACCAAACTACAGAAAATGGCCTGGAAAGTACCTCAGTTTATTTCTGCCAAGCTAAAATTCTGAAAAATGAAGGAGTGTTTCTGGGAGATTCTGAAAGCCGGCCTTTGGAATGAACAGAATGAATTTCAAGGCCACACGCTGGATGAAGAAGAATGGAAGGAATTATGGCAGGCTGCCCAGGAACAGGCAGTAGCGGGTATCTTTCTGGAAGGCATCCACGTACTGGGAATTTCACTGCCCAAAACATCCAAAATGAAGGCCATGAGTATCTGGGCTCATATCCAGAATATGAACAGGCTCATCGGACAGAAGGCGGAAGAATGGTGCCGGCTGCTGGAGGAACCGGGGATAGAACTGGAAGTGTTCAAGGGTCCTTCGGTAGGAAAATGGTATGCCAACCCGCTGGCCAGAAGTTATGGCGACATCGACTTGGTCATCACGCGGGGCTGGGCACGCATCCCCGCCCTGCTGCAACGAAAAGGGATTCCCTATACCCGTGAACACCAGGACCTGATTGTCAGGGAGGACAAACTAATCATTGAACTGCACCCGTACAGAGAGTATTTATACACTCCTTACCTGAATAAAAGGCTGCAACGGATGTGGCACGAAGAAGACGGACCGGAACTCTATCTGGCCTGTCTGCTGCTGCACATGCGGAGGCATGTACTGACATACGGCATCGGACTGAAACAATTCTGTGATGTGGCGGTCATGCTGAAGAACTGTCCCATGGACATGGAAAAAGCCCGCCGCATTCTGCTCACTCTTCATGCAGGGAAATTTGCACAGGCTGTATTCGGATTGCTGGAAGAATGGCTGGGTGTGAAATGTTTCCCCCTCCCTCCCAGTCACAACCAAAATGAAAAGCTCCTGGCGGATACGGTTTGGAGGGACGGCTTCCTGCAAAAAAGAGAAAGGGAACAGCAGGGCAAACAGGTTTCTTCGTACCGAAGAATTCTGGACAATGGGTTTTTCTGGATAAAACGAAGTATCCGGCTAGGTTCCTTAATGCCGGAAGAAGCATGCTGGTTCCCGGTCTATATGACTGCCAGAAGGATTCAACACCTTACTACGGCTGGCGGAAAATGAAGAATTAAGCAAAAAAAAGAAAGATTTCTTCACTTTTCCCTAACAATTTTTCTTTATATTTGTTGTAATGAAACTGAATTATTCTAACTAACATTAAGGTTATATTGCATATTCCGGAGCATACCCGTTCACATTCCGGTAGCCTATAAAGCATAAAAAT
>OLFW01001079.1_pt1 | contig 17923 bp, 19 predicted proteins | sample 1605351 | NCBI WGS metagenome assembly OLFW01 (sample SAMEA3888918, study PRJEB22519) | human gut metagenome | biome: human gut; feature: human-associated habitat; material: faeces | place: Denmark | collected 2010 | reverse complement strand
AACTTCTGAATATTCCGGAAGGGTATTCGGTACTTTTCCTGGGTGGAGGAGCAAGTATGGAGTTCTGTATGGTTCCTTATAATTTCCTTGAAAAGAAAGCTGCATATCTTAATACAGGTACATGGGCAAAAAAAGCTTTGAAAGAAGCGAAGGCATTCGGTGAAACAGTTGAAGTAGCTTCTTCCGAAAAAGACGGATATACTTATATTCCGAAAGATTATACAGTACCGGCAGATGTGGATTATTTCCATATTACTACAAACAATACGATTTATGGAACAGAACTCCATGCCGATTTGGATGTGAATGTTCCGATGGTTGCCGATATGTCATCTGATATATTCTCTCGCCCGATTGATGTTTCAAAATATATCTGTATCTATGGCGGTGCACAGAAAAACTTGGCACCGGCAGGCGTTACTTTTGTCATAGTGAAAAATGAAGCTTTGGGCAAAGTTTCACGCCATATCCCTACCATGTTGAATTATCAGACTCATGTTGATAAAGGCTCTATGTTTAATACACCTCCTGTAGTTCCTATTTATGCAGCTTTGCAGACATTGCGCTGGATAAAGGCTCAGGGTGGAGTAGAAGAAATGCAACGCCGTGCTAAGCAACGTGCAGATATGTTGTATGCTGAAATCGACCGTAATAAATTGTTCCGCGGAACGGTTACAGATAAAGGTGATCGCTCTTATATGAATATTTGCTTTGTAATGGCAGACGAATATAAGGATTTGGAGGCAGACTTCTTGAAGTTTGCTACAGATAAAGGAATGGTTGGTATCAAGGGACATCGCTCAGTAGGTGGATTCCGCGCTTCTTGTTACAATGCCATGCCTGTAGAAAGCGTTCAGGCTCTGATAGACTGCATGCAGGAGTTCGAAAAAATGCATTAATTTATTAGTCGTTTATAAAGGCACACAGACCTGCACGGATAGATAGTGTGCGGGTATGTGTGCCTTTTTTATTTATATTAAATCTGATAGTTATGAAAGTTTTAGTAGCAACAGAAAAACCGTTTGCAAAAGTTGCAGTCGACGGTATTCGTAAGGAAGTAGAAGCTGCTGGTTACGAACTGGCTTTACTTGAAAAATATACAGAAAAAGCACAGCTCCTTGAAGCTGTAAAAGATGCCAATGCTATTATTATCCGCAGTGATGTTATTGATAATGAAGTGTTTGATGCCGCTCCCGAATTGAAGATCGTAGTTCGTGCTGGAGCTGGTTACGATAACGTCGATCTGGAGGCTGCTACTGCACATGGCGTTTGTGTGATGAATACTCCGGGACAAAACTCAAATGCAGTTGCTGAGTTGGCTTTCGGTATGATGATTATGGCGGTTCGTAATTTCTACGACGGCAAATCGGGTACGGAACTGATGGGCAAGAAGCTGGGTATTCATGCATACGGTAATGTAGGACGCAATGTGGCTCGTATAGCAAAAGGAATCGGTATGGATATTTATGCTTATGATGCTTATTGTCCGAAAGAGGTGATGGAGGCTGATGGTATAAAACCGGTTGATTCTGCTGAAGAGTTGTATGCTACTTGTAACGTGGTGTCTTTGCATATTCCGGCTACTGCCGAAACCAAAAACTCGATTAACTATGACTTGGTAAATCGTATGCCGAAAAACGGTCTGCTGGTTAATACTGCCCGTAAGGAGGTGATTAATGAAGCGGATTTGCTTCGCCTGATGAATGACCGTCCGGACTTGAAATATGTAACTGATATTATGCCAGCACATCATGAAGAGTTTGCCGATCATTTTCCGGGACGTTATTTCTCTACTCCGAAGAAGATGGGTGCACAGACAGCTGAAGCAAATATCAATGCCGGTATCGCAGCGGCCCGTCAGATTGTGGGCTTCCTGAAAGATGGTTGTGAGAAATTCCGTGTAAATAAAAAGTAACTCTTTTATTTGTGCATAAATGAAACTGACCGCATACGAACGGCATTCGCTGATCCCATTGGGGATCGGAGCTTCCTTGCTGCTGGTGAATTCTTTGTGCAGGTCGTTTCTGGATGATTTCTGGAAAGGATTTCTGTGCGGCATGGCATTGATGTTTTTCCTTTATGCGCTGTGGACGTTAGTGTTATTTTTCAAACGAAATTTCAAGCATTATGGCAATAGTTAAACCTTTCAAGGGTGTTCGTCCGCCGCAGGACTTGGTGGAGCAGGTAGCTTCCCGCCCTTATGACGTGTTAAACTCGGCTGAGGCCCGCGAAGAGGCGAAAGGCAACGAGAAATCATTGTATCACATCATCAAGCCGGAGATTGACTTTCCGGAAGGTACCGACGAGCACGACCCGCGGGTGTACGACAAGGCGGTGGAGAACTTCCGGATGTTCCAGGAAAAGGGCTGGCTGGTGCAGGACGACAAACCGTGTTATTATATTTATGCCCAGACCATGAACGGCAAGACGCAGTATGGTCTGGTGGTAGGAGCTTATGTACCCGACTACATGAACGGGGTGATCAAGAAGCATGAGCTGACGCGCCGTGACAAGGAGGAGGACCGTATGAAGCATGTGCGGGTGAACAATGCGAACATTGAACCGGTGTTCTTTGCTTACCCGGAAAACAAGACGCTGGATGCCGTGGTGGCTAAATATACGGCTCAGAAACCGGTGTACGACTTTGTGGCACCGGATGACGGCTTCGGCCATCAGTTCTGGGTAATTGATGACGATAAGGATATTGAAGCTGTGACAGAAGCGTTCAAAGAAATGCCTTCGCTTTACATTGCTGACGGACATCATCGTAGTGCGGCAGCAGCACTGGTAGGGGCTGAAAAGGCGGCTCAGAATCCGAACCATCGGGGTGATGAAGAATACAACTACTTTATGGCAGTGTGTTTTCCGGCAGAGCAACTGACTATTATCGACTATAATCGTGTCGTGAAGGATCTGAACGGACTGACTCCGCAAGCCTTCCTTGAAGCGTTGAAGAAGAACTTTGTGGTGGAGGAAAAAGGTACGGACATCTACAGACCGGCCGCCTTACATAATTTCTCTCTTTATCTGGAGGGTAAGTGGTATAGTCTGACAGCAAAGCCAGGTACATACGACGATAACGATCCGATCGGAGTGTTGGATGTAACGATTTCCTCTAACTTGATTTTGGATGAGATTCTTGGCATCAAGGATTTGCGCTCAGATAAGCGTATCGACTTTGTGGGCGGTATTCGCGGACTTGGTGAACTGAAGAAACGGGTAGACAGTGGTGAAATGAAGATGGCGCTTGCACTTTATCCGGTTTCCATGAAACAATTAATGGACATTGCAGATACCGGAAATATTATGCCGCCTAAGACTACTTGGTTCGAACCTAAGCTTCGCTCCGGTCTGGTGATACATAAGCTGGAGTAAGTGTATGATGGAATAATATTAGTTTTATATGGGATTTCTTTTGCTGTATAAAATTGCAAAGCAGAATTGGCTTATGTTTTTATGCTGCTGCAGTAAGTCCCGGCCAACACTGGCGAGTGATAATAGCAACTTTAACAGTTAGCTTGTACTGGGAAATATTCTTTTCGGCAAAGATTAATCCGATATATAGTGAGGTCAGGAGATTTTAGCGAAAATGTCCTGACCTTTTTTATGATTGTGCCAAATGTTTTTTACTTAAATTGTGTACCTTTGCATCCGGTTTTGCAAAAGTAACAGATATTTCATGGCTAGTAATACATTCAAAGGTTTTGTTTATGGAGCAGTGGCAGCTGCCAGTTATGGACTGAATCCTCTATTTACTCTGCCTCTTTATGCTGATGGAGTAAGTGCTGATTCGGTATTGTTTTACCGTTACGGACTAGGTGTAGTGATGCTTGCTTTGCTGATGAAGGTGCAGAAACAGTCGTTTGCATTGCATCGTAGCGAAGTATTGCCTTTACTTGTTATGGGGATGCTGTTTGCATTTTCCTCGCTTACTCTTTTTCAGAGTTATAATTATATGGATGCAGGCATTGCTTCTACCATTCTGTTTGTTTATCCGGTATTGGTTGCTGTTATTATGGCTGTTTTCTTTAAGGAGAAAGTTTCTGTTATAACAGCTGTTTCTATTGCTTTGGCTTTTGTTGGCATATCCTTATTGTACAAGGGTGAAGGTGGAAAGACGTTAAGTTTAATCGGAGTTTTACTTGTCTTTATATCCTCACTTACGTATGCTATTTATATTATAGGAGTGAATCGTTCGTCGCTGAAAGACATGCCTACTGCAAAACTTACATTTTATGCTTTATTGTTTGGCTTGAGCGTATTTGTTGTCCGTTTGAAGTTCTGTACGCATCTCGATCCTATCAGTACTCCTTGGCTGTGGATCAATCCGATAGGGTTAGCTTTGTTCCCGACTGTAATATCTTTAGTCGCCATGACTAAGTCTATACACTATATAGGTTCTACTCCTGCGGCTATTTTAGGTGCTTTGGAGCCGATTACAGCCTTATTCTTCGGTGTCCTGGTGTTTGGTGAACGCCTTACGCCGCGCATTATTTTAGGAATTATTCTTGTGCTGTCGGCCGTTACACTGATTATTGTAGGAAAGTCGCTGGTTAACAGAATCCGCGTACATGTATTGCATAAATAAATACTTGAATCTAATATAAAAACGAATTATTTTGGAAGATACTTATAAAACCATTGAAGGACAGTCAGAGTCTGTTTATACAGAGAAGCGAAGCAAGTTCATAGCCATTGCTATCCCAGTGCGTACACTTGCCGAAATAAAACAATATTTGGAAGAGTACCAGAAAAAGTACTATGATGCACGCCATGTATGCTATGCATATATGCTTGGAGCTGAACGGAAAGATTTTCGTGCTAATGACAATGGAGAACCTTCAGGTACAGCCGGAAAGCCTATCTTAGGACAAATCAATTCGAATGAACTGACCGATATTCTGGTTATTGTGGTACGTTATTTCGGAGGAATTAAATTAGGTACCAGTGGATTGATTGTGGCCTATCGGACAGCAGCCGCACAAGCAATAGCCGAGGCGACGGTGATAGAAAAAACGGTAGATCAGGATGTGACGGTTGCTTTTGAATATCCTTTCATGAACGATGTAATGCGTATTGTAAAAGAAGAATCTCCCGAGATATTGGAACAGTCGTACGATATGGACTGTTTCATGCGCCTTCGTATCCGCAAATCTTTGATGCCTCGTTTGCGTTCTCGTCTGGAAAAGGTAGAAACACTTCGTTTCCCCGAAGACGATGTAACATCTTTGTAATAATTATGACATAATCAAGTTACGTGTGCCTTGTACTTTTGCTATCGAAATAAAAAGCAGAAGTATAGTGAATAAGAAAAATTTAAAAACACGATGTGCCTTTATCGCAGGCTTGTTAGGATGTGTGGCTATGCCGGCGCATGCCGAAGATAGCAACAAAGAAGAAACCCCGAAAGGCAAGGCTATTATTACGATTTTTTCTGATATCCATTCCGGCTTTGGTCATGTGAATGATGACCGCGGTTTTAATTTGGACCGAGCGTACTTGGGATATCAGTATGATTTGTCGAAAGAACTTCAGTTAAAGGTAGTTGCCGATTTCGGACAGTCTAAAAGTGTTGATGATCATCAGCGTATAGGTTTTGTTAAAAATGCCCAGATATCATGGAAACGTGAAAAGTGGACATTACACGCAGGTTTGATTTCTACTACCCAGTTTAAGTTTCAGGAAAGCTTCTGGGGTAAGCGGTATGTGATGAAATCTTTCCAGGATGAGTATAAGTTCGGAAGCAGTGCCGATCTTGCTGTATCGGCAGCTTACGATTTCAACGATTATGTATCGGCAGACGTTATTCTTGCCAATGGCGAAGGTTACAAAAAACTTCAGGTAAAAGACGGTCTGCAATATGGGGCAGGAGTGACATTGATGCCTGTCAAGAATCTTTTTATCCGTCTGTATGGTTCTTATAATGAAGCTTCGGAAGAATCAGGTAAAGGTATAACAAATCTGGCTTCTTTCATCGGATATAAACACAAGTCATTTTCTCTAGCGGCAGAATATAATTATCAGAAAAATGCCAGCTACACAGACGGACAAGACCAGAGCGGTGTGTCAGCCTATGCAACGGTCAACTTGTCTAAGAAAGTCGGAGTCTTTGGTCGTTGGGACTATCTTACTTCAAAAAACAAATGGAATGAAGAGAATGATGGTATGGCAGGACTTGTAGGAGCGGAATTCCGGCTTGGAAAATACATAAAACTTTCTCCTAACTTCCGGATATGGTCGCCCAAGGCAGGAAGTATGCCCAATTCATATTATGCTTATCTGAACGCTTCTTTCTCCTTATGAAATTATCAAAGAGATTTTTAAATATAAGAAAATTCAATTTATTAAATTAATAAACAATGAAAAAACATTATTTGCCTTTGGTGGCAGGTATAATGGCTATTGCCGTTACTGCATGTGGTGGACAAAAATCATCAACTGAATCTGTAGAATTAACTGGTGCGGGAGCAACTTTCCCATTACCTTTCTATAACATGAGCTTTGAAGGATATGGTGCTACACACGATAATAAAGTTTCTTATGGTGGCATTGGTAGTGGTGGTGGAGTACGTAACCTGAAAGATGGTATCGTAGACTTTGCCGGAAGTGATGCTTTCTTGAGCGATAAGGAAATGTCAGAAATGGAACCTGTAGTACACATCCCGACATGTATGGGAGCTGTGGTATTGGCCTACAATTTACCGGATGTAGTTAAATTGAACTTGTCGGGTGATGTTATTGCTGATATTTATGCTGGAAAGATAACAGACTGGAATGATGCACGTTTGCAGGAACTGAATCCGGATGTGAAATTGCCTGCAAAGAAGATAATTCTTGCATATCGTTCGGATGGTAGCGGTACAACATTTGTATTTACCGATTATTTGTCTAAAGTCAGCGAAAGCTGGAAAAATACTTTCGGATCAGGTAAAACAGTGGATTTCCCTGTCGGACAGGCTGCAAAAGGTAATCCGGGTGTAGCTGGTATCATTGCACAGACTCCGTATTCATTGGGATATATTGGTTCTGAATATGCTTTCGCACAGAAAATTCCTTATGCAGCTGTAAAGAACCAGCGTGGTGAGCTGATCACTCCGTCTACAGAAAGTATCTCGGCTGCTGCCGGTGATATTCCTCAGGACACTCGTTGTTCTATAACCAATGCCGATGCAGCAGGAGCTTATCCTATCAGCTGTTTTACCTGGTTGCTGATTTACAAGGAACAGAATTATTCAGACCGTTCGGAAGCACAGGCTAAAGCTACACTGGATTTGATGCAATATATGTTAAGCGACAGCGTACAGCAGACTACTGCTACCGTACACTATGCTCCACTGCCTAAGAAAGCTGTTGACCAAAGTCTGGCAAACCTTAAGACTGTTACTTATCAGGGACAGCCGATTCTGAAATAATAGATTATTACTGCAAAGCTGATATTTTATGCAAGACAAAATTTTTAGAGTTTTACTTATTCTGTCGGCTGTTGTTATTCCTATCATCGGTGGGGGAATCGTATATTCCCTCACTGCCGATGCCTCCGGAGCGTTCGAACATTTTGGTTTCTGGAATTTTATCTTCTCCGACGACTGGGTAACGACGGCAGGAAAAGAAAGCTACGGAGCACTTCCGTTCATTACCGGAACATTGCTTACTACAATTCTTGCTCTGCTGATGTGTATACCGTTCTCTTTGCCGGTTGCCTTGTTTACAGGTGAGTATTTCCGTGGAAAGAAAATTGCAGCAGTGCTGGGAACCGTTACCGATCTGCTGGCTGGTATTCCTTCCATTATTTATGGCTTGTGGGGATTTTATGTATTGCGTAACGTATTCATGCATTTAAACCTTTCTCCACAAGGTTCGGGAATCCTTACTGCAGCTTTTGTGTTGGCTATTATGATTGTGCCTTATGCAGCTTCTCTGAGTTCGGAGTTTATCAAAATGGTTCCTTCCGACTTGAAAGAAGGAGCATATGCTATGGGAGCAACCCGTGCAGAAGTTATCCGGAGAGTGGTTTTCCCTATGGCAGGATCGGGTATCTTTTCCGCTTATATTTTGGCTATCGGACGTGCTTTGGGAGAAACGATGACAGTTACAATGCTGATTGGTAACACCAATCAGATGCCTGAGACCTTGCGTACTACAGGTAACACGATGGCTAGTATCATAGCCAATCAGTTTGGTGAAGCCGACGGACTGAAACTTTCGTCATTGATTGCCATCGGTTTGTTATTGTTCCTTATAACAGCTGTTATCAATATGATTGGAAAAATATTGATACGCAAGGCAAGACATGTGTAATCTATAAAATAGAATTTGTATAAATGGTACGTGATAATAACATTCGAATCCGTATATTCAAGAATCGGTTGCTTTATGTGCTGGTGTGTGTGCTATCTGGACTGACAGCGATCCCTTTGCTTGCTATTTTGGGAGAAGTGCTGATAAAAGGATGGAAACAGTTGGGATGGTCATTCATTACCGAGGCAACTCCCAATGCATATAAGGCGATGCAGGCTGTTTCGGCGGGGCAGGATATTCCGGGTGGTATTGCCAATGGAATTGTGGGTACTTTCCTGATGTTGATGCTTGCTGCCGTAGTTGCTATACCAGTGGGTGTGTTCTGTGGAATCTGTTTGTCTGAATATCGGAAAAACTGGTTTGCAACGATTGTCAGTTACCTTACTGACTTGCTTCAGGGTACTCCTTCTATCATTATCGGTATTATTACATATATCTGGGTGGTAGTGCCGATGAAAGGCTATTCGGCTATAGCCGGAAGCGTGGCACTGTTCATTATGATGCTGCCTCTTATCATCCGTTCTACAGAAGAAACAATGAAAGTGCTGCCGGAAACATTGAAAGAGGCCGGTCTGGCGCTGGGAGGTAGTTACTGGCGTGTTATGCTGCAGGTAATGCTGCCTTCTGCTTTGGGAAGTATCTTTACTGGTATTTTGCTGGCTATCTCACGTGTAGTAGGTGAAACAGCTCCGCTGATGTTTACTGCACTGGGAGGAGCTGCAATCAGCTGGAATATGACTAAGCCGATGTCGGCCGTTCCCTTGCTTATCTGGGAATTCTTCAATGACCCTAACTTGCAGAGCCTGATTTGGGGAGCCTCACTGTTCCTGCTTACTTTTGTACTATGTCTGAACTTATTAGCAAAACGAATCGCAAAGAAATGGAAAATATAAAAGAACCGATATTACAAATAAAGGATGTCTGTATTTCATATACATCCAGTACGATGGCTGTGAAGCATGTGTCGGCAGACATTCAGAAAAATACAATTACGGCTATCATGGGACCTTCGGGTTGTGGAAAGAGTACTTTACTGCGTGCCGTAAACCGTATGCACGAACTCTATAAAAATATTCGTGTGACAGGTGAAATTCTGTTGAATGGCGAAAACGTGCTTCAGATGCAACCGATGGAAGAACGTCGCCGTATCGGTATGGTATTTCAGCGTCCGAATCCGTTTCCGACCATGAATATTTACGATAATGTACTGGCTGGCTATTTATTGAATGGAATCCGCCTTTCCAAATCGGAAAAAGATGAAATCGTAGAGCGTAATTTGCGTAGTGTTGCTCTGTGGGATGAAGTGAAGGACTCACTTACCAAACGTGGTACATTCCTTTCAGGAGGGCAGCAGCAGCGTTTGTGTATCGCTCGTTCGCTTGCGTTGAAACCGGATGTGCTGCTGATGGACGAACCGACTTCTGCCTTGGACCCTATTGCAACCAAGTATATAGAAGAACTGATGGACGGTCTGAAGAAAGATGTTACTATCTTGATCGTTACCCACAACATGTCGCAGGCTATGCGTATATCCGACTATTCGATGTTTATGTATATGGGTGAACTGATAGAGTATGACCGTACAGACAAGATGTTTGATAACCCGACAGACGAGCGTACACGTGCTTATCTGACAGGAAAAATGGGATAAGGTCATACTTGTAACTATTCTGGGTACTCCGGAGCAGACGGAAAAAATGAATGTTTTTCCGTTTGCTCCGGAGTGTTTTTTAAAGGAATTGCAACAAACAGGCAAAGTGGTTTGTTTATTAGGTAAAAGATTCTTTTTTTGAAATTTTTTTATTACTTTTACAATGAACATTAACCTCCTTGCTATGAAAAAGGGCTTCTCCATATTGCTGTTGACCGTTTGCTTGTTTTTATTTGCCTGCGGCGAACAACAAACCGGTATGCCCCGTCTGTCAGAAGAAACAGAACTAACTCCCGACAGTCTTCTTCTTCCGGTTCTTCCGGCTCATACTCCGGAACTTCTCGTTGCGGCTGATATCAATCTGACCAAAGATTTGCTCTACGATAAATATACACTTGAGGATACTTATCCTTATGGTGATACCGTACGCAGTTTCAAATGGGAAACGATACGGAAGTGTCTTGCCTTTATCGAAAACATGCATCGTGATACGTCGCAATGGGTAGTGTTGCGAAACTATAAAAACCTAAACAGTGAGGCTCCTCTGGTACGACGTTATATACGCAATGCTTACGGACGGGTTGCCGATACGCTTGGCGTGGAGCGATATCAGTCTGTTCCCTTGTATCTAACGACAGATTCTTCTGTCCCGGAACGTTATGGACGTGACGGCTCGCTGGCATATCTCCGTGGAAAGGCTGGCAGTTTCCTGCGTATAGCTCCGGTGGTGGAAGATGAAGAATATCTTGTGCCGCCGCGCTATCTTCGTGTTTTGCCCGACAGCACTGTTTTTCACTATGTCGTTTTTGTCGACCGGGGCGATCAGAATATAGCAACTTTAGAACGTCTGTCAGAAGGTGAGTGGGTGATACGAAGCATGAATCCGGCTACTACAGGCGTGCATCGTCCGCCTTATGCTCAGGAAACGCCATTGGGAATGTTCCTACTTCAGGAAAAGAAAACAAAAATGGTGTTCCTGAAAGACGGAGGTTCAGCTACGGGCGGATATGCTCCTTATGCCTCACGGTTTACCAACGGGGCATATATACATGGAGTGCCCGTTAATGTACCCCGTACAGCAATGATAGAATACAGCTGGTCGCTGGGAACCATTCCCCGTTCGCACATGTGTGTGCGTAATGCTACTTCACATTCCAAGTTTATATTCGACAATATGCCTGCCGAAGCTACGCTGATAGTCGTAATAGAGTGAATAAATAATAAAACTTGTTGCTTTTAACTATCTGATAATAAATAGTTACAGATAAAATGAGTAATTTTGCAGCCGTTATTTTTAAGAAAGACCATGCTGCGTATATCATTAACTGTATTTTTCCTGTTAGTTTCTTTTTTGTATTCCTTTACCGGACTAGGTGAGGGAGCATCTGCCGTACCTGAAGTTAAAAGTATGGCAAAACCCGACCGGTGTGCTGAACTTTTTAGAGAAATGCAATTGGAGGGTGAAGTGAATTACACCGCTTTTCGTCAGGCGGTAACAGGATATTACCGGATTGCTCAGCGCAAAAAAGAAATACTGACTCTGATAGATTTTTCCAAACCTTCTACCGAAAAGCGTCTGTATGTATTTGATATGAAAGAAAAGAAAATGCTTTTTTCTTCGGTTGTAACTCATGGAAAGAATAGCGGAGGAGTATATGCAACGTCTTTCTCCAATGAATATGGCTCGTACAAAAGTTCATTGGGATTCTATCTTACGGCTTCTACTTATCAGGGAAAGAACGGTTATTCGTTAATACTCGACGGACTGGAGAAAGGTATAAACGATCGCGCCCGCGAACGTGCCATCGTAGTACATGGAGCTGCCTATGCCGATCCTTCCGTCATTCGTGCAGGGGGTAGGCTAGGAAGAAGTTTCGGATGTCCTGCCGTTCCGCAAAAACTTTCCCGACCGCTTATCGATACCATCAAAGGAGGAAGTGTGATGTATATCTATGCCGCTACTCCCGAGTATCTTGCACAGAGCCATATCCTGAACTCCAAAGACCGTGTCTGACAGCTTTATGGTAATACCAAACACCAAAGCAGTCGGCTAATATCCATCCCACAGGAATCGACCACCAGATGCCGTGAACGCCTATGGCGGGTATTGCTGCCAGTGCATATGCCAGAACGACACGTGTACCCAGTGAAAAAACAGTCAGTACAACCGACATGCCCGGCATGCGTACAGCCCGGTAAAACCCGTATAAAAGAAACAGATAACCTATACCTACGTAGAAGCTGCCTTCTACCCGCAGATATTCGACTCCGATATTGATAATTTCAATTTCCGTGTTATCGATAAAGAACTGCATCAGCGGGCGGGCAAAGATGAACACCACTGCCGAGATTATCAGGCAAAACCACGTCGTAACACTGACAGCACTGCGGATACCTCGCCGGATACGTTCTTTTTGTCCGGCACCGAAGTTCTGTGCTACAAATGTAGAAAAGGCATTTCCGAAATCCTGTACCGGCATGTAGGTAAGCGAATCAATTTTTACCGCAACAGCAAAAGCTGCCATGACGCTTGTCCCGAAGCTGTTAACCAGTCCCTGTACCATCAGAATACCGAAATTCATAACGGATTGTTGCATACACGTCAGCGACGAATAAGTAGCAATTTCTTTTACCGATTTCCGGTGCAGGCGGATTTGGTTACGCTTCAGTCTGAATATCGGAAAACGATACAATGCATAGATACAAAGTCCTGCCGCTGCTATGGTTTGCGAAATGACAGTAGCCGCTGCTGCTCCTGATACTCCCCAATGAAATATCGGAATAAAAAGTAAGTCGAGCACAATATTCAATACTACAGAAACTGCCAGAAAATAGAGAGGTACTATTGAATTACCCAGTGCGCGCAGCAGGTATGCGTAATAATTATAAATGAATGTACTTGCTATGCCCAGGAATATGACGAACAGATAGTCGAACATCAGGCCTTCTATTTCTGCGGGAGTCTGAAGCAGGCGGATGATAGGATGGATACCAGCCAGTGCAATTATGTTCAACACCAGTGTGACACCTCCTGTCAGCACCAGCGATGAAACCAGACTTTGCTTCATACCTTCATAATCTTTAGCTCCGTATTGTATCGAAAAGACAGCGCCGCTGCCCATGCACAGACCGATAAACACCGATGTGATAAATACCATAAGCGTATAAGCCGATCCTACGGCAGCCAGTGCATCTGCCCCCAGATAATGACCTACTATCAGTGTGTCGGCTATGTTGTAGCACTGCTGCAGCAGGTTGCCCAGAATCATCGGAACGGCAAAGCGCAACATCGTTCCCATGATGCTGCCTTGGGTTAAATCGTTTGCTCTGTTATAATGTAAATTCATTTTTACTGCTAATTTGTAAGGGCCATACAGCCCTTTCCCTCTTTTGCAGGCGCAAATTTATTGCATAAATCAAAAACATGTGCTACCTTTGTCACAAATTATAAGTGTCTATAAATAGAAAAAGATATGTTCAGAACGTATACATGCGGCGAGTTAAGACTTGCCGATGCAGGTAAAAACGTGACACTTGCCGGATGGGTACAGCGTACACGTAAAATGGGCGGAATGACATTTGTTGATCTCCGCGACCGTTATGGCATCACTCAGTTGGTGTTCAATACAGATGTGAATGCAGAATTGTGCGAACGTGCCAATCATTTGGGCCGTGAGTTTGTCATACAGGTGAAAGGTCAGGTTAGCGAACGCTCAAGCAAGAATGCCAATCTTCCGACAGGAGATATTGAAATCATTGTTTCAGAACTGAATGTGCTGAATACTGCACTGACTCCTCCGTTTACAATCGAAGACAATACCGACGGTGGCGATGACCTCCGTATGAAATACCGTTACCTTGATTTGCGCCGTACGGCAGTCCGTAAAAATCTGGAACTGCGTCATCGTATGACGATGGAAGTACGCCGTTATCTCGACAGCAAGGGATTCCTCGAAGTAGAAACTCCGATGCTGATTGGTTCTACTCCTGAAGGTGCACGCGATTTCGTTGTTCCTTCTCGTATGAACCCGGGACAGTTCTATGCACTTCCGCAGTCGCCTCAAACACTGAAACAGTTACTTATGGTTTCTGGTTTCGACCGTTATTTCCAGATTGTAAAATGCTTCCGCGATGAAGACCTTCGTGCCGACCGTCAGCCTGAGTTTACACAGATTGACTGTGAAATGAGTTTCGTAGAACAGGAAGACATTATCCAGATGTTCGAGGGTATGGCTAAGCATTTGTTTAAAGAATTGCGTGGCGTGGAACTGACAGAGCCGTTTATTCGCATGCCATGGGCTGATGCCATGAAATACTATGGTAGCGACAAGCCCGATTTGCGTTTTGGTATGAAGTTTGTCGAACTGATGGATATTCTGAAAGGTTACGGTTTCTCTGTATTCGATAATGCAGCTTATATCGGTGGTATCTGTGCCGAAGGTGCAGCGCACTATACACGTAAGCAGCTCGATCAGCTGACAGAATTTGTAAAACGTCCGCAGATTGGTGCGAAAGGATTGGTTTATGCACGTGTGGAAGCCGATGGTAATGTGAAATCAAGCGTTGACAAGTTCTACAGTCAGGAAGTGCTTCAGCAGATGAAGGAAGCTTTCGGTGCTAAACCGGGTGACCTGATTCTGATTTTGAGCGGTGATGACGCCATGAAGACTCGCAAGCAGTTGTGCGAACTTCGTCTGGAAATGGGTAATCAGCTGGGCTTGCGCGACAAGAACCAGTTTGCTTGCTTGTGGGTAGTAGACTTCCCGATGTTCGAATGGAGCGAAGAAGAAGGCCGATTGATGGCAATGCACCATCCGTTCACTCATCCGAAGGACGAAGATATTCCGTTGCTTGATACTAATCCGGCTGCTGTCCGTGCAGACGCTTACGATATGGTAGTAAATGGAGTAGAAGTAGGTGGTGGTTCTATCCGTATTCACGATTCACAGCTTCAGGCCAAGATGTTTGAGATTTTGGGATTCACTCCCGAAAAGGCTCAGGAACAGTTTGGCTTCCTGATGAACGCCTTCAAGTTTGGTGCGCCTCCTCACGGTGGTTTGGCATACGGACTCGATCGTTGGGTTTCGCTGTTTGCCGGACTCGATTCTATCCGCGACTGTATTGCTTTCCCGAAAAACAATTCCGGACGCGATGTCATGTTGGATGCACCGGGTTATCTCGATCAGAAACAGCTCGACGAGCTTAACTTGAAAGTTGAAATAAAAGAATAAAATAAAGTTATTTTCAGATATTATAATTTCGAGCAAGGCAAGATAGTCGCGACGACTGTACTTGCTTTGCCTCGAAATCTTTTTATGCCTTTTCCCGATTATTTTTGATGAGAGAGTCTGTCCGTATTCTACGTTTTGCCATAGTAGGTACATTGAACGCCCTGATAACTGCACTGATTGTAGGATTGCTCATGCATATAGAGGGTGAACATTACATGATAGCCAATGTAGTGGCTTATGTAGTGGCGCAGATTCATAACTTTATATGGTGTAAATTCTGGATTTTCCCTTTTGATGCTGACCGGAAAAAGAATACCATCTGGCATGAAATCTTGTTTTTTGCCTGTGCTTTTGCGGTAGCGTATGCAGCGCAATTCCTGTTTCTTTTGTTTCTTGTCGAAATTTGCGGGTGTAATGAGTATCTTGCTCAGTTCCTTGGACTTTTTGTGTACGGTGCAATCAACTTCATGAGCAACAAGTGGATAACCTTCCGTTGATTTTCTTTTCTCTGGCTTCTCATTTTGGAAGTCATATCTTATTTCAAACTATATTTTATTGTTTACTTTTATGCTCTTTACTGCATGTATGCGAGGGAAGAAGTATAATGGTAAAGCACTCGTTGTGCAATATCCCTACAGTTAAAATTCAGAAAGAATTTGCAGGATAATTATTTTATTCGTAGTTTTGCGAACAACAAATAATAAATATTCTATGGCTGATAAGAAATATACAGACGAACAAGAACAGATAGCCCGTTTTGCCAAAGCGATGGGACATCCTGCGCGTATGGCCATCTTGCAGTTTCTGCTCCGCCAGGAAACCTGTTTTTTTGGTGATATTCACGAAGAACTGCCTATAGCGAAAGCTACAGTTTCACAACATCTCAAGGAGCTGAAAGAAGCAGGTCTGATTCAAGGAGAAATAGAGGCTCCTAAAGTGAAATATTGCATCAATAAGGAGAACTGGGCACTGGCGCAGAAAATGTTTGCTGGTTTCTTCGGACAACAGGTGTGCAAGAAAGAGAGCTGTTGCGGCTAAGCCGGCTCTTTTTTTCTATTTATTGTTCGTTATTCTACGAAAGACTAACTTTAAGTATATGTAAATATGAAGAAGATTTTATTTTTATTAGCTGCATGCTTTGTTTTTGTTGCTTGCGGGATGAAATCCAAGACTGAAGGAACCGTTTTGCCGGCAGATAAAGAAACGACAGTTCGTCCAGATGGTGTAGAAGTTCTTTGTTTCCACAGCAAGCAACGCTGTGCTACCAGTATTGCAATCGAAAAAAATGCAAGGGCAGCAATTGACAGTGCTTTTGCAGACAGACTGGCAGACGGTACATTGAGTTTCAGAATTATAGACATCTCGAAACCGGAAAATGAGGCAATAGCCGAGAAATATCAGGTAACATGGTCTTCTCTTTATATTGTCAGTCATAAAAACGGACAGGAAAAAGCCGAAAACATGACTGAATTTGCTTTTTCGAATGCCCGTAAATCTCCGGGAGAATTTAAGAAAGGATTAGTGGATAAAATTAATGAAATGATAAACTGATTTCATTATGGACTGGCTACAGACATTATTGGATAATAGTACGACACCCCTGCTGACAGCCTTTTTATTAGGTTTGCTTACAGCCCTTTCACCTTGTCCGTTAGCAACAAATATAGCTGCTATCGGTTTTATCGGAAAAGATATTGAAAATCGCAGACAGATTTTCCGTAACGGCTTGCTTTATACGCTGGGGCGTATTGTTGCCTATACCTTGCTGGGAACTATATTGATTACTGTACTGAAGGAGGGATCCAGCATGTTCGGGATTCAAAAGACAATAGGTACATACGGTGAATGGCTGTTAGGACCGCTGTTGTTGCTCATCGGACTGTTCATGCTTTTCGGAAGCAGACTGAACCTTCCTCAGTTTGGGTTTAGTGGAAATGCCGAAGGCTTGGCCAAAAAAGGAGGGTGGGGTGCTTTGTTGATAGGCATTCTGTTTGCTCTTGCCTTTTGTCCTACCAGTGGGGTATTTTACTTTGGAATGCTGATTCCGATGTCGGCTACTGCAACTGCCGGCTATGTTCTGCCTGTGGTTTTTGCTGTAGCAACTGCTATTCCGGTACTGCTTGTAGCATGGGTACTGGCGTTCAGTGTGCAGCGTCTGGGCACTTTTTACGGAAAGATGCAGGTCATACAGAGATGGCTGAATCTGGTGGTAGGAGTGCTTTTTGTCATTATTGGCATGTATTATTGCTATATCATGTATCTATCATAAATAATCATTTAAAAAACATTTAGAACAATGGAAGTAAAAGTTTTAGGACCGGGTTGTGCCAAATGCAAAACAACCTTTCAGGTGATAGAAAAGGTAATAAAAGAGAACAATTTAGACGTGAAGCTTACAAAGGTGGACGATATTATGGAAATGATGATTTATAATATCATGACCACTCCTGCTGTAGTAGTAGACGGTGAAGTGAAGATGAAAGGGCAGGTCCCTTCGGAAAGTGATGTGAAAAGACTGTTAGGTATTTGATAGTAAATATATGATACAACGATTTGCCGACTGGCTGGTTTACGACATCTTCGGACTAAGTGCAGATACCTTACTGGGTATAGCAGTCAATTTCTTCTTTTACGATACTGTCAAGATTCTTATTCTGCTGCGACAAATCCAAAATTCCGGATTTTGGACATTATCAGAACTTTTAGGAGCTTCCTGTAAAAAAGTCTAATCAATTAGTAATCA
>OLFW01001070.1_pt1 | contig 18069 bp, 18 predicted proteins | sample 1605351 | NCBI WGS metagenome assembly OLFW01 (sample SAMEA3888918, study PRJEB22519) | human gut metagenome | biome: human gut; feature: human-associated habitat; material: faeces | place: Denmark | collected 2010 | reverse complement strand
CAAAATCTTTTTCGCTAAACATAATCTTTCGAGTTTTAAGTTTAGCACGAAGGTATGCGAAAGAAACATGCTAGTCAATACGCCAATTTTGGAAGCTTACAGTAAATAGCTATATGTATCCATGCTCACGATCTATCAGGAACCATATTGGTGTAAAAGAAGCACGACTAAAGGCTCAAACAGGTGGAACATATGATGCACTAGCAACAAAGTATATGCAAGGAGATGCTTTTAAGGAAAAAGCGATATCCATATTCAATGAAATAGAACAGACAAAACCTAATGATAAACCGATAACTCTTTCTTGCCGTGCAGGAAGAAGTTCTTTATGGATTAATTGGCAAGGAATCATGACGCCATGTGTCATGATGGAATATCCCTCTATTAATTTAAACCATATATCAGTAAAAGACGCATGGCAGGAAATAGGAAAAATGTGTACACTTCTTCCTTCGCATAATGAATGTATAGGATGTAAATTACGCAAATTATGCCAAGTATGCTATGCTTCTGCTACGTTAGAAAAACAACATTATGGAACACTCGATTATTTATGCAAGTTTACACAGAGTGAATATAATACGTTAAAACAACTTGTTAATGAAAAAAATTAAATCCTTTATATCACGCACCATTGCCGGCGAAACGGTACTGGTCCCGTCTGACGAAACCGCACACGATTTCAACGGCATGATCAGCCTCACCGATACGGCTGCCTTTATCTGGGAGCATATCGAAGAAGCGGCTGATTTTAACCAGCTGGTCAACATGATACTCGATGAATACGAGATCGACCGTGAAACAGCCGCTGCTGATGCCTCCGAGTTTGTCATGCAGTTGTTGCAGCAAGGCATGATTCAACCATCCGGCCTGAACTGGTAAGGCAGATGGAGCAGAAAGAAGTATTTGTCCGCAACGACGTGTTCTTTGCCGGTGTGCAGGAATTACTTCGCCAGGGGAAATCGGTCCGCATCCGTGTACGAGGAAGTAGCATGCTTCCCTTCCTCCGCCACAACGACGATGCCTTGCTCGCCCCTCCCGAAGGAAAACATATTCGCAAAGGAACGGTAGTCGTGGCACAAACCGACGAATCGGGTATTGTATTGCACCGTATCCGGTAGATTGCGGCCGACGGGCGCATCACTTTACTCGGCGACGGCAACACCAACCGGTTCGAACATACAGACCGTTCCCGGATTATCGCTGTAGTCACCCGCTATTATCGCGGTCGGCACAGCTTCTCGCCCGAAAGTCCCTTAATGAGGCTTGTCGGGCTATTATGGTGTTATATGCACCCCTGGAGAAGGCATCTCCTTCGTGTGCTTTGGAAACTGAAAAAATCAATAACAGCTTAACTATTCATTTATGAAACTCAACGAAAACCTCATCCTCCGCGAAGTAGCGGGGGAGTACATGATAGTCAATCCTTTCAGCGAAACCATGGATATGACGCAGATCCTGACCCTGAACGAAACTGCCGCATGGTTGTGGCAACAGGCTACAGGCAAGGAATTCGACGAAAACTACCTGGTGAACCTGCTCTGCGAGGAATATGATGTAGACCGTGAAACAGCTGCTGCCGATGTACACGAAATGTGCATGCAGTGGCAAAGAAACGGACTGCTGGCATGAACAACAGTATCGCTCGCATAAAGAACGCTTTGTTCTTCCTGCTCCGTCAGGGACTGTGGGGGGTCAGTGGTAAAGAAAATGCCGAGCATTATTTCCCGCTGTCGCCCGAAGAATGGCAGGCTTTGTACATCCACAGCCGCCGGCAGGCGGTGCAAGGCATCGTATACGACGGTATGTTGCTGCTTCCCCGTCCGCTATATCCGCCTCATGCGCTTATCTTGCGGTGGACGTTGGACATCGACCAGTGGGAACGCATCAACAAACAGCATATCCAGGTACTGGGCGCTCTTCAGCGTTTCTTTGCGACCGAGCCGTCTGTCCCCTTCGAAGTAATCAAGGGACTGGCCCTGAGCTGCTACTATCTCCAGCCGCTCCACCGTGTGTGCGGCGATATCGATTTGTATTTCGGCAGTGCGGAAGCGGTACAGAAGGCAGCCCAAAAACTGGAAGCCTCCGGAGTATACGTCAAGTATGGAGCCAATGATGATGCTGCCTGTTGCATCGGTCAGGTACCCATCGAATTGCATCCGGAACTGATTGAACTGCACAGTCCGTTTATTCAAAAAGCGTTGCGAAACTGGGAGAATCGGGTCTTTTGTACCGCTACAGTAGACATTCAGCCGGAATACAACGGTGTACACATCAGTGTTCCTACGCCGGAAGCCCATCACCTGCTGGTTTCCACTCACATTCTGAAACACCTGCTCAACGAAGGAATCGGTTTGCGTCAGTTGTGCGATGCGGCTATCTTACTCAAGGGACTGGCCAAGGAAACCGACCGTGCGGAACTGGAACGATTGTGCCATCAGTTTGGTATCTGGCGATGGTCCTGCCTGCTATATTCCTTCCTGGCAGATCATTTAGGACTGGCCGAAGAATACCTTCCCTTCCGGAAGCATTGCGATACCAGCACACTGATGACAGAAATCTGGGAAAGCGGCAATTTCGGCTTTTACGACGAACGCAAGAAACAGCGCCCCGAGGGAAAATGGAAAAACAAGCTGTACACCACCCGACAAATCACCCGCAAAATGCAGTTGTTTTTCACCTGTGCCCCGGCAGAAATCTTCTGGTGGCCTACGTTACTAATCCTCCAACGCATCAAGGAAATTTTTACCACCCATGAAAACTTTACTGAAAAAAATACTAAGTAAACTTACCCGTGAGAACCTCTCCCAGCAATATGCCATCGGCAGAAAAGCCATGCGCTGGGTGCTTCAGGTTACACAAGGATACCACTGGCTCATCGTATTTTCCATTTTCTCAGGCATATTCGGAGTAGGGATGTCCCTCTTCAACGTCTGGCTCTCCAAATGGATCATCGACATCGTGACCGGTGCCCGTGAAGGCAATGTCTGGATGGCGGCCGGTATCGTGGTGTTTTTCTTCTTCTTCGGCATGGCGGTCAAACTGATTTCGCCCTGGATTTTTGGAAAAATCAACATGCGCATCGGCATCCGCATGCAGAACTCGTTGTCGGATGCTCTGATGATGTGTTCGTGGAAGAGCGGACAGAAATGGCATACCGGCGATTTGCTCACCCGTATCAACAGCGATGCTTCCGAAGTACTCAGCATGGGGATGGGCATCTTGCCCAACCTGCTGATTACCTGTGTGCAACTGGTAGGAGCCTTTATATTCCTGTGGGCACTCGAGCCGCGCCTGGCGTGGTTCATCCTGGGAGCTACTCCTCTGGTACTCTTATCTAAAATCTACTTCCGCAAGGTCCGCGAACTGAGCAAGGCACAAAAAGCCATGAACAGTGAAATGGGTTCGGTCATGCAGGAAAACCTGTCACAGCGTGTACTGGTTCGTTCGTTGGGAGCAACCGACTACCGCAAACAGAAACTGCATGAATCGCAGGAAAAGCTGTTCAACCTCGGCATGGAGCAAATCAAGTTCTCCACCTTTTCGCAAGGCGTCATGGGCTTTGTTTTCGGAGGAGGATACTTGTGTGCTTTCTTATGGGGCATTTATCGCCTGGAACATCAGGAAATCACCTTCGGTACCATGACAGCCTTCCTGCAACTGGTCGGACAGGTACAGGGACCTTTCCTGAGCCTGATTGCCATTCCTCCTTCACTGGTCCGCGGCTGGGCATCGGTGGAACGACTCATGGAACTATTTGAAGACATGGAACCGGACGAAGCTCCCGAATACATCAAAGGACCGCTTTCGCTGGAGTTCAATCATGTATCGTTCGGCTACGAATCCGGACAACATGTGCTTCACGACTTCTCGGCCGTATTCCGCCCCGGTACTTCCACGGCAGTGGCAGGACCTACCGGTACCGGTAAGACCACCATCATCCGCCTGATGCTGGCCCTGGTCCGTCCCGATAAAGGAAACATCAACCTTGTAGGGGCAGATAGGAAAGCGTATCCGGACACTTCCGCTACCCGCATCAACTTCATGTATGTGCCGCAAGGAAACACCCTGCTCAGCGGTACCGTACGTGAGAATGTTCTGTTGGGAACCACCGGTTGCAGTGAGGCTCGTCTGGAAGAGGTGCTGCGTATCGCCTGTGCCGACTTTGTCTTCGACTTGCCGCAAGGGGTCGATACCCGCATCGGAGAACACGGTTACGGACTGTCCGAAGGCCAGGCACAACGTATCTCCATCGCCCGCGCCCTATTGCGTCCGGGCAACATCTGGCTGTTCGACGAAGCCACTTCAGCGCTTGATGTCGATACGACTACAAAGTTAATAAACAACCTTTTAACAGAAGGAAAAGAAAAAACCATTATCTTTGTCACCCACGATCCCCGGGTCATGGAACGATGCGATTCCATCATCCATCTGAACGAAAACGAACAACAAAAAGCAATAGAACAATTATAAAACAGAAAAACGATATGAACAAACCAGCTCTTTTATTCTTCTTATTAGCGACCCTTCTTTTCTCGTCGTGTGCCACCCGAAAAGATTTAATCTATCTCCGCGACATGGAGGAACTCAAGGAATATCCTGTTTTCCAGAAATACGAACCCGTGATCCATCGTGACGACCGCCTTAGCATCACCGTCAGTTGCAAGAACCCGGAATTGACCTTACCCTTCAACATCCCGGGCAGCAGTAACTACAGCATTGGTCTGGATGGGAACATCACCACTTCCGTTCCTACCGGTGGTGCCGACAACGCCAACAAGGGTTACTTAGTCGATGTAAACGGAGAAATCGATTTTCCGATTTTGGGTAAGCTGAAAGTAGAAGGACGTACCCGCGGACAGGTTACAGATCTGATCAAGCAACGCCTGATTGACGAAGACCTTATCAAGGATCCCATCGTGATGGTCAACTTCTTGAACTTCAAAATCACCGTATTGGGTGAAGTAGGAAGTCCGGGAACATACGATATTACCGGCGATCGCATCACGCTGCTAGAAGCCATTGCCAAAGCAGGAGATATCAGCGACGATGGCCGTGTAGACCGTGTAGCCGTAATCCGTGAATACGGCAACAAGCGCCGTATCATGTTCCACGACCTACGCTCAAAGGAGGTATTCAACTCTCCTTGCTATTATTTACAGCAGAACGACATTGTATACGTAGAACCGTCTGCCAACAAGACACGCGACAATGCCCAGCGTACGTTTAGTACCTTCAGCATGATTCTGTCATTTATCACAACCGTAACGTCTTTAATTGTATTAGCAGTTAAATAAAATAATACCCACTCAGATATGATACAAATGAGCGAACAAAAAGACCTCTCCCCTGAGAAAAACATCAGCGGCAGTGGTTTCAATATCAACCCCATGGACATTGTGATGTACCTCATCAATCGCTGGTACTGGTTTGTTCTGTCGGTTATCGTTTTTGGAGGTTATGCTTGGTACCAATACGCAAAAACTCCGTTTCAATATTCCCGTTCAGCAACGGTTATGATCAAAAACGCCAACCAACGGAGCTATAATGGATTGGAACGTTTCCAAACCATGTCAACGACCAACGTATCCAACGAAATCCTTCAGTTTCAGTCACACAACCTGATGCGGGAAGTGGTCAGTCGCCTGAATGCCAATATCTGTTACAAGATGGACGACGGGCTCCGTGAAAAGGAACTGTATACCCAGGCACCCGTAAAGGTTTCTTTCCCCGAAGCGGAAGATTACCAGACATTGTCCGTCAACGTTACCCCCATCAATGACCGTGAAGTCCGTCTGGCCGATTTTGCAGGCGACATGTTGCCGGACGCAAGCAAAATACTGACGGCCAAACTCAACGATACCATCCCGACTCCCATCGGTAAATTAGTTATCAGTCCGACCTTGTACTACGGCAGTAAATGGTTCAACACGACCATCCATGTCGAAAAGAACAGCATCGACAACATGGCCAGCCTCTTCGGTTCCAATTTAAGCATCAATCAGGCAGAAGACGATGCTTCCATTTTGTATCTCAGTCTGAACGACTATTCTACCGTTCGTGCAGAAGATGTACTGAATACCCTGATTACCGTTTACAACGAAGAAACCATCAAAGACAAAAACCAGATCGCCATCAACACGTCTCAGTTCATTAACGAACGTCTGATTATCATCGAGAAAGAGCTGGGTGGAGTAGAATCTGAAATCGAAAATTACAAACGCCAGCACGAGATGATTGACGTTTCCTCTTCGGCCAGCACATCGGTATCCGACAAACAGCAGTACGGTACCCAGGCTACTGAAATGGAGCTTCAGATTGAGATGGCAAAATACATCAAACAGTTCCTGGTCGATCCGTCCAAGATTACCGGTCTGATCCCTTCCAATACAGGAATAGCCGATGCCAACATCGAAGCACAGATTGTACAATACAATACCAACAAGCTGAAGCGCGACAAGCTCATCAAGAACAGCAGCAACAAGAACCCGGTCGTACAGGAATTGAACAACACCTTAGGGGCCATCCGGCAGAACATCATCCGCGATATCGATAACCTGATTGTCGGCCTCAACGCCAAGCTGAAGGAAGCTCAGAGTCGTACTTCCGAAGCCGAACGCCGCATCGCCAGCATCCCGACCCAGCAGCGCCAGATGCTTTCCATCGAGCGCCAGCAACGTATCAAGGAAGAATTGTACCTCTACCTGCTCAACAAGCGTGAAGAGAATGCCCTCAGCCAGGCAACGACCGAAACCGATGTCCGGGTACTCGACCCGGCAGGAGGCAGCGACATGCCTTATACCCCCAATGGTAGAAACATCATCATGGGCGGTGTCATGAAAGGCCTTGCCTTACCCGCCGTCATCCTGATCGCCTTCATGTTCTTCGATACCAAGGTACATACCCGCAAGGATCTGGAAGACAACCTCAGTGTACCGTTCCTGGGTGAAATCCCCTTGTCGAAAGGCAAGAAAGAGCCGAGTGCCAAAGGTAAAAAGGGTATCATTGTCCGCAGTCAGGGACGTGACATTGCTTCCGAAGCCTTCCGCATTGTCCGTACCAACATGGAATTCATGCGCGTGAAGAGTCAGAACCTGCAAGTCGTCACCTTCAGCTCTTTCGGACCGGGTGCCGGAAAGACCTTTGTGTGCAGCAACCTGGCAGCCAGTATGGCACAAACCGAAAAGAAAGTCATCCTTATCGACCTCGATATCCGTAAAGGAACCCTCAGTTCCCACATCCATCACCACGACAAGGGAATGACTTCCTACCTGTCGGGACGAGCTGAATTGTCGGAAATCATCAGACACGATGAGCTGGTTGAGAATCTGGATATCATTCCGGCAGGTCCGGCAGCTCCGAACCCGGCCGAATTGCTGCTCAGTGAACGCCTGGAAGCCATGATTGCTACCTTGCGCAAGCAGTACGACTACATCATCGTCGACAACGTGCCGGTAGGTATCATCGCCGATGCTGCCATCACCAACCGCATTGCCGACCTAACCATCTTCGTCATCCGTGCCGACCGGTTCGATCGCCGCATGCTGCCCGATCTGGAAAAATTGTACCGTACCGGACAACTGAAGAATATGTCCGTCGTTCTGAACGGTGCCCATACCAAGAACAACGGCTACGGCTATGGTTACGGCTACGGTTACGGTTACGGTTACGAAAACAAGTCGCACAAATGGTACCAGTTCTGGAAAAAATAACCGCTAAACAAACGAGATTACATGTTTTTCAGTTTTAAGAAAAAGCATAGCCTGGTTCAGTCAGGCATATTGAAAGGAATGACCGACATCCACTCCCACATTCTTCCGGGAGTGGACGACGGTTCTCCCGACAAAGCCACCTCTTTGGAACTACTTCAGTTCCTCGAAGAGCTCGGCATCACCTCTGTATGGTTTACCCCTCATGTCATGTCCGACATGAAACAAAATACCAATACCTACCTGACCGAACGTTTCGAAACCTTCCGTACCAGCTACAAAGGACCGATTCAGCTCCATCAGGCAGGCGAATACATGATGGATGCCCAGTTCACCACCAAGCTTCCCGCCGAAGTACTTCCATTGGGAGAAAACCATTTGCTGGTGGAAACCTCCTACATGCTTCCACCGGTAGGTATGAAGGACATTTTAACCGCAGTACGAAAAAATTATTTCCCGGTCATTGCCCATCCGGAGCGATATACCTACATGACGATGGACGACTACCGCAACCTGTACCGTACCGACGGCTACAATTTGCAGTTGAACCTCATGTCATTATCCGGTTATTACAGTCCCGGTGCCCGTCATGCGGCGGAAGCCCTGCTGGCAGCCGGCATGTATACCTACGTAGGAACCGACCTGCATCACTTAGAGCGATACGCCCCCATGCTGCAAAGCATGAAGCTTACCAGTGCCCAACTGGACGCCCTTAGTGTACTCATAGCAAACAATGAGCAGATTTAGTTACATCATAGCCGGAATACTTCTCGGAATAACCTTGGTAACAGCCTTGATGCCCTGGTGTCCTCCAGTATTAGCTGGCTACCTGTCCCCGTTAGGCTTGCTGGTAGTTCCCTTGGCTGTATGCAGCCTATTAGGAACCGTAATAGCAGCTTGCTGTCGAAAAAGAGGCATTACCCTGCTGTTTGGCATTTCCTGCCTCCTCAGTCTGTTCCTTACCGGAAAATCCTGGACAGTGTCTTTCTCGGCAGATAGTTCGGAAGGTCATGCTCCTTTACGGATTGTCAGTTGGAATGCCGAAGGCTTTCAACTCAACAAAGAAACCCTACAGGCAAGTGCCGCTTTCATCCGGAATCTTCATCCTGACGTTATCTGTTTACAGGAACGCCCACACGACAACCTGTTGCACCGTGACAGCATTTCAGCAGCCTTTGGATATCCTTACCGAGTATTCAACAGCCGCGAAGATGAGGTATTAAATCTGGCAATATACAGTCGCTATCCGCTTTCGAATAGGAAAGAATATTACTTTTCCAATAGCTATAACAAAGTGTTACAGATAGACCTGCAATGCAACGGAACAATCATTCGGCTGTTCAACATCCACTTGCAGACTACCGGCATGTCGTTTGCCTACCAGGGCAACAACCGCCTGCATACCTACCAGCTCAATGCAGCGGAACGTAACCGTCAGGCAAAGCAATTGGCGCAAGCCATTGCCTCCAGTCCGTATCCCGTTACCGTATGTGGCGACCTGAACGATACCCCCGTATCGTATGCCTACCGAGTATTAACTAACCAACTGGATGATTGCTTTCTTAAAGCCGGAAACGGGTGGGGAGGGACGTATCAACCTGCCAAAAATCTGTTCCGTATCGATTATACCTTCTGCTCTTCAGATCAAAAACCTTTGGTATATCATTTATACAGTAATCGCTGGAGTGATCACCAAATCCAATACACGGAGTTGCAAATTCCTCCACACAACCCACAAACGTAACTATTTATGATAGATTTTATACCTATAACCGATTATAGTCCCTTTTTTCATTATAGTATCCTCATACTAGTATTAATTGCCTTCTGGCAGTGCAATGCAGGCATTGCTTTACATAAAAATATGGTCAGTATGAATGCTGTATGGGGAGTCTTATATACGATATTATTAATACTCTATATGGGACTTCGTCCTATTTCCACAGCTTTTGGTGATACCGTCAATTATGCTCATGGTTTCTATGAAATTCAGCGTTCTTCTGAACCTTTTACCTGGGAATGGGGAACAGATGCTCTTTTTTACAACCTACATGCCTGGTTTGCTAAATACAGCGACATCCATAGTTTTTTCCTATTATGTGCTTTTATTTATGTAGGGAGTTTGTGGCTAGCTATGCAACGTATTTTCAAATCCTATTACTACATTCCCTTATTAGTGATATTCAGCATGTTTACTTTCTGGAACTATGGAGTAAACGGTATTCGAAACGGAATGGGAGCCTCTGTCTTTATTTTAGCCATGACTTATATCAATCGCCTGCCTATCGCCATCCTCTTAGGTATCATAGCTGTCGGATTTCATAAATCTTGTATACTTATGGCAGGTGCGGCCGTCATTGCCTGGTTTATCAAAAACAGCTACCTCTACCTATTGGCATGGATAGGTTGTGTAGGAGTCTCGTATGCAGCCGGTATGCGTATACAAAGCTATTTGGCAACTTTGGGAATCTTTGGAGACGATAATCGGTTTTCTGGTTATTTAACTGGTAGTAATATGGTTGGTGAAATTGTCCAAATGAGTATGACCTTCCGTTGGGACTTCCTGCTATATAGTGCTATGGGTGTATTTGTAGGTTATTACTTTATTTTCCGCCGCAATTTCCGCGACGAATATTATCACTGGCTGTACAATACCTTTTTGATTACCAATGCTTTCTGGGTATTGGTAATTCGTGCCGCTTACAGTAACCGATTTGCCCAAATTTCCTGGTTCATTATGCCTATCATCCTAATCTATCCCTTTATGAAACAACGTTTTTGGCAAAGCCACGAAAAAATATTAGGAGCAGCTTTATTAATATTCTATGCATTTGCGTTTTATTTCAATATCGTTAGAGAGTAATCCTTTATGAATGAACAAAAATCACAACTTAAGGTAGGTTTATTGCTGAATTACGTGAACTTACTATTAAGTAGCCTAATTCCTCTTTTTTATACTCCCATAATGCTTCGTATTTTAGGACAGGAAGAGTATGGTCTCTATAAGTTATCAGGCAGTATCACAAGTTATCTGTCTTTAATAGCCTTTGGATTGGGTGCTGCCATTACACGCTATTTGATTAAAGCTCGTATAGAAGTCGGAGAACAAGAGGAATATAAGGTGTTGGGCTTATTTGTCCGTATATTCAAGATAATTGCATTATTAACTTTAATGGTTGGTATCGGACTGGCTTTTATAGCTCCCCTTTTTTATTCAGCATCGCTCTCTTCTGACAACCTAATTAAGATGCAAGTCTTAATTATTCTGCTTGCAATTAATACAGCTATTAATTTTCTAGCATCTCCATACATCTCAATAGTTAATGCACACGAACGTTTTCTTTTCTTACAGTCTACAGCCATATTAGGAACTTGTCTTGGACCTATTTTAAACCTTATAGCCCTATTTTTAGGCTATGCATCTTTAGGTTTGGCTATATCTTCTTTATTAGCCACTATCATTTTACGAATATTGTTTGTCATATATGTACAATACTCCATGCAAATAAAACCGATATTCCAATCTATGCCCAAATCATACATAAAAGACATTTTAGGTTTTTCACTTTGGATTTTTGTTTCAAATATTGTTGGTCAATTATATGAAGCCACTGACATTGCATTGATTGGTGCAATTCCAGCTTTATCTACTATTGGGGTAGCTATTTATAATATCGGTATGGTATTTAATAGTATGATTTTCTCCATCAATGCTGGTCTAACTTCTCTTTTAGTACCTAAGGCCAATAAAATGGTTTTTTCTGGAGCATCGCCTACGATACTTACCGACACAGCTATTCGTATCGGACGTATTCAAGCCATTATTCTCTCTCTATTTATTTTTGGTTTTATCACTTTTGGTCGCCCTTTTATCCATTTTTATGCTGGTGATAATTATGCAGATGCCTACTGGATTGCCATTTTATGTATCATACCAAATACTATTCCTCTGATCCAAAGTTTTTGCCTGAATATTGTAATAGCACGAAATGAAAATAAGTTTCGAGCATTAACATACCTATCTGTTGCCATTCTAAACGTTATAGCCACTTGGTATGCATTAAAAATATTTGGAGTTATCGGTGCAGCAATGGCTACATCACTTGCCAGCTTTTTAGGAGCAGGCTTGGCAATGAATTGGTACTATAAATATCGTGTAAAATTGCAGATAGGCCGTTTTTGGGAATCAGTTGCAAAGGTATTTTTACCAGTAATCTTACTATGTACGTGTTTCTTATTTCTATCTAAATTTATTGATTTTTATAATATAGTCAATTTTATTGGAGGTATCGTGACTTTTACACTTATCTATATTGTGTTAACTTGGTTCCTAACCATGAATAATTATGAAAAAAATATAATCAGAAATATACTTCATAAACAAGTAGTTTAACTTTCGTTTATGTCATATTAGATTTGAAATTAGTTAATTTTAAATATTCCCTTAATGATTGAAGGAAACAAGCAACCTTTAATTTCCTGTATCATACCAGTTTTTAATGCAGAACAGTATCTACATCGCTGTATTAATTCTGTGTTAGCTCAAGATTATCGAGCCCTTGAAATCATATTAATTGATGATGGAAGCACTGATACATCCCCCAAAATCTGTGATGAATATGCTACGCAACATTGCAATATCATAGTACAACATATTTCTAATGGTGGTGCATCTTTGGCACGTAAAGTAGGAGTAGAATTGGCTAAAGGTGAATATCTAACATTTGTTGATGCAGACGACTATGTAACACATAATTATATAAGTGCAATGTTTGAGGCACTACAAAAGTATGATACAACAATAGCGGGCTGTGGGTCGCAGTGTATAGAACCGGGTAATAAAATAAAAATCGTAAATAAGTCTACAACAATACTATTAAAAGACGATACACTTATGACCCGGTTTTTCAATTACGAATTTTGGGCTTTATGGGGCACATTGTATGCTAAATCGGCACTTACTAACATTGACTTTCCCAAAGCTACCATTAGCGAAGATTATTACATTAAATGCCAAATGTTTCTATGTAATTGTAAAATGGCATATGTAGATACACCTTTATATATTTACGAGAAACATGAAAATTCTTTATCAAACACAAAATTATCACCAAAGGCATTTGAAGAATTTGAAAATGTACATCATGTATATAAGTTAATCCAAACAGAAATGTCTCAATATACAGCATTAGCACTGAAAAATGTAACAGAAACTAGCGTTAAGTTACTCCTTATGGGCAATACAGTAGAAAGGAAATTATATAGTGATCAATATAGACCCATTAAATTCTTCTTAAAAAAACAAATGCCCCAAATTTGGCAAAACCCATATTTATTGCGAAATATCAAAATCATAGCTACAATTTTAAGATATTTCCCTATCATGAGCGACATACTTAAAATATCATGATGAAAAAGAAACTACTTTTTGTAAATGGTCATTTAAATGTAGGTGGAGTTGAAAAATCTCTTACCGATTTATTATGTAATCTAGACTATAATAAATACAATGTTGACTTATTATTACTAGAAAATGGAGGTACTTATTTGCAATATCTTCCTCAAAATGTCAATGTAATTTTCATTGATACAACTAAAGCCTATGGGCCACTCATAAAATCTATTTTTCATAATTTATTGACCTTTAGATGGTCTATGGTTGTATATAGAATTATATTATTAATAGCAAGCAAATTTGGGAAATCTCACTTATCAGAATTAAGAAATATATTGCAACTAACATCAACTTATGATGTAGCCATTGCATACCGTCCAGGCATTTGTGCAGATATAGTAGCATATACAGCAAAAGCAAATAAAAAAATTGTATGGTGGCATCACGGTGAAATTAATATATCGCCTTCTACGATACTTGAATATAATAAAACATGGTCATATTTCAACAATATAGTTACAGTATCAGATGGATGTAAACAATTATTATCCCAAACATTCCAATATCCATTCTATAAAATTATTGTACTCCCCAATATAGTGGATGCCGATCAAATCACAAAAATGGCAGGGACAGAGTCACCCTATAAAGATAATAAACTAAAAATCATATCTGTTGGACGTCTTTGTCCTGAAAAACATTTTGAAGATATAATTGACGTTACTAGAAGGTTAATGGATGGAAGTATATACGATTTTCACTGGTACATCATAGGTGAAGGAGAACTACATGAAGACCTTATTAGGAAAATAAATAAATATAAAGTAAATGAACAAATAACTTTATTAGGGAAAAAAAACAATCCATATCCATGGATAAAATACGCCAATATTTTTGTCCACCCTTCTCATGTAGAATCTCAAGGATTAGTAGTCTTAGAAGCAATGACACTAGGTACACCTTGTGTTGTATGTCGTTCTATTGGGACATCTGAATTTATGATTAATGAAGTAAATGGAATATTAACAGAACCTAATGAATATAGCCTATATATGGGTTTAAAACAAATGCTCAAAATAAATGATAGAACGAACTTAACGAGTAAAGCTCAAATAATGGTAAAAGAAAAATTCTCTAAGAAACATATAATACAAAAATTTGATAAAATCATTATTTCCAATGAAAAAGGATAAAGGATTTGTAACACTTGCTGTCGGTAATGAACATTATTATCAATTAGCAGCTAATTTATTAAAATCTTATAAATACTTTGCAAAAAATGAGTTTATGCCATTTGCAATCTTTGCAGACCGCAAAAACAAATATACTGCTTTATTTGATGATGTCATAATCCTTCAAAATCCATCAAAATCGTACATGGATAAATTACAAATATTACAAATGCCCCCATATAATGAAAACATTTTCATTGACGCAGACTGTTTAGCATATGGTAACTTAAATAATTATTGGTTACATCTTTCTAACTTAGGAGGAATACGATGTTTTGGTTCTTCTCACCCTTTAAATTTCACTAATGGATGGTTTAAGATTTCAGATGTTGGACATTATAAAGATAGAATATCGTATATCCCCCAAATGCATGGTGGTATTATATATTTTCGTGATGATGAATTAACAAAACGCATAATAAAAGATGCTTTGGTTATTGCAAAAAATTACAACAAATATCATTTCCTATATTTTGACAAGCCAGCAGATGAACCGATATTAGCTTTAGCAAGCACAATAAACAATTGTCATCCTATTGAACTAAACCATGATTTACAAAAACAAATGTTCTGTTTTTTACCCGCATGCAACGAAGTTAAATACGACATTTCTAAAGGAGAACTAAGTTATTTAGATAATGAACAACGAATTAATAATGTACTTTTACTACATTGGCAAAATTGTAATACGCAAAAAAATATTTATTACAAAGAAACTTTAAAGCTATCCAATATACCAATTATCATATTTAAATTAAAAATATTAAACCATTCGATTCATTATCATCTATTTCGTCTCATAAATAGAATCAGCTTTAAATTTTATAAGATATTTAAATAATAGAAATCCAATGAAAAGAATTGCCGCTATTGATAGTGTCAAAGGATTTGCAATATTAATGTTATTATTTAGCCACTGCATTACAGGAGAAGGTAATCTAAAAACCTGGATTTTTTCATGGCACATGCCAATTTTCTTCATTATCTGTGGTTTACTTAATTATTTACGTAATCCTAAAGGATTACCTTTATATGAACTAAAATCATGGTTAAAGCGAAGATTACGACAAATCTTTATACCTTATTTTGTGTTTGGCTTATTATATATTATTGTGATCAGTAGTCTATCTTATATTTCTGGAAACAAAATTAATTTATGGAACGACTGTATATCATTAATAACTATGCAAGGGGTGGCTTCTATGTGGTTTTTACCAGTTTTCTTTTTTTCAGAAATATTTTTTGTTTTTTTTATTACAAAGCTCTCTGACATAATACAAGTTTTATTTATCATCATAATAATTATTTTATTAACGCTACTACAATACAATGGAGGAATGCCTACAGACAACATAATACGTTTATTATTAAAAATATCAGTAGCCCTTTCATTTGTTATATTGGGACATGGAATAGGAATCTTATATAAATATCATATTCCATTTTTATTATTGGTAATAACTTTATTTATAGCATCACTTATAAGTCTATATAATGGTTTTGTAGGTATCGGTGCACTATTATTTGGAAATGCAATTCTATTTTTTACAACTGGCTTTTCAATATCTTATACAATTATTATGTTATTCAAAGCTATTAGTAATCATATTAATTTGAATTTATTAAATTTATTTGGAGCTAATAGTATTATTATACTAGTAACCAATAATTTATTGATAGAAATATTTCGCCTATTTGAATATAAACTATTTAATAACTTTTTTTTAGAACACGGTCTTATAGGTGGATTATTAATGACCATCATATTAATCATACCCGAATATTATTTAATTCATCTTTCTAAAGGAAAAGTTGGAATTCTATTTGGTAAAGTAATTAGTAAAACATGAATATATTAAAATCATTAGAATGTAAATGGCGCAATTATCAAATTGCACATTACGCCCAATCATCGTATGGTCGTAAATTAGCCTCCCTTAAAAATATCCATTTGGGCTGTCGATGTTTCATTATTGGCAACGGCCCCAGCTTACAAGCTACAGATTTAAATGTATTAACTAAGTATAACGAGATAACATTTGCTTTTAATCGCATATATAATATATTCGAACAAACTTCTTGGCGACCAACATATTATATTTCACAAGATGAAAAGATGTTACGCAATACTTATAGAGAGATGTGTACAGTTCCTGCAAAAGAACGTTTCTTTCCTATAGAAATGAAATGGTATCATAATATTCCCCTTCATAATGCACTTTTTTTTCATCAACAAAACCCTAAAGATATATTAAACCCTACCTTCAGTGAAAATATTGCTCAATTCATAGGAAATTCCAAAACCGTTGCCTTTACAGCTATGCAACTAGCTGTATATATGGGAATCAAAGAAATTTATTTAATTGGTACAGATCATCATTTTCACACTAGCATGAATGCAAAAGGAGAAATTATAATAGATCCTAAGGCTAAAGATTATTTTTGTGACACTTACAATAAGGATAAAGAAAGCCTATACATACCAAATACAGACGAAAGTACTTATACATTTATTGCAGCCAAGCAGTATGGCGACACACATGGGATTAAAATTTTAAATGCAACCCGTGGCGGTAAACTAGAAGTATACCCACGAGTAAATTTTGATGAACTATTTAAATAATAAAACAGTGAGAAGCTCAAATATAGAATTATTACGCATTCTAGCAATGCTTATGATTATCGGATTGCATTATTGGGGAGCTGGTGTTTCTACCATTGCAGAAAATAATTCAAATCGCTTAATATATAATCTAAGTGAATCCATCTGCATATGTGGTGTTAATCTATTCGTAATAATTACATCTTGGTTCTCTGTAGAGCAGAACAAAATTAATTTTGAGAAGATTGTAAAATTACTAATTGAAGTAGCTTTTTGGGGTATTGTTAGCCTATTTCTTGGATATTTGATGGGATGGCAGACTATTGATATAACGATGATGGTAAAAGTTACCATTCCATACTTTTGGAAAAGCAGATGGTTTGTAGAAGCTTATGTAATCTTGATAATGCTCATTCCGTTCATAAATGCCGGTCTAAGAACTATAAACAAAAGTCAGCATGGCTTTCTATTAGCAATCACATTTTCATTGTTTATCTTATGGCCGTCTTTCTTACCCAATCCACCAATAGATGATTTTGGATATGGTTTTGTACATTTTATCAGTTTGTACATCCTAGTGTCCTATATTAAAAGATTTCTTAACAGACTCCCTTCCAAATTAATTTGCCTTATTTTTTTCTGTGCTTCTGTCGTGTTAGTTTTCTGGCAAAGTTGGTACAATATAGCCACTTGCTGGATGTATAATAACATTTTTGTTGTTTTAGAAGCTGTTTTTCTTTTTTTATTTTTTGTACAACTCAACGTTAAATCTCAATCAATAAACACCTTGGCTTCGGTTTCATTTGGTGTATTTTTGATCCATTCAGATCGCTTATTTTTTGGTAAACTGATTTATGAAAATATTTTTCATGCAGATTTCTATGCCCAAGGGCCTATGATAAAACTTATAATTAACTTCATATTATGCCTACCTATATTTTACTTTGGTTGTTTTATGTTAGAATCAATTAGAATAATATTTTTTAAATATACTATATACAGAATGTTAAAGAATATACGCCTCTTAAAAACAATAACTATCTTTGAAAAGTAGGATTTTATGCACACACCTAAAATAGGGACTGTCGTAAAAAGAATAAAACTTTATAATGAATTGATTGCCAATGTAAT
>OLFW01001066.1_pt1 | contig 18114 bp, 17 predicted proteins | sample 1605351 | NCBI WGS metagenome assembly OLFW01 (sample SAMEA3888918, study PRJEB22519) | human gut metagenome | biome: human gut; feature: human-associated habitat; material: faeces | place: Denmark | collected 2010 | reverse complement strand
GCCTGAAACGGCTGACCCAACGGGAGCAGACCTATCTGCTGTACCGCTATGGCTTTACTGATGGCAAGGAACATCCTTTGATTGGTACGGCGATATATTTCCACCTGACAAAAGGCCGCGCCCAAAAGACCGAGGAACAGGCTATGGATAACCTGTGGCTGGAATTGCCGTGGTGGTTTATCTGAGTGAAAAGAAAAAATCGTGATTGTGCTACAAGCTTTATGGGAATTTATGTGCAGCTATACGATTTTGAAAAAATTTGTAGACAAACGAAATAAATTGGGCTTAAATTTCGTTATTCCAGTAAGAAACGCAAGAGATTTCTTTTAGAGTGTATATAGGAGATCCTTTTATGCTAGAGCAGTTTTTCAAATCGCAAGTCGCAACCGTTTCTGATCCCTACCAAGGCAGTCGCATCACGGATGCGTTGGCGGCTGCGGGAATCAAGTTCTATTGCAAAACTAAAGATGTCAATCGGCGTAATACGTTCGATCAGGCAAGAATTGGAACTCTAGGTATAAAACCAAAGTATATCACAGAGATATTTGTAGACAAAGAAAATGCAGATATGGCACTGCATATTGTACACACGCTAAAGTAAAGTCTGCGATATCATAGTTCTTACAGCGTGATATGTTTTCAGTTGACTGGAGAAAAACATGAAAAGAATTTGCATTGGACTTTTGACCGCACTAGGGTGTATTGCTGTAGCTACGGCGTTGATTGTTCGGCCATTTAGCAAAAAATCCATCCAGTCTTATGTACTGCGAAATCAGGATGAGCTGACAAACTATGCGCGGAAAGTGATAGAAGAACATCCAATGGGACCGCTAGAGTGGAATGGATGGAAAGTATATTATTACGCAGATGATATGGTGGAATTTTGTACAGGCTCTTTCGGGCTCATTCCGAGTACTACATATAAGGGCTTTTACTATTCTGAAGATGATGAACCACATGGCTTTCAAGATGTTCCGGTTGAGTTTGTAAAAAGTGGAAATGGATGGTCGTGGGCAGAATCAGAAGGTGATAATACACAATATACTGAACGAATTGCAGCACATTGGTATTGGTATGAAGCAAAATTTTAGAAGTCGGAGAATCTGAAATCATGTATGACAATAGACAAAATAACCGATTTAGCATATTCATCGGTGCTATTGTAGTAAGCCTACTTGTTCTTATCACAGGATGCTCATCTGCCCAAAAGGAAATCAATACAGACGAGCCAATCACAGAGGATAGATCAAATCCAGTTACGTTAACAGTCTACCTTACGGCTCACTATGCAAATCCTGATACACATTGTCCTATCTATGAAAAACTGCTAGATTATCAAAAAGAGAACCCGAATATCACAATACAGTTCGTATCGCCCAAAGAGGGTGATACCGCAGAGCGTGAGGCAGAGATTCATCAGCTAAATACGGAAATCCTTTCAGGCAAGGGTCCCGACCTTTTTATTATGGAAGGAAACCGATTGACAAATGTTAATCTATTTCCAGATATCGAAAAGAGTATAATGAATGGAGCTTTTCTCGATCTCACCGATGTAATGGATTCAAACGGATTCACCGCAGAGAATTTTTATATGCCTCTTTTAGATGCTGGAAAACTAAAAGGAAAACAGTATATTTTACCTTTGTGCTTTTCAGTTCCAACTCTGACAAGTGCAGAAAGCGTTCTGAAAGACAGCGGATTTGATATGCAAGCCGCATCAAAAAGCCTTGCTGCCACGATGGATGAACTGCTGCGCATCTATAAGGAAAAACCAATGCTGGTTGTGACGGACTTTAGCATGACAAGCGCGTTATCGCAGCCGATCATCGATTACAAGAATCACATTATTAACTTGGACACAGCTAGTTGTCGGCAAACATTAGCATACGAGAAAGAATTCCGTACGGGTGAAATTTCTTATGAGATGCAAAATGGTTTGTTTGACAGTTTCAATCCAGAAGTAGTCCAAGATTATTTTGCAAACGGTGAACCTTTTGCTAGTCTTGACCCAAGCTATATGACGGTGGGACTTCTTCGGCAGTGTGCAGCTCTTGGAATCAAAACCGTAACACTTCCCATTCCCAATGAGCTAGGCGGTGTTACTGCTGAAATCGGTTCTTACGCAATGGGAAATCGAAACACAAAGCATCCAACAGAGGTAAAAGCACTTTTAGCTTATCTTCTTAGTGAAGAATGCCAGTCGAGTTCGGCGTTTGCAGATAAAGATATGTTTCCTGTCCGACGTGGATGTCTTAAAAAATGTATGGAAGCACAATATCAATTCAGTGTCTATGATGCATCCCATGAAAAAATAGGGCAAGAAGATATTGAAAAACGAAAAGAGATGTATGGTGAAAATTTGACTGATGCACAGCTAGATCAGCTTGGAACAATATGTGACAAGATCAATGCAGCGCAATATCACACAATTTGGTACCGTGCCTTGCAGCTTGATCAAAGTGAGGATGGCGGAAATCTTCTAAGCAAAACGATGGTTCAGTATTGGAATGATGAAATTACCCTTGATGAGCTTGTTGATCGACTTACTCCGCGGCTCAAATTGTACCTTGATGAATAAAATGAAAAAGAATCTTCAGAGCAATATCCTTCTTCTGCCGGCACTTATTGCCGGATTTTTTTGCTATCTGTTTCCAATCTTGATTGCTTTTGGGAAAAGTTTCTTTCTTGGAACAGGAACTGATTTTGTCGGCATACAAAATTATGTGGATCTTTTTGAAAATGAGGCATTTTCACTCGCTGTTAGAAATCTGTTTCATTTGTGGGCCATCATTGTACCCGTCAATTTGGTTATTGGCATTTTCATTGCGGAAGTTTATATAAAGCTCCGAAAAGAAAAACTTTGTCTGTTCTTCCTTGTTCCTTCAATACTTCCGGCAGCTTGTGTTGTGACAATTGCATCAAGCATCTTACAAAAGTCTCCTAGCCAGTGGGGTGAAACACCAGTTGCATTTTATGTGTTCCTTATAATTGTGTTATGGAAAACACTGGGATTCTCGATTTTGATTTTTATAGTTGCTATAAAATCCATAGAATCCGAGATCATAGATGCCGCCATGCTAGATGGAGTCAACCCTCTACAATGTTTTTGGTATATAAAGCTTCCAATCATAAAGAGTTCTTTATTGATTTGTGGAATCTTGACGATTTACAATAGCTTTCGATGTTTCCGTGAAGCCTATTTGATTGGTGGAAGTCATCCGAATGAGCAACTATATAGTATTCAACACTTTTTGCAAAACAATTTTATGAATATGAATTATGCACGGTTGGAAGCAGCATCTATCTTGGTTGTGATTTTTGTTGAAGCCTTTGTACTGAGTGGAATATGTTTGGCGAGAAAAAAGAGGAATAACTGATGAACCCACGAAAAGAAGCTACATATAGGATGTTATCTTTGATAGCTGCTGTGATTTTTGTGCTGCCATGCGTATTTCTTGTTTTCCTGACATTTGAGATAAACCCAGATGACTTGTGGCAGATGGATTCTCTGATGGAATTCATTTGCGCCTATAAAAATACCGCGATTCTTGCAATTGCCGGAGTGCTTATTCAAATTATGATTGCACTGCCTGCAGGTTATGCGATTGCCAGAATCCCATCTCCGAAAGCGCAGACATTTTTTCTTTTGACCTGTGTTTTCTTTTTGCTTTTGCCGCAGCAAGCACTTATGCTCCCTCAATATCTGGTTCTGATGAATATTGGATGGTTGGATTCTCTTGAAGGGCTATTGATAATGACGGCTTTCCAGCCTTGGATGATTTTACTCTTTTGGTTCGCAGCAAAAAGAATTGACAGTAGCCTGTTCGATTCAGCAATTTGTGACGGCGCAAGTAACTGGGTGCTTTTTAGGAAAATTTATGCTCCAATTGTACGACCGTATGTTATGATTGCGGCATTCCTTTCTATCGCTGAGAGCTGGAATCTTTTGGAACAACCCATGACATTTTTGCAGAGCAAAGAAAGGTATCCGCTCTCTATGATTTTGATGCAGCTTTCAACGGATAATGCTGAATTAAAAAATGTCCTATGCTTGCTCTTTGCGGTTCCGCTGATGATTTTGTTCTGTACAATGGTAAAAAAGATAATCGATACATGAAAAATAAGAATGACTGGCTTGATTTCATTTCAGCAACAGGGCAGATATTTTGATTCTTGAACAATTCTGAAATAAATATGTTGTGCAATATGGAGAAATTTAATTATAAGTTTGGGAGTTATTGATTTGCAACGCAAAATACGTTACAATAAGGCCGAGGTGATAACCATGGAAAAAACGATGACACTCAATCTTCGTGTCAACCCCACCGTTAAGCAGCAAGCCGAGGATGTGTTGAAGCAGCTCGGCATCCCGATGGCAACTGCCATTGATATGTACCTGCGCCAGATCACCCTGACTGGCGGCATTCCCTTCTCTCTGTCCTTGCCGAAGGCTCCTGCGGCTCTGAACGCTGACACCATGACCGATGACCAGCTTCATGCAGCCTTGCAGGTAGGCATCAAGGAGATTCAGAACGGTGATACCGTGGATGCTGCAAGCGCATTCGCACAGTTCAGGGAACAGCACAGATGAAGCAGTATGACGTGAAAATTTCCCATGCGGCCCTCAGCGATATGGAGCAGATTTACAGCTACATTGCCGACCGTCTGTTGGAGCCTGATACGGCCATGGGGCAGTATAACCGCATTGCAGAAGCCATCCAGTCACTGAACATCCTGCCGGAACGCTGTGCGCTGGTGGAAAGCGAGCCGGAACGCACCCAAGGGCTGCGGCAGATGCTGGTGGACAACTACTCGGTGTTCTACATTGTGGGCGAGGATACCGTGTCGGTGGCGCGTGTGCTGTACAGTGCATCCGACCTTGTGCGCCGCCTGCGGAGAATGAAGTGAAAGGGGTGTTTGCATGACCGCCGTAATTTACGCCCGCTATTCCAGCGACAACCAGCGCGAAGAATCCATCGAAGGCCAGATTCGTGAATGTACGGCTTATGCCGAGAAAAACGGTATCACCGTGGTCAAGCACTACATTGACCGCGCCCTTTCCGCCAAAACCGACAACCGCCCGGATTTCCAGCAGATGATCAAGGACAGCGAGAAACGGTTGTTTGACATTGTGCTGGTCTGGAAGCTTGACCGCTTCGCCCGAAATCGTTACGATTCGGCACATTATGAGTACCAGTTAGAACGAAATCATGTCAAGCTGGTATCTGCCACGGAGCCTATCTCTGACAGCCCTGCGGGTATCATGGTCAAGAGTATGCTCACGGGCATGGCTGAATACTACTCGGCAGAGCTTTCTGAAAAAGTTGTGCGCGGAATGACTGAGAATGTTCTGAAGGGAAAGTACAACGGCGGCACGATTCCCATTGGCTTCAAGGTGGATGAGAAAAAGTTCTTTCAAATCGACCCGCTGAAAGCTCCCTTTGTGGTAGAAGCCTTTCAGCGGTACAACGATGGCGCAACTATGAAAGAACTGATGAACTGGCTGAACGACAGTGGCGTGACCACCAACCGTAATCAGAAGTTTACCTACAACAGTGTTCAGACGCTGCTGACGAACAAACGGTACATTGGAGAAAACCACTTCAAGGACATTGTAATGCCCGACAGCATCCCGGCCATCGTGGACAAGGATTTGTTTGAGGAAGTGCAGCAAAAAATCAAAAAGAACAGCCGCGCTCCTGCCCGCCACAAAGCCGAGGATGATTATCTGCTCACCACCAAGCTGTTCTGCGGAATGTGCGGTGCCATGATGTTCGGCGAGTGCGGTACTGGTAGAAACAAGGTAGTTCATCATTATTATAAGTGCGCCACCGCGAAGCGTTTCAAGACCTGCAAGAAAAAGACCGTCCGTAAAGAGTGGCTGGAAGATTTGGTCATAGCTGAAACCATGAAGCTGATTCAGGACGATGCCGTGATTGATGCCATCGTTGCAGAAGTCATGGAGTTGCAGGATCAGGAAAACACCACGCTTCCTTTGCTGGAAAAGCAGATGCGCGAGGTGGAGAACGGCATTGAGAATATGCTGAACGCCATTCAAGCAGGTGTGCTGACCAACTCCACCAAATCGCGTTTGGAAAAGCTGGAAGCCCAGCAGAAAGAACTTGAGGTTCGGATCGCCGAAGAAAAAATCGCTCGGCCTCGGTTGAGTGAAAATCAGGTTCGGTTCTGGCTGACCCGGTTCCGCAAGCTCGACCCAAACATGAAAAGCCATCGGGAAACGCTCATCAATACATTCGTGAATGCTGTTTATCTCTATGATGAAAAAGTTTTGATTACATTCAACTACAAAGACGGCACAAAAACCATCACTTTCGATGAAATTGCCGCCAAAGATGCCTCAGAGGGCAATGGTTCGGATTTGGGTTGCTTCGCTCCACCAAAAAACCGCAACGTATCAAAATACGCTGCGGTTTTGTTTTACGATACTTTTTCCTGCTGTTTCTGCTTCGCCCTCCCATCAGAGCAGCTGTGCAAGAATACTGTTTTGCACAATAAGCCCGGCGGGGGTCAGGGCGAGAATGCGGCCATCAAAGGTGGCGTACCCGGCGCGGACACAGCTTTGCACAAAGGCCAGTTGCGCGGTGGAAAACTGCTTGCCGTACAGGGTTTTGTAGGCATCAAGATCGAGCCCCTTGCGCAGCCGCAGCTGTAAGATCAGGTAGTCCTCTGCACCGCAGCTGCCGTCCATGATGGGTGCGGCGGCATCCTGCAGAAAGGCGGCGGTGTCCGGCGCGTAGCAGAACCGCTTGCCGCCCATGCAGGAATGCGCCGCAGGGCCAAGGCCCAGATAGTCGCCGCAGTCCCAGTAGATGAGGTTGTGACGGCCTTCATAGCCCGGCTTTGCAAAGTTGGAGATCTCGTACTGGCGGTAGCCGTGGTGTTCCAGCTGCTCCACGGCATAAAGGTAGAAATCAGCGGCTTCATCGCCGGTGGGCAGACCCTCCGGCGGGTGCTTGCCGAAGGCAGAGTCCGGCTCGATCTTTAAAAGGTAAGCCGAGATGTGGGTCGCCCCGCCTTTTTCAATCAGCTCCAGTGTTTCGTCAAATTCGGCCTGCGTATAGTGGGGCAGCGCCAGCATGATGTCGCCGCTGATGTTCTCGAACCCGGCACGCCGGGCGGCGGCAAAGGCTGCCCGCGCCTGCTTGGCGCTGTGAGGACGGCCAAGGGTGCGCAGCTGGGTGTCCCGGGCGGACTGCACCCCGAAGGAGATGCGGTTCACCCCTGCCGCCCGGAAGCCACGCAGGCTCTCCTCGGTGACGGTCTCGGGGTTTGCCTCCAAGGTGATCTCTGCACCGGGCACGGGGTCTGCTGCCCGGATGAGCCGTTCTGCCTGCGCCGGGGTGAGCAGGCTGGGCGTGCCGCCGCCGAAATAGAGGGTGTCCGGCCGCAGGGGCGCGTCCGGCGCAAAGCGGTGCAGCTCCCGCAGCAGCGCATCCACATAGGCGTCCGGTACGCCCCGCTCTCCGGGGCGGGAATAAAAATCGCAGTACCGACATTTGGAAAAACAGTAGGGAATATGCAGATAAAGTCCAAGGGACATACAATATCACAGCCTTTTTCATGAAACGTTCATTTCTATGCAGTATACTATATTCCGTAGACCGGAGCAAGAGAGAAATGCTCCGCAGAATAGACTGGAGGAACCCAGATGAGTTATAACAATTACAACCGTGGCTATGCAGAGCCTACAATGACCTCGGCTGATTATATGACCCGCACCTACCGCTGGATGGCGCTGGGACTGCTGATCACCTTTGCGGCGGCGTTTGTCACCGCCACCACCCCGCTGTTCTATGTGGTCAATTCGCTGTACCTGCTGTTCACCATTGCCGAGCTGGCGCTGGTGTTCGTGCTGAGCGCCCGGGTGCAGAATATGTCCGTGGGTGCGGCAAGAGGGGTGTTCTTAGGCTACGCCCTGCTCAACGGCATGGTACTGAGCTACTATTTCCTTGCCTTTGATCTGGGCACACTGGTGCTGGCTTTCCTTGCCACCTCGCTGTACTTCGGTCTGATGGCAGTTTACGGCACCACCACCCACAAAGACCTGTCCGGCTGGGGTCCCAAGCTGATGATGGCACTGTTTGCGCTGCTTATCACCGGCTTTGTCGGTGTGCTGTTCGGCATGGGCTTTATGAGCACGGTGCTGTACTCCGGCATCGGTCTGGTGGTGTTCATGCTGCTGACCGCCTACGATACCCAGAAGCTGAGCCAGATGTACTCCTACTACGCAGGGGACAGCGAGCTGGCGGAAAAGGCTTCCATCTACGGCGCACTGACGCTGTATCTGGACTTCATCAACATCTTCCTGTATGTGGTGCGTCTGCTGGGGCTCAACAGCCGCCGCCGCGACTAAGCGTACAGCGCTGAAAAATATTGATAAACTGAAAATCGGTCAGACCTGCGGGTCTGACCGATTTTTTGCGTAAAAAGGGATAGCGGAACATCCGCAGATGCGCCGCTATCCCTGAAAAATTTGTTTTTTGTCAAAAGTTGGGGTCGGGATTTTCTCCCGACCCCAACTTTTATGATAGAACCTGAAATTTTCGGTCGATGCTCAAAGCAGCTTTACGGCCAGTGCCTCGGTGGTGCGCTCCTGCGCTTCGGTGCTGCCGGGCTTATCGTCCAGAATGTACCGCAGCACCAGCACTTCGGCTACATACAGCACCGCCACCTTGATGGGGATGCTGCCGGAGTCCAGCGGGCTTTCCTGTGCGCCGCACAGCAGCACGATGTCTGCCAGCTTTGCGCCGGGGGAGTCCTCGTAGTGGGTGATCAGGATGATCTTTGCGCCGTTGGCCTTGGCGGTGCGCAGGGTCTCCATCAGGTCCCGGGTAGCGCCGGAGTAAGAGACGAACAGCACCACGTCCTGCTCGGTCATCAGGCTGGCAGCCATGACCTGCATGTGGCTGTCGGCGGTGGCACGGAACTTGTTGGTGATGCAGGCGAACCGGGCGCAGATCTCGTTGGCGGCGGCCATGCTGCCGCCCTGTCCCATGCAGAACACCTGCCGGGCGCTGTGCAGCAGCGCCACAGCCTGATCCACCGCCTGCGGCGAAAGGGCGTTCTGGGTGCCATTGATGGCGGTCATGAACAGCGCCGAGGCATGCTCGCACAGGGTGGCGGTATCGGCGTCCGGGGCGGGCTCCTGCTGGTTTACCAGCACACCGGTGGCATTGGCCTGCGCCAGCGCAATGCGCATTTCGTGGTAGCCCTCAAAGCCCAGCGCCCGGCAGAACCGGAACACCGTGGCCTCGGCCACCTGACACTCTCTGGCCAGCGATGATATGGACAGATACTGTGCCTCCGCAGCGTGCTGCACCAGATATTCGGCCACCGTGCGGCCGGATTTTGTCAGGTCGCCCTGATGCTGCTGCAGCAGCTCCCAAAAATTTGTAGACATTCTTCCCTCTCCTGACTTAGGCCGCCGGCGGGTGCCGGTGCCGTATTCGTGCTTACCTTCTTATATAAAAGTATAAGAGAAACCGCGCCGCTGTGCAAGAGGCGTAATGACCACATTTTACCCGCCAGTTCTGTGCAGAGGGCACAGTTTTGAAGGAAAAAACGCTCCAAATAGTGAAAATGCTTTTCATTTTTACAATTTTATAACTGAAAGCGATTTTCAGAGCAGCCGGGGAAAGTATACCGTTTTGTAACTATTTTGACAAGTAAAGTGGATGAAAATATTGTGTTTTTTCTGATATCCCACAATTTTGTGCAGACTGCCGGGTTTAAAAATGAAAATTTATGAAAAGAACGAATAGACAAAATGAAAATAATTTTCTATAATTAGGCTACAAACAACGGCTGCGGACACGAGCAGCCGCTACGAGCAAAACGGAGTACGATCCCCCGATGGGTCGAAGAAGATGAACAAGGAGAATCTACCATGAAAAACTGCATTTCCCGCCGTTCCTTCCTGAAGGCTGCCGGTATTCTGGGCGCTGCCGGTGCACTGGCCGCCTGCGGCGGTTCCTCCTCCACCAGCACTGCTGCTTCCTCCACCGCTTCCTCTGCTGCTGCAAGTGCAGCCAGCACCGGCGCAAGCATCAAGCTGTGGACATACCCCATCGGCGGCTGGGGCAATGACGATACCGTCCAGAACCTGATCTCCAGCTTCAACGCAAAGTACCCCGACATCAAGGTGACCGTGGAGTATCTGGACTACACCAACGGCGACGATCAGGTGAACACCGCCATCGAGGGCGGCAGCGCACCCGATCTGGTCATGGAAGGCCCCGAGCGTCTGGTGGCCAACTGGGGTGCCAAGGGCGTTATGGCTCCGCTGAACGACCTGTGGACCGACGACGCCAAGAAGGACATCTACGCTTCTGTGGAGTCTGCCTGCCACAACGAGAAGGGCGACTACTACGAGTACCCCCTGTGCATGACCGCACACTGCATGGCCGTGAACATGACCAAGGTCAAGGAAGTGGGCGCGGACAAGTACATTGATACCGACAAGCACACTTGGAGCACCGAGGGCTTCCTGAACACTGTGGACGCACTGTACAAGGGCGGCTACGAGAACGTGGCAGCCATCTACTGCAGCGGTCAGGGCGGCGACCAGGGCACCCGCGCCATCATCAACAATATGTACGGCGGCACCTTTACCGATGCAGCCCACACCAAGTACACCGCCGACTCTGCCGAGAACATCAAGGCCATTCAGACTCTGTACGATGCAAAGGGCGTCAACTTCGATCCCTCCATCAACGGCGGCGAGGAGATCACCCTGTTCCGCAACGGCACCCTGCAGATGGCTTTCTGCTGGAACATTGCACAGCAGCTGAACGCTGACACCGCTGCCGCAGGCCAGACCATCAGCGGCGACGAGATCTTCCCCATGGCATTCCCCACCGAAAGCGGCGACCCGAAGCTGTGCGGCGGCATCTGGGGCTTCGGCATCTTTGATAACGGCGACGAGGCCAAGATCAAGGCTGCAAAGACCTTTATCGAGTTCATCGCTGCCGACCCCTCTCAGGTCAAGGACAGCGTGCTGGCTTCCACCTACTTCCCCGTCCGCACCAGCGTGGGCGACATCTACGCCGGTAACGAGGTCATGAGCGAGTACAGCAAGTTCATGGGCTATCTGGGCGACTACTACCAGATCACCCCGGGCTGGACCACTGCCCGTACCGAGTGGTGGAATATGCTGCAGCGCGTGGGCTCCGGCGAGGCCGTCGAGACTGCCGTCAAGACCTTTGTGGACAACGCAAACGCAGCCGCTGCTGCCGAGGCATAAGCGCTACTTTTTCTGAACTGCATCACAGCTGAACCGCAAGGCCCCTTCCTCCGGGTGAGGGAGGGGCCCTTTTACGGAAAAAACACTCTCAAACGAAAGGTTTGGTGATCCTCTTGGCTGCAAAGACGGCAATGAAAGAGCCCAAACGCAGCAGTGCGCTGGTACGGCGCGAAACCTTCGCCTCCTACTGCTTCCTGCTGCCCAGCCTGATCTTCTTTCTGGGCTTCGTCATCTACCCCATGATCCTCTGCGTGGTGACCAGCTTCTTTGACTCCACCATGAACCGCGCGGATATCTTTGTGGGAATGGCAAACTACAAGACCCTGTTTGCCGACCCCATCTTCCTTGGTGCATTAAAGAACACCTTCGTCATCGTTATCGTGTCGGTGCCCATCACCTGCATCTTCTCGCTGTGGGTGTCCTCCGCCATCGTAGACCTGCCGGAGTGGGCCACCAGCCTTTTCCGCTGCGTGTTCTACCTGCCCGTGGTCACCGGCTCTGTCGCCGTTACCGTGGTGTGGAAGTGGATGTACAACAACTACTACGGCATCTTCAACTATCTGGGCAAGAGCCTTGGCATTCTGGACAAAAACATCAACTGGCTGGGTGACGAGCGGTTCGCACTGGGCTGTATCATCCTGATTTTGCTCACTACCTCCGTGGGTCAGCCCATCGTGCTGTATGTTTCGGCACTGGGCAACGTGGATCAGTCCATCGTGGAGGCTGCCGAGGTGGACGGCGCTACCGACTTCCAGTGCTTCTGGAAGATCAAGTGGCCGGCCATTATGCCCACCACCCTGTACATTCTGGTCATCACCACCATCAACTCCTTCCAGTGCTTTGCACTGATCCAGCTGCTGACCTCCGGCGGCCCCAACCACAAGACCGATACCATTATGTACTACATCTACTACACCGCCTTCAAGCAGTACAAGTACGGCTACGGCAACGCCATGGGCGTGGTGCTGGCGGTGATCATCGCCATTCTGTCTGCTGTCCAGTTCAAGCTGGGCAACAAGGATAATTAAGGAGGTGCGGAACAATGCGTGCAACTGCTGCAAAAAAGCAAAAACCGTTGGAGCGCCATCCCAGTAAACTGAAAAAGATGAGCGCCTACGCCATTCTGGCGATCATCCTCATCAGCATCATGGCGGTGCTGTTCGCCTTCCCGCTGTACTGGATCATCACCGGCTCCTTCAAGACCGGTGCCGCCATCAACGCCACTACCCCCGAGTGGTGGCCCAGCCAGTGGGTGCTGACCAACTACCAGAAGCTGTTTGCCGGCAAGCGTGCCCCGCTGTGGCAGCTGGCCGTGCCCTTCGGCTCCAAGTTCAGCGCCAACGGCGAGCCCGTCTACTTCTCGGTAGGCCCCATGGCACCCGCTGCCATCCGCTGGATGATCAACACCGTGTTCATGGCCGTTATGTCCATGATCCTTACCTGCCTGACCGCCGCCATGGCCGGTTATGCGTTGGCCAAAAAGCGCTTTGTGGGCCGCAAGCTGCTGTTCACCCTCATCGTCTGCGCTATGGCACTGCCCAAGCAGGTCATCCTGATCCCCCTGCTGCGGGAGATGAGCGCACTGAACCTGTACAATACCATCTGGGCGGTCATCTTCCCCATCGTGGGCTGGCCGTTCGGCGTGTTCCTGATGAAGCAGTTCAGTGAGGGCATCCCCACCGAAATGTTGGAGGCTGCCCGCATCGATGGTGCCAGCGAGGCACGCACCTTTGTCAAGATCGTGCTGCCCATGGTCAAGCCCGGTATCGGCGCACTGGCCATCTTTACCTTCATCAACAGCTGGAACGATTACTTCATGCAGTTGATCATGCTGTCCAGCACCAGCAACCTGACCATCTCGCTGGGCATTGCAAAACTGCAGGCAGAGAACAGCACCGACTTCGGCCTGATCATGGCCGGTGCCGCACTGGCCGCAGTGCCGATCATCATCATCTTCCTCATCTTCCAGAAGTACTTCACCAAGGGCATCGCAATGGGTGCCGTCAAGGGCTAAAATTGCGACCGCGGCCTGCGGCCGAAACAGGGAGCAATTTTTGGCGCAGCGGTCTGCAAGACGCGAGACCCGCCCAAGGGTCGAAGCGGATGCAGGGTACCGCAAGAGGGCACTGATGCCGCTGCCCGAACTGGAAAGCGTACGAGCTTGATACAACTTACAATTATAATTAAAGAAGGGCTTGAAACATGAAAGATATCAAAAAATATCAGGGTGTCATCCCTGCCTTTTACGCCTGCTATGACGCAGAGGGCAACATCTCGGTGGAGGGCGTCAAGGCGCTGACCCGTCACCTGATCGCCAAGGGCGTCAAGGGCGTGTATGTGGGCGGCTCCTCCGGCGAGTGCATCTACCAGCACGTTGACGAGCGCAAGACGGTGCTGGAAGCCGTGATGAGCGAGGCCAAGGGCAAGCTGACCGTGATTGCCCACGTTGGCTGTAACAACACCGCCGACAGCATGGAGCTGGCACGCCACGCCGAGAGCGTGGGCGTGGACGCCATTGCCTCCATCCCGCCCATCTACTTCCACCTGCCGGAGTACGCCATTGCCAAGTACTGGAACGATATGTCCGCAGCAGCACCCAACACCGAGTTCGTCATCTACAACATCCCGCAGCTGGCTGGCACGGCGCTGACCATGAGCCTGCTGAACGAGATGCTGAAGAACCCCAACGTGGTGGCCGTGAAAAACAGCTCCATGCCCACGCAGGACATCCAGATGTTCAAGGATGCCGGCATTGCCGCCCGCGGCGAGGGCAACTTTGTGGTGTTCAATGGCCCGGACGAGCAGTTCGTTTCCGGCCGCGTCATCGGCGCAGATGGCGGCATCGGCGGCACCTACGCCGTGATGCCGGAGCTGTATCTGGCTATGAACGCCCATCTGGAAAAGGGTGAGATCGCAAAGGCCCGCGCCATCCAGTACGAGGCCAACCGCATTATCTACAAGATGTGCTCTGCCCACGGCAATCTGTATGCGGTGCAAAAGGAGATTTTGCGCCGGATGTACGGGCTGGAACTGGGCAGCGTGCGCGCCCCGATGCCCGGTCTGATCCCCGAGGATGAAGCCGTTGTGGCTGAGGCACAGGCCATGATCGAAGCCGCCATCGCAAAGCTGTAACAAAATAAAAGCGCCCCTCTCCGTCTCTTTTTCAGAGGGGAGGCGGGCGCTTCTTTTATTGGAGGAAACGCAAATGATCTGCGATACCCTGCAGCATCTTGGCCGGTACAGGGGACTGCACCCCAACTTGGATACCGCCATTGACTATCTGCTGACCCACGACCTTGCCGCCCTGCAGCTGGGGCGCACCGAGGTGGACGGCGACAAGGTGTTCATCAACCTGATGGACGCCACCTTGCACCCGGACGCGGGCTACCACCCGGAGTACCACAAGCTTTATGCTGATTTACAGGTAGACCTTACCGGCAGCGAGGGCTGGGGCTACACCAATCTGCCCGGCGCGGAGATCGGGGAGTTTACCGGGGACTGCGGCTTTCAGGCCAGCGCCAGCGTGGTGACCGGTGCACTGGGCGAGGGGCGCTTTGTGCTGTTCTTCCCGGAGGAGCTGCATAAGCCCGGCCTTGTACAGCACGGCTGTGTCAGCGTGCGCAAGGCCGTTGTCAAGATCAGAATGGAGGAGTAAGACCATGGAAAAGGAAAAGCTGTTTGCACAGATCAAGGGTGGGCTTATCGTGTCCTGTCAGGCACTGGAGCACGAGCCGCTGTATACCAAGGAGGGCGGCGTGATGCCCCTGATGGCGAAAGCTGCTGCCATGAGCGGCGCTGTGGGCATCCGCGCCAACACCGTGCGGGACATTACCCAGATCAAGCAGGTGGTGGACCTGCCGGTCATCGGCATCATCAAAAAAGATTACCCCGGCACGCCCATGTACATTACCGTCACCATGAAGGAAGTGGATGAGCTGGTGGCCTGCGGGGTGGATATCCTTGCCGTGCAGGGCACCGGTGCGCTGCGCCCGGACGGCTCCACCTCGGCACAGTTCATCCGCGCCATCAAGGCAAAGTACCCCGAACAGCTGGTGATGGCTGACTGCGACAACCTTGAAAACGCCATGCTCTGCGCCGAGGCAGGTGCCGACTTTGTGGGCACCACCATGCGCGGCTACACGCCCGAGACCACCGGCATTGATGATATCGACTTTGACTTCATCCGCAAGCTGTCCGCAGAGTGCCCGGCAAAGATCATTGCCGAAGGTCACATCCACTACCCGGAACAGGCGGTCAAGGCGCTGGAGGCCGGTGCCTTTGCGCTGGTGGTGGGCGGTGCCATTACCCGCCCGGCAGAGATCACCGCACGCTTTACCGGTGCCATCAACGCCGCTAAAAAATAACACAAGGGAGTGCCTGCTATGAAACACTATCTTGGTATCGATATCGGCGGCACCGCCGTCAAGCTGGGCATCGTGGACGAAGCCGGTGCAGTGCTGGCGAAAGCCGAAGAGAGCGTAAGCTTTGACGGCTACCGCACCCCCATCCTGACCACGGTGTTGAAGGCTGCACAAGCTTTCCTTGCCGCGCAGAGCGTCCCGGCGGAAAGCCTTGCGGGCATCGGCGTTTCTGCCACCGGGCAGATCGACAGCCGCAAGGGCATCGTGGCAGGCACCTGCGGCAACTTGCCCAACTACATCGGCGCACCCATCAAGGCGGAGCTGGAAAAGACCTTTGGCCTGCCGGTCACGGTGGCCAACGACGCCAACTGCATGACGCTGGGCGAGGTGTGGGTCGGCGGTGCACAGGGCTATACGGACGTCATCGGCGTGACGCTGGGCACCGGCGTAGGCGGCGGCATCCTGACCGGCGGCCGTCTGTTGGAAGGCGCGCGGGGTCTGGGCGGCGAGCTTGGCCACTACCGCACCCACGCGCTGGACGGCGTGGACTGCACCTGCGGCGCAAAGGGCTGCTGGGAGCGCTACGCCTCCGCCAGCGCGCTGACCCGCGAGACGAAGGCCGCCATGCAGGCCGACAAGAACACCATTATGTGGAAGATGACCCAGGACATCGACCACGTCAACGCCAAGCTGGCCTTTGATGCCGCTGCCAAGGGCGACGAGACCGCCCGGAAGGTCATCGACAGCTGGATCGAGTATGTCGGCGTCGGCATCGCCAATGTCATCAACACGTTCGAGCCGGAGGTCATCTGCATCGGCGGCGGTGTGTCCAACCAGGGCGAGGTCCTGCTGGCCCCCGTCCGCGCCTATGCGGAGAACGAGACCCGGAACATCACCACCGGCAAGTTCCCGGTCATCTGCGCCTGCCAGCTGCACAACGATGCAGGTGTGATCGGCGCTGCCGCACTGGGCAGTTCCATTTGATAAAACGCTGATACTACGGAGGTTTCCATGCAGGAACAGACGATCACGGCTCTGCGCGCGGCGCTGACGGCACAGCAGCTGCCCTTTGCACAGGGGGAGCCGCTGGCCCCCCACACGACGTTTAAGATCGGCGGCCCGGCAGCCTTCTGGTGTACGCCCCGGGATGCAGAGCAGCTGCGCCGCACCCTGCAGCTCTGCCGGGAAAACGGTGTCCGCGTCTACCTGCTCGGCAACGGCTCCAACACACTGTTTGACGATGCCGGGTTTGACGGCGCGGTCATTGACATGCGCGGCCTGTCCGGGATGGAAAACTCCGGCCTTGATACGGACGCGGTGCGCATCACCGCCGGGGCCGGGCAGACGCTGGGGCGGCTGTGCAGCAAGGCGCAGACGCTGGGCCTGACGGGTCTGGCCGGCGGTGCCGCCGTGGCGGGCTGCTGCGCCCAGATGGTGGGCTTTGCGGTCATGAGCTATAAGGAGAACGGCGTCGGCGGTCTCGTCAGCCAGGGGCTGGGCACCAGCATGCTGCAGATGCCCAACATCCTGCGCAACCCCCGCACCTGGATTCCCCCGACGCTGGCCGCGGCCATCACCGGCCCCATTGCCACCTGCCTGTTTCATCTGGAGATGAACGGTCCTGCCGTTTCCTCCGGCATGGGCACCTGCGGTCTGGTCGGCCAGATCGGCGTTTACACCGGCTGGATCGAGAGCGGCAAGGCCGTGACGGCCTTTGACTGGATTGGTCTGGTGCTAATCTGCTTTGTCCTGCCCGCCGTGCTGAGCACGATCTTCTGCGAACTTCTGCGGAAGAAGGGGTGGATCAAAGAAGGGGATTTGAAGCTGTAAGTAAAAAAAGGCATTCCCTTATTTTCCTATACCAACCAAAAGGGGGCCTGCCGACCGGCAGACCCCGTTTTGGCGTGGGAGGAAAAGGCTTCCCCCACGGGGGAAGCTGTCACCGAAGGTGACGGATGAGGGGCGGCTTTTCCGCGATTGCCCGTGAACGGGCTACAGCGGGAAGGCCGCCCCTCATCCGGCCTACGGCCACCTTCCCCCAAGGGGGAAGGCTTTTCCTTTTTTACACAAACCCTCTCCAGGTCTCCTCGGCATCGCTCTGGAACGCGCCCAGCTCATGGCAGAGCTTGAAGGCGCCGGGGCTGGCCTCGGGGTAGTCGCGTTCGGCGCGCTTGCAGTCCAGCACGCCCTGGCCGCTGCCCTCGGCCAGCATCGTAGCCAGATTGCGGGTCGATTTGTCCATCATCGTCCGGGTGCGGATGCCCATGCTCACACTCATACGGGCGGCGGCGCTCTGGCCGTGGGCCTCGGCCCCGATGGCGTCCAGCGCAGTGTGCGCAGCCTGGTTGATGCGGCGGTACTCCCGCTTCTGGCGCAGCATCTCGTCCTTGAGCTTCTGGTCATGGGTCAGGCTCATCAGCTCATCCAGCGTGTTCTTGCCCATCTCGGTGTTCTGCACGATCTCCTGCAGCATGGCTTCGTTATCACTGG
>OLFW01001049.1_pt1 | contig 18404 bp, 13 predicted proteins | sample 1605351 | NCBI WGS metagenome assembly OLFW01 (sample SAMEA3888918, study PRJEB22519) | human gut metagenome | biome: human gut; feature: human-associated habitat; material: faeces | place: Denmark | collected 2010 | reverse complement strand
GAATAGAAGAGCATCGAAAAGCGTATCCGTTTACGAAGTAATATAAGATAACATTTTTCATTTCTTCCAAATATGCAGATACAATCTTCAGGATTAACACCCTCAAACTCCACAAAAGGAATATCCCCCTATTTTTTCGATTATCCGGTACTACTAAAGAGAATACATTTAATCTGCTACCGCTAATGTCAGCACACTTATCCGTATACCCTCTACTTCCATGATCCGGGAAGCACATGCTACGGTAGTTGCTCCCGTTGTCAACACATCATCCACTATTAGCACGTGTTTTCCAATCAAGGATTCAGCATGATGCAATTCGAAGATTCCCTCTACATTCTCCCAACGTTCAAAAATAGATTTACGCGTTTGCGTTTCCGTATATTTCCGACGTACAACAGCTTCCGTATCGACGGGGATTCCAGTCACGGCAGCAATTCCCCGCGCTATCCATTCACTCTGATTATAGCCACGGATGCGTTGTTTCGTCTCATGCAGCGGAATCGGAATTATCACATCGATTCCCTGAAAGAAACCGGACTCTATCAATTCCGCAGCCATGTATCGCCCCATGATGGCTCCTATCTCTTTCTGCCCTCCATATTTAAGCAAATGTAGTATCCGTCGAAAATCACTCCCTTTCCGATAGTAGAAAAAAGACGTAGCCCGTTCCAAAGGAAACTTTCCCCAGAATAGTAACTCAACCGGATTATCTCTTCGAAGATGATAATCGGTACGTGGTAAATCCATATTGCACACAGCACAAATACATTCTTCCCCTTTTGCCAATGGCCTGCCGCAGACAACGAGGGAATAAGAGGGAAAGAAATGCCCCAAACCATTCTTTAACAAGAAATGTGTGTTTCATAATCATAGAGAATTGAAGGCTACAATATCGTCACATATCCAATGGAGGGACTTCCGCAATAAGCTGTTGATATACAGAATGCAAATATCCGTTAGTCGCTATAATATGATGGCCGTCCATGAAGTGTCCGTTACCGCAAAAATCGGTAACCCGCCCACCGGCTTCCTGCACAATCAAAGCCGCTGCCGAATAATCCCATTTTCCGAGAAAAGCTTCCGCCCACGCATCAAAACGCCCCATAGCAACATAACAAATCGCGGCAGCGGCAGAGCCATTCATACGAATGCCGCCCACTACTCCGTAAAGTTTATCTATCAAGTGGAGAGCTGTCTGTTTGTATTGTTGGGCATTATATGGCAACTCAGCAAAGACAAATGCATCTTTTATATCCCGAACACCTGAAACGTGTATTTCTTCCCCGTTCATAAAGGCCCTTCCCCCTCTCCATGCACAGAAACATTCGTCCCGGCAAACTTCATAGACAACACCCAAGAGCAGTTCGGTGCGACTACGCAAAGCAATACATACACAGTAAGGAGCCTCATCGTGAATATAATTCGTTGTTCCGTCCAGCGGATCAATAACCCAGCAATAAGGTTCATCCTGATAAGTGGCAGAGCCTTCCTCCGTTATAAAGCCAGCTTCGGGTAACAAAGCGGAAAGAGCCTTAACTATCCGTACCTCCGATTCTTTATCTACATAAGACACATAATCGTGTGCATGTTTCTCCACCACACTCTCACGACGGAAATTCTTCCGCTCTTCTTTCAAAAAATGCCCGGCTTCGGTTGCGATACGGCATACATCGCCTGTGAGCTGTTTTAAATCCAACATTTCTTCTTTAATATTAAATAAATGTGCTTCGAAGGTATAGTTTTTCCCGTAAAAACATGGAAAGAAAATAATATTTTCTCATTAAATGTACAAAATAACACCTTTACCTAAAAATATTAATAACTTTGAATGCATAATTTTATTCGAAGAACCAAAGTTTATCATTCGAAGAACTAAAGTTCTTTGAATGATAGAGTATAGTTAATGTTGCAAAGAACTCATTAATATTTAGAGACACATCCGGTCTGAGCCCGCTTAAACCGGATGTGTTAATTTCTTGAATAACTTGCTTTTTTCACAGAAATTCCCGAATATTGCAATCTAATACTAATTGAAAGGACTTTCATGAAAAGAGTCGATTCCGTTATCTCCCTAATATACTCTTTATCAAAATCAGAAAAGAAACACTTCTCCTTGCAGGTCGTTAAAGACAAGGAGGAGAAGGACTATCTTGTGATTTACGACATTATCACGAAGAGTAAACAACCCAACGGAAATACAGTGAAAGAAGAATTTTATAAGCGCAGGCCGAGAGGCTCCTTCGAAGTATCCATTCAATATTTATATGAGAAACTGGTAGACACGCTGCTCACATTAAGGAAGAAGAAAGACATCTATTATGATCTGCTGAATGATCTATGCAAAGCCCGTATGTTGTATGAGCGCTCTCTGTTCGAAGAATGTTTCGAGATTCTATCCAACACAATTGAGCAAGCTCAATTCTACGAAAACAATGAGATACTGACAATTGCCCAAAAACAGGAACTGGAATATCTGCTACGGCTGAATTTCCCCAACATGACAGAACAAGAACTTTTTCATAAACATTTTATCCAAAATGAATCTTTAAAGAAAATCCGAAAAATAACGGAGCAATCTTCTCTGCACAATTTACTAAAATACCGCCTCTCTCATATCGGCTCCATACGAACTGCGAAGCAAAAACAAGATATGAACGACCTTATGGTCAACGAGCTATATATAGCCGCTTCTTCAGACGCGGAAGGAAACTTTGAATTGACACGAAACCATAAACTCTTTCAAGCAAACTATCTAATGGGGGCGGGAGATTACCGAGCTGCCCTAAATTCATACAAAGAGCTTAACTCATTATTTGAACAGAATCAGCAATTCTGGTCGAATCCCCCCATTTACTATTTATCTGTACTTGAAGGAGTGCTCGGTAGTCTGCGGTCGGTTGGAAATTATAATGAGATACCCTATTTCCTGGAGAAATTAAGAAAGTTAATCGCAGAGGATTCTTCATTGGAATTTAAGGTAAATGCAACTTGCCTGCTTTTCCAATATGAGCTATTTCCTTACCTCGACAAAGGGAACTTTGCTGAATGTACAGAACTCATGAGCCGTTATCAGGAAACACTTTATGATAAAGAAGCATGGTTAAGTCCGATTCGTAAAAGCGAGCTATTACTTTACACGACCCTCATACACATCGGGAACCAAAATTACAAGGCCGCAAAAAAATATATCAGTAACGCCATTGTAGACCATAACATCAAGTACCTGCCATTGATGAGAACCATTCGTCTGGTACGTCTTATAGCTTACTATGAAACACAAGAATTTGAACTAATACGATACGAATCCCGTTCCATTACCCGTAATTTATCTTCTCCCAAAGAGCAGACCTTTAAAACCGAACACATTGTTTTATGGTTCTTAAATAAAAGTAATCTGCCTATTCTAAGAAAAGACCGGGAAGATTTCTGGGAAAAGTTATATCCCGAAATTCATGAATTATACAATGATAAATACGAAAATCAGCTATTACGCATTTTCGATTTTACCGCATGGATAGAATCAAAAATACGAAAAGAAAAACTGTCTGATGTTCTTAAACGGCACACAAATGCTAAAAAAATCTAAAAAGAAAAAGCAGATCATCTAAACTCACAACACTAAAACGCTCTCCTTATTTTCACTTTATCCGTTTGTAATTATATAATTCCACACAACAATACAATCCATAAATTATTTTTAAACAGGATATTTCATCCTAAATATATAATTTGAAATTATATAAATGGAATATTAATGTAAAAAACGACGCGTTATTATTCCTTTTATTTGCATCATCTTAATTATTAATATTATGGAAACTATATCTAGCAATCGACCCAAAATCGTAGTTATCGGAAGCTGTAATACCGATATGGTTGTGAAAGCCAACAGACTACCTGTCCCCGGAGAAACCATTCTAGGTGGAACTTTCTATATGAACCCCGGAGGAAAAGGAGCCAATCAGGCAATCGCAGCGGCCCGGTTGGGAGCGGAAGTCACCTTTATCTCCAAAATTGGTTACGATCTATTCGGGCTGCAAGCTTTAGAAATATACAGATCTGAGAAAATCAATACTGAATTTATATTCACCGATCAGAAAAGCCCGTCAGGAGTAGCTCTTATTTCTGTCGATTCGTTTGGTGAAAACAGTATTATCGTAGCACCGGGTGCCAGCCGTTCGCTTTCAACAGAAGATATCAATAAAGCGGAAGAAAAAATCAAGGAAGCCGATATTATACTCATGCAGCTTGAAGTTCCGATAGATACAGTAGAGTACGCGGCTACTATTGCCAACCGATACGGTAAGAAAGTAATACTCAATCCAGCGCCTGCCTCTACGTTGAGCAACTCCTTTTTAAATAATGTACATACTATATTGCCTAATCGTATAGAAGCAGAAATGCTATCAGGAATAAAAGTAATGGATGTTGAGAGTGCGCACCGGGCAGCTAAAGCTATCGGAGAGAAAGGTATAGAAAATGTTGTCATTACTTTGGGAAAAGACGGAGCCTACGTGAAAGAAAAGGACGAATATACCATGATTCCTGCAAAAGAAGTAGAGACGATCGACACAACCGGAGCAGGAGATGTCTTCTGCGGAGCATTCAGTGTGTATCTATCCCAAGGACATTCGTTGGCCGAATCCGTAAAATTCGCAAATGCAGCGGCCGCCATTGCCGTCACACGCATCGGTGCCCAGAGTGCTATTCCATACAAAAGGGAAGTCAACTTATAGAATAAAGAAAAAGCCTAGGTCTATCACATAAATCTGATTCAAATGAAAGTAGTAGTTATTGGAAGTTCAAACATCGACATGGTTGCACAAGTCAGCCATCTCCCGGCACCCGGCGAAACAGTCGGAGATGCAAATTTCATGCAGTCCCTCGGAGGCAAAGGAGCCAACCAGGCTGTGGCGGCAGCCAGGCTTGGCGGCTTTGTGACGTTTGTCACCTCTTTGGGGAATGATATGTATGCGGATATTTTAAAAAATCACTTTAAGAAAGAAGGTATCACCACCGATTACATTATTGATGATGTCAATCATCCCACAGGAACCGCACTTATTTTTGTGGCTGACAGTGGTGAGAACTGCATTGCAGTAGCTCCCGGAGCTAACTATTCTTTATTACCCGGTTCAATCACCCATTTCTCAAAAGTAATTGACGAAGCCGACATCATCGTCATGCAGGCTGAGATTCCTTACGAAACAATAAAAAAAATAGCTCTATCAGCAAAGAAAAAAGGTAAAAAGGTATTGTTTAATCCCGCACCCGCCTGCCTGATTGATGAGGAGCTGATGAAAGCCATTGATATACTAGTCGTCAATGAGCTGGAAGCTTCATTCATCTCAGGGATAGATTATACAGATAATAATCTTGAGGAAATAGCCGAAACATTGCTGAAAGCGGGTACAAGCAATGTGGTAATCACACTGGGAAGCCAAGGTGCATACATGAAAAATGCTAAAGAAACCATCCAACTTCCCGGTTGTAAAGTAAATGCGATCGACACAATCGCCGCAGGTGACACTTTTTGCGGCGCATTGGCAGTCGTTTGTGCCAAGAAAGAAATAGATCAGGAAGCACTCAACTTTGCTAACACTGCGGCCGCCATTGCAGTCACACGTTCGGGTGCACAACCGTCTATTCCCACTCTCGAGGAAGTGAAGCACTTCATGCTTGAAAAAGAATTAGCCTTATCGTTCAACTTTTAAATTTAATGAACCATGAAAACCTATTTGAAACGACTACTCATCCCTATTTTATCGGGCTTGATAGTATGCAGCTTTTATAGTTGTAATAGCGACGACGAACACACCGCTACCCCTATAGCTCCCATTCTAAAGGAAATAAAATTTCCTTCGGAAAATGACATCATCCCCGGTCAGGTTGCGCAAATCAACGGACTCGGTTTTGCAAAAGAAGATATAGTCTATTTAAGTAACGCTGACAACCAGAAAGAAAAGGTAGAAGTCACGGAGATTACAGACAGTTACCTGAAGTTTATCGTCCCAATGGAAGCAGGCGGTGAGTATACCATAATAATTGAAAGAGCAGGGAAACAGACCGTTTTAAACGGAACTTTCAAAGTACCTTTCGTTGTTCCGATCATTGATATCGTTCTCCCTTCAGGTAATGTACAGCCCAAGAGCAAAGTCGAGATTCAGGGAAAAGGATTTGAAGCAGGGGACGTCGCCGTATTATATGCTTCTTTCTACCCGACAGGCGTCGAATACAATCTGCCATTAACTCTTAATGAAGAAGGAGTAGAATTTACACTTCCGGAAGGATTATACGGGGTAAACTCTATTATGATTATCAGGGGAGAACGGAAAAGTAATCTTGGAACAATCACTATCGAAACGAATGTTGGCGACAAACTCGGAGGAGGTGTTGTATTCTGGGTGGACGCTGCAAAGGCACACGGATATATCGTAAACATGAGTAACATCGGTACGGGAACAGAACAATTCGGTCCGGAGGTAAATCCGTCGGACGCGGCCGGAACGAGTCAAAACATGGGAAGCGGCTATACAAACACTCAAAATATAGTCAAAAAGTTTAATGCATTGCAGAGTGCGAACAACTGGCCCGAGTGGCAAGGAGTCAAAATTGCCGCCCAACTTTGTCTGGACAACAGTGTCACTGAAGGAAATGCCGTATATGCCGACTGGTTCCTCCCTTCCAGAGAAGAACTGATCGAAGTATTCAAAGTTAAAAGTTTATTAGCTGAGAAAGGAGTCAATATTCCGGCAAACAATTACTGGACTTCAAGTGAAGGCGACGGGGAAACCGGCTGGTCTGCCTATTATGTGAACTTCTACGAAGAGACTAATATCGTTTCTGAAATCTGCTCAAAAAGCGGTTGGAAAATTGGTGTTCTTCCTATCCGGGCCTATTAACTAACAATCCTATAAAATAAGCGTCATGAAAAAACACATTATATTATTTATAGCTATCTTTTTTGCCAGTGTATTACATGCACAGACAATCAACATTAGAGGAACCGTTACCGACACGAGTAATGAAACATTGCCAGGTGTATCTATAACCATAAAAGGTACTCAAACAGGAACAGTAAGTGATGCAAACGGCAACTACAGCATCAGGGCCCAAAGAGGAAATGTTCTGGAGTTTACTTTCGTGGGTATGGTAAAACAATCTGTTACCGTAGGAAAGCAAAATGTCATTAATATACAAATGGCAGCAGACGCCATTAATCTGGACGAAGTAGTGGCAATCGGGTATGGTATTGCCAAAAAGAGCGATTTAACGGGTGCCGTTGCCTCTATCAAATCAGAAAATCTTACTAACTCCAAAGTAGGAACAGTGACAACTGCCCTGCAAGGACTTGCCGCCGGCGTGCAAGTCACTACCGGCTCCGTAAAACCGGGTGGAGATGCTTCTGTCGTTATTCGTGGAGTAGGTTCGCTCCGAGCCGGCAGCGAGCCGTTATACATCGTCGACGGTATTCCCGTACAAGGAGGTTTGCAGGATTTATCTTCCGGTGATATTGAATCTATCGAAATATTAAAAGACGCTTCTTCCGCATCTATCTATGGCTCGAGAGGTTCTAATGGCGTAGTACTCGTGACTACCAAGAAGGGTACAAGCGGAAAAGCCAAAATCTCCCTGAATGCCTCTTTCGGTACGCAACGAATGTTGAACAAGCAAGATTTGATGAACGCACAGCAATACTATGAATTAGTATCCATTGCCCAGCCTAACTACAAATGGACATCAGAAGAACTACGCTTGCTAAGCCGTGGTGAATCGACCGACTGGCAGGACGCAGTGACCCAAAACGGGCAATACCAAAACTATAACTTCTCGATTTCCGGAGGGAAGAACGATATACAACACTTTTTAGGAGTAGACTGGTATGATCAGAAAGGTACGATCAAAAACTCGTCTTTCAATAAGCTGACCGTCCGATATAATATGGATGCCAAACTAAACAAGTGGCTGAGATACGGTGTACGTTTCAATGTCATTGAGTCAAAGCTCATGAATATCAATGAAGAAGCCGATTCGGGATACGGAACTATGTTCAGTGCCATTAGTTCACAACCGACAGCTCCTATCTATACCGAAGACGGAGAATACTTCGATGGTTTCCTCAACACGAGAGCAAATCCGGTGGCTATTGTTGACCTGCTTGACAAAGCCACACTCAAATCCAGATTCGTAGGTTCCGCCTACATTGAGATAGAACCGATAAAGAACTTGAAATTACGTTCCGATAACGGCGGAGAACTTGTCTTTTATAAAGTAAATACTTACGAAGACGGCCGTATGGGACAGCATTATACGGCTGGTGGCCATGCTAATGTGATGTCGAACAAGAAAAGATATTGGCAAACAGAGAACACTGCCACTTATTCATTTGATATCAACAAAGAACATCAATTTTCTGCAATGGCTGGTTTCTCAGCTTCCCGGACTGATTATGAAGAAGTTACCGCCGACTCTAAAAAGTTGTCATCCATTCTCAAGTATTACAATTTGCAAGGAGCGGAAGAACATGGGCCGAACTCTTCGTATGCAGTTCCCTCTTCCCTGGTGTCTTTCTACGGACGATTCAATTATAATTTCAGCAACCGCTATTTGGCAACATTGACGATGCGCGGCGACGGTTCTTCCCGTTTTGCCCCGGGACACAGGTGGGGATTCTTCCCGTCACTGGCTCTTGCATGGCGTACCTCTGAAGAAAGTTTCATCAAAGAAAACGCTCCGGTCATCAGCAACCTGAAGTTAAGAATCAGCGCCGGCAAACTGGGTAACCAGAATATCGGAGATTTTGCTTATGCCCCGACAATCGCCCTCGGAGGAGCTTCCGCTAATTACATTTTAGGTAATAACCTGGTAACCGGCTCCGTACAAACCTCTATTTCGAACCCGGAACTGACTTGGGAAAAAGCCAATCAACTAGACTTGGGTATTGACTTCGGGTTATTCAACAATCGGATAGCCGGTACGATCGAGGCCTACTATAAGCGTACGACTGACCTGCTATGGGAAGTACCCCTTCCGTTGGAATCCGGCTTCGGAACTTCACTTACCAATATCGGCAAAATTGATAACAAAGGTATTGAATTTACGCTGAACACGGTCAACATCAGTACCAAAGACTTCTTATGGACAACTGCCTTCATGATTTCTTATAATAACAATAAGATCAAAGAACTTTATGACGGCAAACAAGATGTCAATAAAACATTGTTTGTGGGACGTCCTATCGGACAGTTCTACTTATTGAAATCCGAAGGTATCTGGCAAACCAATGAAGCTGCCGAAGCTGCCAAGTACAATGCCCAACCCGGTGACCGCAAGATTCTGGATGCCAAGAAAGACTATGTCATCAACGGAGAAGACCGTGATTTCTGCGGAGTTTCCACTCCCAAATATTATGGTAGCTTTACGAATACATTCTCATATAAAGGTATTGACCTTACCGCGTTCTTTACTTTTGCAGGAGGACATAAAATCAACAATTCACTGAACCGTTACCTCAATTCTTTCAATGTATGGGGAAACATGAGTGAAAACTATTACAAATATTATTGGAGACAAGACAGACCGAACAACAAATATCCGGCTCCGAGAGTTGGTAGTGCTTATGCCAACGGAGATGGTACCGACGCCAATCTCCAAAAAGGTGATTACCTGCGCCTTCGTAATCTGGAAATTGGTTATAGCTTGCCGAAAAGTGTCATCAGAAATATCAAAGCCTCAAATATCAGAGTTTATTTCTCTGTACAAAACCTATTCACAGCTACGGAATTTACGGGATTTGATGTAGAGTCCAGCGACAATACCAATCCTTATCCGAACGCCCGTAGCTTTATCGGTGGTATTTCTCTTAACTTCTAAAAACAGAAACATTATGAAAAAATATTTATCAATATTAGCTTTCAGTTGCCTGACATTATGTAGTTGCGACAACTTTCTTGACTTGACACCCCAAAGTGTACTAACACCGGAAAATGCTTATGAAAAACCGGAAGACTGGCAGCAAACTCTTTATGCCGCTTATGGCACGCTCCAGGAAGTCTTTGTCGGGAAATATACCATTACCCTTACTGAATTCGGAACAGATGAAGTAATTCCGTTTGATATGGGTTGGGCGGCTTATTCCCAATTGCATTACTATACTTTTTCCGCTTCACACGAATTCCTGGACAATCACTATCGGCTCTGTTACGAAGGTATCAAACGTTGCAATGCAGTTATTGATATGCCTTCGGATGCAGTCAGTGCGGATCTTCATAATTCCATGATTATGCAAGCTCGTTTTTTAAGAGCGATCTACTATTTCGACTTAGTAAGAATGTACGGTGGAGTTCCCTTATGGACAAAATCATCCATTGACAGAAGTGAAATCATGAGACCGCGCGCTACGGTTGACGAAGTTTACACACTGATTACGCAGGATATGGAAGCAGCTCTCGGCCTCCCTACCTCCTGGCCGAATGCTCAAGATAAAGGAAGAGCCACTTCATACGCTGCCCAGGCTTTGCTGGCACGCATTTACCTTCAGTGGGGAAAACCGGAAGAAGCATTAAAATACTGCCGGATGCTCGAAGGCAAATTCAAATTGTACGATAATCTAAAGGATATATTCGATCCTAAAAACAAGAATCAGGAATATGAGAATATATTTGAAATTCAATTCAAGCATTCCGGTTCATGGGGACTGGAGGGAAGTATCCAGCATTCTTATTGGGGACCTCGTAATGTAGGCGGACCGACCAACTTTGGCGGCTGGGGCGGATTTGGTCCGACACAATATTTATACGATTCTTATGATAACAACGATAAACGTAAAAAAGCATTCTTCATCACAGAATATGCAGGCGTCACCCAGACACCTCCTTCTTCCGGCAAATTCTGGGACGCAGAAACAGGTAATGTGATTGAAGATGATAATCTGAATTTTACAATGATTCGTTATGCAGACGTGCTTTTGATGAAAGCGGAAGCGCTGAACAGCATTGATGACACAAGTAATGATAAGTATGATGCCTTAAATGAAGTACGAGGCAGGGCAGGACTGACTTCCATAACAGCAGCCGATAATCTGAATAAAGAACAATTTGCCGAAGTCGTACTGGAAGAAAGATTACATGAATTATGTTGTGAACACCTGCGCCGCTGGGATTTAATCCGCTTCGGCAAACTGGGCGAATATATGAAAGACCATGCCGGAGTCACCATCCAGCCTTATCATGTTCTATACCCAATTCCACAGGCAGCCGTCGATGCCAATGACGCTATCACAGAAAACAACGAAGGATATTAACATAAATCATTTAGCACATGAAAAAATTTATTTTTATCACAGGACTATTGATGAGTATCTTCTTTTATTCATGTAAAGAAGAAGACCATGGCATACTCCCTCCTATCGAAGGGGGAGGAACTATAGAAGTCAAAGACGGAAGAGTTACGGTCAATCCGGCAGAATATCTTTATGCGATACGAAATCCGATGAAAGGTTTACGTGAATTCTTCGGCCCGGGCTATGACAAGGTAAGAGACGAATATCCGTATCCTTACGGCTCTATCATTAAAGAATATATGCAATGGAATATGCTGGAAAACAATGAAAGCGACGGTGTCGACAAGATTATAGCTTACAGTAACCACAGGTGGCAGGGAGTAGAAGATATCAATGTCAAGGTTATCCCACGTATCTATATCGTATGGATGGAACCCTGGCACGGAGGATATGCCAAGAACACTCATACAGACAACCCGGACGACCTGAACGGTTGGCATTGGCCAAGCGACATTCCGGGAGAGACATACGATGAAGACGATCTTAACGCTCCTATTATTGGAGGCTATTGCCACCCTACTTTTCAGGAAAGAGTGAAAAAACTGGTAGAGAAGGCTGGACAAGCATGGGACAACGATCCGCGGGTAGCGTATGTGGAAATGGGGATTATCGGTGAATTCGGGGAACATCATGACCCAGACATCACCACAGTATGGGCTCCTCACGACCAACCCAATCATGTAGAGAACCGTACCTGGTTGCCGGGCATTGAAAAGGTGTTGGGAGATGCATTTACCGCTGCCTTCAAAAACAAGAAAGTAATGGTTCGCTATGCGTACGAGTTTAAAGATTATGAATTCGGGATCTATTGGGATTCATGGGCTATTGATGAAGAAAAGGTGCGTGGCTACGAGGAAATGAAAAAGCTCGGCGACCGCTGGAAAACTCAACCGATAGGTGGAGAAATAACCTGGAACTGGGGAAGCCTCTATAAATTCAAATCTTTTGAAGAAGTGGTGGCAGATGAAAAGACAAGAGACCTGGTCATCCAGCAAATACGTGATTTGCATTGCAACCACTTGGGAGGCATCACCTGGGCTAACTTTAACGACCCGTCTTTTGAGCCAAACGCTGAATTATTGCAAAAGACAATGGGGTACCGTTTTGTTTTATCCAATTTCAGTTACCCAACAAGTATCAAGCCGGATGAGCCGTTCAAAATATCATTTGACGTAACCAACACAGGCTCGTCACCCTTCTATTATGACTGGCCGGTAGAAATATCCCTGCTAAATTCCCAAACCAAGGAAGTTGTATGGAGCAAAACACTGAAGACTCCCAAGATATCCCAATGGATGCCGGGAGATAACTGGAACAACTCAAGCAAAGTTTATACCCAACCGGCTACTCCGAACCATGTTGAAGAAGAACTGACTTTAGACAAGAAACTGGATACGGGAGATTACATCATCTCTATTGCTGTGCTAGATCCGGCCGGTATGCTTCCTTCACTGAGATTCGCCGTTCAGAACTACTTTGAAGGAGGACGTCACCCAATGGGACATATCGGCGTCAATACCGAGCCTATCTATTTTGAGATACCGGTCAGCAGTTTTAATGACATGAGGCAGGATAAAACCCTGAAATATAAAATCCAATAACCAATAAGCTTAATGAAATCAAGCATCAGAAACATATTACTCCTAATGGCATTCGGAACGTTATCTGCTTGTAGTGAACAAACCGTCACGGTTTCTTACCAGGAGTATCCGAATGCATTCAGGAATCCGATGAAAGGCTTCAGGGAATTCTTCGCTCCCGGTATCGACCGGGTCAGGGAAGAATATCCCTACCCTTACGGTTCACTGACAAAAGAATATATGCAGTGGAATATGATCGAGGATGACGCCAATGACGGGGTAGACAAGATTATCGCTTACAGCAATCATCGATGGAAAGGCGTGGAAGACATAAATGTCAAGGTAATTCCCCGGGTTTTTCTTGTATGGCTGGAGCCCTGGCATGGCGGAAAACCTAAAGACCCCACTAATCCGGACGACTTGACCGGTTGGCACTGGCCTAAAGGAATAGATCCGGAAAAAGGTCCTTATAAACAGAAACCGAACTCCGTGGGCGCCTATGTAGAAGAAAAAGACAAAAATACCCCCATTAGCGGGGGGTACTTTGATCCTTCTTTTCCTGAGCGCGTAAAAAAACTGGTAGAGAAACTCGGACAGGCATGGGATAACGATCCACGGGTAGCGTATGTAGAAATGGGGATCATCGGCGAATGGGGAGAACACCATGATCCGGATCTCTCAACTTACTGGGCTCCGCACGACGAACCGGAACACGTAGCTAACCGGACATGGATTCCGGGCATGGAAAAGATCCTGGGAGATGCCTTTGCCAAAGCATTCAAGAACAAGAATGATGTATTTGGATTGGTTCGAAGTTTATGTACAGGATCTTTAATAACTCTTGACACCAATATCATCACTGCAGGTTTACGTATATATCCTTTAATTCAAATCTTAGATAAAGATTATGAATTAACATATAGTGAGAAAGCAATCAGTAATCTATTTACCATAGGAAATCTTGTTAATGCAATATGGGAAAGAAAGACTTCTATAATTCCCAATACACTTCCGCCAGCTCAAAAGAAGAGAAAGTTCAGTTCTAAAAATGATGTATTCAATTTCGTTCGCCCTTTCTGCAAGGGAAAACTAATAACACTTAATACAGGTTTCTATGTTGCAGAAATTCAGTATGCTGATTTAAGAAAAGCATTGCTTGAAAAGTACAATATAAACATCAGTGAATATAGTTTAAGGTGCCATGCCACAGTCGGAAAACTGATTGATTCAATCTGGAGTGAACATATAAAATATGCATTATAATCTTGGCTTTACACGCATAGCCGTATGATAATCGAAAGTTTACTCCGGAATTTACCTGACTGTTTTTCTAGGCTGTACCAAAAAAAAGCTGTACTTTTGCAGCCGTATACAAAATAATTCTATAACTCATGAGTAATCAACGATACATGATGCGTGGCGTAAGCGCATCAAAAGAAGATGTGCACAACGCCATCAAGAACATCGACAAAGGAATTTTCCCAAAAGCATTCTGCAAAATTATTCCCGATATACTGGGTGGGGACCCGGAATATTGCAACATTATGCATGCCGATGGTGCCGGAACCAAATCATCTCTTGCTTATATGTACTGGAAAGAAACGGGTGACTTATCCGTTTGGAAAGGTATTGCACAGGATGCATTGATTATGAATATCGACGACCTGCTTTGTGTAGGTGCCGTAGACAATATCCTTGTTTCTTCTACCATTGGACGTAACAAACTGTTGATTCCGGGAGAAGTAATCTCCGCCATCATCAACGGAACAGATGAATTACTAGCCGAACTCCGCGAAATGGGTGTAGGCGTATATGCAACCGGTGGTGAAACTGCTGATGTCGGCGATTTGGTACGTACCATCATCGTTGACTCTACCGTAACTTGCCGTATGAAACGTTCAGACGTTATCGACAATGCCAATATCCGTCCGGGTGACGTGATCGTTGGGTTGGCTTCTTACGGACAAGCTACTTACGAAAAAGAATACAATGGCGGTATGGGTAGCAACGGTCTTACAAGTGCCCGCCATGACGTATTCGGCAAATATCTCGCAGAGAAATATCCGGAAAGTTACGATGCGGCAGTACCCGAAGAACTGGTTTATTCCGGCGGACTGAAACTGACTGACAGCGTGGAAGGTTCTCCGATTGATGCGGGCAAGCTAGTGCTCTCTCCTACCCGTACGTATGCTCCGGTGGTGAAGAAACTGTTGGATGCACTCCGCTCCGAAATTCATGGTATGGTTCACTGCTCCGGCGGTGCGCAAACCAAAGTGCTGCATTTCGTAGAAAATGTACGTGTTGTGAAGGATAATCTGTTCCCCGTTCCTCCGTTGTTCAAGACTATACAGGAACAGAGTGGCACGGACTGGGCAGAAATGTACAAAGTATTCAATATGGGGCACCGTCTCGAAGTTTACTTGTCACCGGAACATGCCGAAGAGGTGATTGCTATTTCCGAATCTTTCGGTATCCCCGCACAGATTGTAGGACGTATCGAAGCGTGTGAACAGACAGAATTAATCATTAAGAGCGAATTCGGAGAATTCAGATACTAAAGAATGGCAGATAACAGTACCATATTAGAGAAATTAGACGGACTTGTAGCCCGTTTTGAAGAAATATCTACCCTTATCACAGACCCGTCAGTGATTGCCGATCAGAAACGTTATGTCAAGTTGACTAAAGAATATAAAGAATTAGACGACTTGATGAAAGCAAGGAAAGAATATATCCAATTACTGGGTAATATTGAAGAAGCTAAAAATATCCTTGCCAATGAATCGGACGCTGAAATGCGCGAAATGGCGAAAGAAGAAATGGACAATAGTCAAGAGCGCCTTCCGGTATTGGAAGAAGAAATCAAACTGATGCTTGTTCCTGCCGACCCGCAAGACAGCAAGAACGCTATTCTCGAAATCCGCGGAGGTGCAGGAGGCGACGAAGCAGCTATCTTTGCCGGCGACCTCTTCCGTATGTATGCCAAATTCTGTGAAACCAAAGGTTGGAAAATGGAAGTTTCCAATGCGAACGAAGGAACAGCCGGTGGATTCAAAGAAATTGTTTGTAGTGTGACAGGCGATAATGTATATGGAATTTTAAAATACGAATCGGGAGTACACCGCGTACAGCGTGTTCCTGCGACGGAAACGCAAGGACGTGTTCACACTTCAGCCGCATCCGTGGCCGTGCTTCCCGAAGCTGAAGAATTCGATGTAGTCATCAACGAAGGAGAAATCAAATGGGATACCTTCCGAAGCGGCGGTGCGGGCGGTCAGAACGTAAATAAGGTGGAATCCGGCGTACGCCTGCGCTATAACTGGAAGAACCCGAATACGGGTGTCGTAGAGGAAATTCTCATCGAATGTACCGAAACGCGCGACCAGCCGAAGAACAAAGAACGCGCCCTGTCGCGCCTGCGTACCTTTATATACGACAAAGAGCACCAGAAATACATCGACGACATCGCTTCCAAGCGCAAGACAATGGTCTCTACCGGTGACCGCTCGGCAAAGATACGTACCTACAACTATCCGCAGGGACGTATTACCGACCACCGCATCAACTATACCATTTATAACCTTGCCGCCTTTATGGACGGTGATATTCAGGATTGCATCGACCATCTGATTGTTGCGGAAAATGCAGAGCGACTGAAAGAAAGCGAATTGTAGTTATGAAAGGGCTATCAGTAGAGAAAGCGTTTCACACGGTTACCGAAGCGTTTCAGAACTGCCTGAAGCGCTTCCCGGTTACGGTAGCCTTTATCTTTGCATTCACTGCCTATCTCATTCATCTGACATCAATAAGCTGGACAGGCGAAGAACGGTTGCTGTTTATAACCGGCTACTACCTGTCGGTAGGCATCCTGCTTTCGCTCACGCTTCATCTGTGGAGCGAAGAAGTAAAAAGCCGGATGTGGAAGACAGGCATACAACTTGCCGCACACGCCCTGCTCATAGCCGATGCTTTCCTGCTCTACCGTTATCTCGGTACAGAGAGTTCATGGATTGAAATCGGCATCGCCCACACGGCAGCCATTCTCACCATAGGGCTTTCCACATTCTTCCTCTCGTTCCTGCGCGAGAAGAATGACATTGCCAGTTGGAATTTTGCACTGAACGCCGTTTCTTCGTTCGCTGTCACACAAATCATAGGCCTCATCCTATGGGCAGGCATCAGTCTGCTGTTGTTCTCACTGCACCAGCTGTTCGACATCCATTTCAGCGGAAAGTGCTATGCCTATATCTATTATCTGTGCAGCATAACGCTCGCTTTGATACTGTTTCTCGGATTGTTGCCGCAGGGAGAGGACAAACACAACCGCGAACCCCACTCATCCGAATTCCTGAACGGCATCATACACTACCTGTTCCTTCCGCTTACAGCCGGATATCTGACAGTGCTTTACATATATGCCGCCCGCATCCTTGTCAGTTGGGAACTGCCCACAGGCTGGGTGTCATGGCTCATCGTAGCATTAATGACGGTGTGCATCGCCATTCAATTCGGTCTGTATCCCGCACGCCTTGAAAATAACAAACGGTTTGACAACTGGATTGCCCGCTGGATGCCCGTACTGATACTGCCTCTGCTGTTGCTGATGACCATAGGCATCGTGCGACGGTTTAATGATTACGGCATTACCGTTAACCGGCTCTATCTCGCCACACTCAACGGCTGGTTCTATTTTGTCTGTATCGGGTTGTTCGCCATCAAGGCACGGCGTATCAACTGGATACCCATTTCGTTTGCCATCATCTTTTTGCTGACGTCGGCATTGCCCGTCAACTATGCCGGCATTACAAAGAATGTCATTCTTAACGAAATCAAAGCCGAGATGCAACGCAGTTGCCGGGCAAAAGCCCCTCTCTCGCTACAACAATATGAGGAATGGATGTACTCGCTGCCGGAAAAGCAGGCGATACGGATAAACAGTAAATTCAGATACCTGAACAGCTGGTTCGGCACGGAGAGCGTCACTCATCTGATAGACAGAAACGTAACCTACAACCTCTATTCCGTGGCAGCGGATATTGAAACAAATGCGGCGCCTGCCGGCACTGATAACGGCAAGGTTACCTATAGCGGAGCAATCGACAGTCAAACGAACATCAGTGTTCCCAAAGGCTACACGCGGTTTATCACCATACCCAGCGACGGTATATCAAGCCGCTTTCTTACCATCCCCCGCCAATATCTTGAAAATGGAATATTGCCCGTTTCACTCGATACCCGGACGGACAATCTGAACGATAGCGCATATATCGAACTCAGCACATTGGAAATGTTGGAAAAGAACAGCAAGCACGGTCATATACCGCCTACCTCTTTCCGATGCAATTCTTCCAAGAACCTGTTCATGCTGACTGCATTCGATATCCATTATGAAAAGAACAGTGACGAAGATGTAAGAATGAGCATCAAAGGATATTTATTTAAAAAGTAAAACCATTAAACCAACAAATTGCGATATGAAC
>OLFW01001046.1_pt1 | contig 18498 bp, 10 predicted proteins | sample 1605351 | NCBI WGS metagenome assembly OLFW01 (sample SAMEA3888918, study PRJEB22519) | human gut metagenome | biome: human gut; feature: human-associated habitat; material: faeces | place: Denmark | collected 2010 | reverse complement strand
ATGGAGCGCATGATGCAGGACGCAGAGAACAGGCACAGATCCCGGTCGAACAGGCGGTAAATGGTGATCTCCCGCCCCTCATCAGAGAGGATATAGGCCCGGAGCTGCCCCGCCTTCACCAGGAGGAGTCCGGTGCAGTCCATGTCCCCGTTGTGCAGGATCGTCCCCTTCTTCACGGTTCGGAAATTCAGATTGCTGCGGATCCGGTCCTGCTGGTCTGTTTGGAGCTTGTTCCAGATGGGAAAATAGTCCTGAAAGGTCATTCCGTGTCCCTCCTCATCGTGTTCTCAGTATAGTTGACAGGAGCTTTGCTGTCAACCGGCCCGCTTTTCGGAAAATCCCGTGTTTTGGGTGATGTCGTCACAGAAAAATCGCGGGCTTTCGGTTATACTAGGACCAAACCAAGGAAAGGAGCTGACCAGCATGGCGGCTATCAATCTAAACAAGGAACAATTCCAGCAGATGGCAGAGGGCGGCAAGCCCATCCTGGTGGATTTCTGGGCTCCCTGGTGTGGTCCTTGCCGCATGGTTGGTCCGATCATCGATGAACTGGCTACCGAATATGAAGGCCGTGTTACTATCGGCAAAATGGATGTAGACAACAACAACGACGTGGTTGCACAATTTGGCATCCGTAATATTCCGACCGTTCTTTTCTTCAAAGACGGCAAGGTTGTAGATAAACAGGTAGGTGCTGCTCCTAAAACTACATTCGTATCTAAAATAGAAGCTCTTTTATAATTTAATAGCGCGAAGCATTTCGCGTTTTCCTGGGGGGCCGGGTATTCTTTCGACAGAATATCCGGCTTCTTTCATCATACGTCTGACGACACCTTTCGCACAATAGGTTGTCAAAACACCGCCTCCGGTCATGCGGGCATACAGTCGGTTGAAGATTTCCTGATTCCACATCTCCGGCTGCTTATCGGGAGCGAACGCATCAAAATAGACCAGGTCGATCCGATCCGGCAAAACACACGTATTACTGTCTCCTTGTATTTTATGCAGTCCAAAGAAATCCGTAACCTGGACCGCAACATTCCATTCCGCCTGATGCAAGGCTTGGAAAACATCTTTCCGTCCGGCACAGATCATTTCGCCGTAATTCAGGCTCTCGATCACGTCCATATCAAGCGGATAAAGTTCAACCGAATAGTAATGTATTTTCCGTTGATGCACCTCGGCATCCAACAAAGTCAAGAAGGCATTGAGCCCAGTACCGAAACCTATTTCCAGAACGACGATTTCTTTCCGTTCCAGATGGTGTAACCCAGCTTCAATAAAGACATGGCGCGACTCCTGCACGGCGCCGTTCACAGAATGGTAGTGTTCGTCCATTTCAGGGATAAAAAGCGTATGGCTCCCATCCGCCGTCAGTTGCAATTCCCGTTTGATATGATTCGTTGCGTTCTGCATGTATTTCTATAATATGCCTGCAAAGGTAAGTTTTTAATCCCGGTTTTTATATACCTTTGTAACCATAACAAGAATCAAAGATGACCAAAAAATTTATCTTTCTTTTACTCTTGATGTTTACGGGTTTACAAATGATGCAGGCCCAACAAACATATTCAATAAAAGGGATTGTAAAAGATGCCGCCAACGGCGAACCGGTTAGCTTCGCCAATGTGGTCATCTGGAACACGATAGAAGGGACTGTCACTGATTCGATCGGCCAATTCGAGATCACCGGAGTCTCTCCCGGAAGCTATCGCCTGCAAGCCTCCTTTATCGGTTATAAACCAACAGTTACGGCTGAATTCAGAATTTCCAACAAGGACATGTTTTTTCCGATCGAACTGGAAGAAAGTAGTGAAAGCCTGCAAGAAGTGAGCATTGTCGCCTCTCCTTTCCGCAAGACGGCAGAAAGTCCGCTCGGACTGCGCGTGATCGGGTTCAAAGAGATCGAGAAAAGTGCCGGAGGAAACCGGGACATATCCAGGGTCGTGCAATCTTTTCCTGGTGTGGCATCTACGGCTGCTTTCCGAAACGACCTGATGGTCAGAGGAGGAGGACCGTCTGAAAACCGTTTCTTTCTCGATGGCGTAGAAATACCGAACATCAACCACTTCTCCACACAGGGAGCATCCGGAGGTCCTGTCGGGATCATTAACCCAGATTTCATACGCGAAGTCGATTTCTACTCTGCAGCCTATCCTGCCGCGCGTGGAAACGCTCTTAGCTCGGTTCTTGATTTCAAGTTGCAAGACGGAAACAAAGAAAAATTCTCCCTACGGGGAGTGATAGGAGCTTCGGATATCGGATTCTCTGCCAACGGACCGGCCGGCAAGAAGACGACCTACCAAGTGTCTATTCGCCGTTCATACCTTCAGTTCCTGTTCGACATGATCGGGCTGCCTTTCCTGCCGACCTTCACAGACGCACAATTCAAAGTGAAACATACATTCGACCGGAAAAACGAACTGGCTATTCTGGGGTTGGGAGCCATAGACGACATGAAACTCAACACCGGTATGGAAGACATGAGTGAAAAGAACCAGTATATCTTAGCCTACCTGCCGGTGGTCAAGCAAAAGACATACACATTAGGAGCTGTTTACAAACATTACTCTGGCAAAAACATCTATTCGCTAATTGTCAGCCGGAGCCAGTTAAACAATAAGAATATCAAATACAGGGATAATGACGAAAGTTCGGAAGAGAACCTGACTCTCAATTACCGTTCGGACGAAATCGAAAATAAACTGCGCAGTGAAAATATATTCCGTTTTCCTTTCTTCCGGCTGAATGTCGGCGGAAACCTCGAATATGCGACCTACACCAATCGTACATACCAGAAACAGTTCACCACGATCCCCAGAGTGATCAACTATCACACAGATCTAGGACTTTTGAAATGGGGGCTTTATGCCACAGCCATATACGAAAGCGACAACGAGCGTTTCACCGCTTCTTTAGGAGTACGGGCGGATGCCAACGACTATTCGCCGGAGATGAACAACCTCCTGGATCAACTCTCGCCCCGTCTCTCCCTTTCCTACCGTTTGTTTGGAGCGGTCTATCTGAACGGAAGCATCGGCAGATATTACGAATTGCCACCTTACACGGTTCTAGGATTCAAAGACAATCAAGGTAATTACCTGAATAAAGCCAACCACCTGACTTATATCCGAAGCGACCAGGCAGGACTCGGACTGGAATATCGCCCTTCCTCGTATCTGAAATTCTCGGCAGAAGGTTTTTACAAGAAATACGACCAATACCCGATGTCATTAGTCGATAGCATTCCACTCGCCTCCAAAGGTACGGACTACGGGGTTTTAGGAAACGAAGCAGTCAACTCGACTGCCACCGGAAGAGCATACGGCCTCGAACTTACCGGACGGTGGTATAATTATAAAGGGCTGACTTTTATCGCTTCTTACACCTATGTACGGAGCGAATTCAAGGATGGACGCGGGAGCAGAAAATACATTCCGTCAGCTTGGGACAATCGCCATCTCTTTACATTCAGCGGGACCTACGCACTGCCTAAAAACTGGGATATCGGAGCCAAACTAAGAGTTGTGGGCGGTGCGCCCTATACCCCTTACGATGTTGAAAAAAGTAGCCTGGTCGAAGCTTGGGACGCCAGCGGCAGTCTCTATTACGATTACAGCCGCTTCAACAGCGAACGGTTAAAACCTTTCACCCAACTGGATATCCGGATAGACAAGACCTTCTATCTGAAAAAGTTCATGTTGGGGGCCTATATTGACATTCAGAATATTCTGAATTCCAAATATAAAGAACAGGATGTGTATATCAAAACAGGTAAAATCCTAAATCCGGACGCACCTCTCGACCAACAACGATATGAACTAAAACCTGTAGAACGACGTACCGGGACCCTATTACCCAGCATAGGACTTATGATCGAATTTTAGAAAAGTGTTGATTTATGCAAGCTTATACCAAATAATTCCTATTTTTGCATGCGGGATTCAAAAGGAATCTATTTGGGAGTTTAGAATAAAATTTACTTAATGGGCAAATCATCAGACTACAAAGTAATGTACAGATGGCTATTTTTTTTCACTGTCATATGCCTACTCTTCACATGCCGGGTCCATGCTGATGAAAATAACCCTATCCTGATCATCAGTTCTTACAATCCCGACACACGCAATACGACGCAAAATATTTCCGAATTCATGGAAGAGTATAAGAAACAGGGGGGAAACTCGCCTGTCGTAATCGAGAACATGAACTGCAAAAGCCTGCCCGAAGCTCCCCTCTGGAAGGAAAGAATGCGTAAACTGCTGAACAAATATCAGGGAGAAAACAGCCCTAACCTGATCGTTATACTCGGACAAGAAGGATGGGCCTCCTACCTTTCTCAAGATGACAGCATAATCCGAGATATTCCGATACTTTGCGGCATGGTCAGCCGAAATGCCGTCTTATTACCTGACAGTAATATAAACGTAGCGGAATGGACTCCCGAAAGTGTAAATGTAGAAGACCTGAAAAACAAGAGAAGAAACCTGGCTGGATTCGTCTACAACTATGATATCAAAGCCAATATAGAACTGGTTAGAAAATTGTATCCGAGCACCAAACATTTTGCCCTTATCACAGACAACAGCTATGGCGGTATTTCTCTCCAAGCCCTGGTAAAAAAGGAAATCGGCAAAATAAAGGGGATAGACTTCATCCCTTTGGACGGGCGTAAGAACGACATCTATAACATCATCGAGGAGATCAAGCAGTTACCCCCGCAAAGCATCATTCTTCTGGGAACCTGGCGTGTAGACGTCAATGACGGATATTATGTCGGCAACGCAACTTACACCATGATGTTGGCAAATCCCAAAGTACCGGCATTTTCACTGACTTCCATCGGGCTGGGGCATTGGGCAATCGGAGGCTGTATACCCCAATACCGCTCCATAGGAAAAGATCTGGCCCGTCAGGCTCTCCACCTTTTAAAGGAACATCCTGAAAAATTGGACACAGAAACAATTCCGAACCTATATACATTCGATGCCAAGAAACTGAAAGAACGGCACATCTCGACAAAAGAACTGCCTCCTCATTCCGTATTTATTAATACCGAGGTAGGATTATTCGTCCAATATAAATTTGAAATCCTATTGTTGGTCGCAATCGTGTTGTTACTGTTCCTGATCATGGTGCTTTACTTTTACCTGCGCACCAGCAAGCTGAAAAATAAATTACTGATCCTGATCGACAAACAGAAAGAAGACGAAATAGAACTGAGAAAAGCCAAAGACAAGGCAGAAGAATCCGACCGTTTGAAATCGGCTTTCCTGGCCAATATGAGCCATGAGATCCGTACGCCGCTGAATGCAATTGTCGGTTTCTCCAACCTGCTGACCATGGCGGAGGACGAAGAGGAACGGAATGAATATATCAATATCATCAGCAGCAACAATGAATTGCTCCTGCAACTAATCAACGATATCCTGGACGTAGCCAAAATCGAGGCAGGCACATTGGAATTTATCGACTCTGAGATAGACATCAACGCCCTATTATCCGATATCGAGCAATCGTCCCGCCTAAAAGCACCCGAAGGGGTACAGATTTCTTTTGTCGAAAAAATGCCTTATTGCATCATCATGTCGGACAAGAACCGATTGGCACAAATCATCACGAACTTCATCAACAACGCGATCAAGTTTACGAAAGAAGGAAGCATCCGGTTCGGCTACCGGCATAAAGACGATAAACTGTTATTCTACGTCAGAGATACGGGATGTGGCATAGAACCGGAGAAGAAAGATCTTGTGTTCAACCGTTTCGTAAAGCTGAACAGCTTTGCACAAGGGACAGGTCTGGGACTTGCCATCTGCCAGATGATCGTCAAAAAAATGGGCGGTGAGATCGGTGTGGAATCCCAATTGGGGAAAGGTTCGACTTTCTGGTTCACTTTGCCGGATACCGTCATTCATCGCATTGACGTTCAGTCGATAAAAACGGCGGTAAACGAAGATGCTGTAATCGACAACACGAATCCGAAAAAAGCGACGCTGCTGATCGCAGAAGACAACGAAAGCAACTACATACTGATCCGTGCGGTCCTGAAAGAATACGACCTATTGCATGCCCACGATGGTAACGAAGCCGTCCGGCTTTATCGCGAACACCGTCCCGACCTTATCCTGATGGATCTCAAGATGCCGGACATGGACGGATATGAGGCAACTGTCGAAATCAGAAAAGAAGACTCCGACATTCCTATTATTGCCGTAACCGCTTTTGCTTTTTCAGAGGATGAGCAGCGAGTAAAGCAAAACGGCTTCAACGGATATGCGGCCAAGCCGATCAAACCGGCGGAATTGAAAAAAATCATTGTCCAATATCTCTCCCTTACAACACACGCGTCTGGGGAAATTGCAAAGTGAAAGTAGTTCCTTTCTCTTCTTCTGAAATAACGGAAATACTACCGCCATGCCGGTTCATGATCTGACGGCAAACACTCAGACCGATTCCCGAACCGCCCTGTTTAGTTGTAAAAAACGGAACAAATACCTTATCCATCGCTTCCGGCACAATGCCGTATCCGTTGTCGGAGACCGTAATCACCGGAACACCTTCACGCCTGAACGCATTCACCCGGACTTCGGGATAAGAACGTTCCTGGCATGCCTCGACTGCATTTTTCAACAGGTTTATCAACACCTGTTCAATCATGGCACGATCCGCATAAATACGCAAGTCTATCGGCCGGACAGAGAAAGAGAACGAAATAGCACCGGCAGGATACAGCCCCCTTAAATCGTCAAAAAGAGAGGAAACCGGAAACAACTGCTGCATCGGAATCGGAATACGAGTCAGTTTCCGATAATTTTCAACAAAATCCAATAACCCTTTGCTCCGACGGTGTATCGTTTGCATGGCTTGCAACATAATGCTGTAATCCCGCTCGTTCAACCCGTTGGAACTCGCACGTTCCGTCACCGTTTCCGACAAGGAAATGATAGGGGCGATAGAATTCATGATCTCATGCGTCAAGACACGGATCAGCTTTTGCCAGGCTTCTGTCTCCGCCTCCGCCACCACCACATTGTACAGACGGGTCCGAAAAGCAGATAGCGCTTCATTCATGGCACGCGTCAGGTTGGCTTCGGGCCCGTCTGTCGAAGGGATAGGAAAAGACAGATTCATATCTCCATAGTGGATGTTGGCAATCAGATGCTCCATCTTCTGAAGCATTTTCCGCTGATCCTGATAAAGGGAAAAAGCAGTTCCCAGCAAGATTATAAAACACATGACAGCCGTAAAATACAATTCCTTCAAAAGCAGAAAGGCAATTAAAAGAGATAGCCCGACCAGCAACCCGATCTTCAGAAAAAGGAGATATCGTTTCATAGGCCCAACTTATCCAATTTCCGGTACAAGGCAAAACGGGTGATTCCCAGCAGCTCGGCAGCACGCGTGATATTCCCGTCCGCCCGACGGAGGGCTCGTTCAATCGCTTCTTTTTCGAGAACGCCCAGGTTCAATTCTTCCGGCTCCCCTTTCTTTTGGGCTGGTGCAGGATGCAGCATAAAGTTTTCAGGTCTCAGCATGGGACCATCCGAAAGAATCACGGCACGCTCGATCGCATGTTGCAGTTCGCGGACATTGCCCGGCCATGCATAGCTTTGCAATTTCGTTTTCGCATCTCTGGTAAGCCCTCCTATCTTTTTCTTATACTTGCGGGCATAACAGTCCAGAAAATAATCGGCCAACAGCAAGATATCATTTCCCCGTTCGCGGAGTGGAGGGATATGCAACTCGATCGTATTGATCCGGTACAACAAATCCTGCCGGAAAGTTCCTTCCTGTACCATCGCATGGATGTCCATATTCGTGGCAGAGATCAGCCGGACATCGATCGGCACGGAACGGGTAGCACCCAGACGGAGAATCTGCCTTTTCTCGATAGCTGTCAATAACTTCGCCTGCATCGGCAAGCTCAAATTACCGATTTCATCCAGAAACAGGGTCCCACCGGAAGCCACTTCCATACGTCCGGGCTTATCGCGCCGTGCATCCGTGAAAGCTCCTTTTTCATATCCGAACAATTCGCTTTCAAATAATTGTTCCGGGATACTCCCTAGATCGATACTGATAAAAACCTGGTTGCAACGGGGCGAATGATGAAAAAGAGCGCGTGCAATCAGATCCTTTCCAGTCCCGTTTTCGCCTAAAATCAGAATATTGGCATCCGTATCCTTCAGTTTGGCAATCGTGGCAAACAAATCCTGCATGACATCGCTCTCACCGATAATCTCAAAGCCGGTATCATCAGGGCTTCCTAATGCCTCGACCCGCTGTTTCAATGTATTGATTTCCGTACGGCTTTCACGCAGTTTCAAGGCTGCCGAGAGAGTAGCAAGCAGTTTTTCTTTTTCCCAGGGTTTCGGAATAAAGTCGGTAGCCCCCGCCTTTATGGCACGTACGGCCTTTTCCGTATCTGCATAGGCCGTAATAAAAAGAACCACGGCATCGGGGTCGGCGGCCTTTATCTTTTCGAGCCAAAAGAACCCCTCCTGTCCGCTGATCGCATCCCGCCGGAAATTCATATCCAATAAAATAACATCGGGCACGAATGTCGACATAAAATGCTCGATCCGTTCCGGCTGCGTCGTCACTTTTATCTGTTCCACATAAGGTTCAAGCAACAGATTCAACGCAAAGAGGACATCTTCGTTATCATCTATAATCAATATTTTCCCGTTCTTCATATTCCTGGTATTATTCTATCTCGTGTAAAAAATCATCCTTGACGTGACAAAGATATGTATTATATATACGGAATGTATGTGCGATACTGCACATAATTTGTGCGAAATAACACGTTTTTTTCATACACTTACAGGCAAGCTAATAGTAACATATTAAGAATGTTTGGAATACATATAGCCTTTTCTTGCATAATAAGCATCTTCATTACAACATGTCAGTATGTAATGATTCTCTACACCCGGATGTTCGAGGCGTCAACATCCGGGTGTAGGGAACGTCAACATCCGGGTGTAGAATGCCGGAAGATGGACATGTTTCCGAACATTTCTGCTTGCTTTCCACTCTTTTCCTCCTTGTTTTCTGCAAAAAAGGACCTTATGTCGACGAAATAACTTGCTCACAAATACATATAGATACGCTTCCCGCTACTTTCAGAACAATACCGGTTCCCCGTTTCAATTGATACAAGTGTGACACAGGAGTGATACATGAATCCGGCATGTATCACTCCTTGTACATCATGCTTATCAATACTTACAAAGCAAAGCGTGATAGAGTGATAGAGTGATAGAGAATCCCGCAAAACCATAAAGAGATGTCTATCGTTTCTTAATACAATTTCAGCCTGAATATACCGTGCTAATCCGCACGTGAATTGTGCGGATTAGCACCCTATCCATATCACTACACATCACTATTTACATAAGTACCAGGATTTTACAAAAATGGCATATTATTTGCTTCATTTTTGTCATGAAACAAATAATATACATAGCAATACTATTTCTGCTCCCCTTACAGCTCCAAGCGCAGAAAACACTTACGCTGACATTGAGCGAAGCTATCGAAATGGCACGTCGGAATTCTCCTGAAGCGATTGCCGCCCGTCACGCTTTCAGGGCTTCTTACTGGAACTGGCGTTCGTTCCGGGCTAAACAGTTGCCGAGCCTGACGCTTACTTCCGATCCGAGCTTGAACCGTTCCATCCAGTCTGTCACCTTGGAAGACGGTAGCGACAAGTTTGTGCATCGGAACCAACTCTCAGTCGATGCCAACCTCGAAATCCAACAAAATATAGCCCTTACAGGGGGAAAGGTTTTATTGAAAACCGGACTTGAAAGACTGGATATGTTTACCGACAATATCTCGTCTTACAAAAGTACTCCGGTCGTCGTAGGATATGAACAAGACTTATTCGGCTTCAATGACCTTAAATGGGAACGCCGTATCGAACCGATCAAATACGAAGAAGCAAAAAAGACCTATATCGAAACACTCGAACTGGTAGCAGCCTATACGACCAACCGCTTTTTTAACTTGGCAACGGCACAGACCTCGCTGGAAATCGCGAACTATAATTTTGCATACGCCGACACGCTTTACCGGTATGCACAAGGACGTTACAATATCGGAACGATCACCGAAAACGAAATGCTCCAATTGGAACTCAACAAACTGACCGAACAAACAAACTGCCTCAATGCGCAAATCGAGGTCGACGATTATATCCAGTCGCTCCGCAGTTATCTGGGCATTTCCGAAAATATAAACTTAGTAGTGATTCCCGACGACAGTATTCCTCACTTCACAGTCGACGTAAACGAAGCCATGCAGCTTGCTTTCCAAAACAACCCAGATATCAGCGCTTTCGAACGCCGCCGGCTGCAAAGTGAAAGCAACGTTGCCGAGGCAAAAGCCAACCGGGGTTTTAAAGCAGCCTTATATGCACAGTTCGGTCTGACGCAAAGCAACGAAAAGCTGAAAGAATCCTACCGCGACCCGATGGACCAGCAATTGGTGACATTGGGGATACGTATACCGATATTGGACTGGGGCGTAGGTAAAGGCCGGGTGAAAGTGGCCAAAAGCAACCGCGACAAGGTTTACACCGAACTGGAACAGGAGCGGATGGATTTCGAACTGAACGTAGCCAAGATTGTCAAGCAATTCAACATACAGGCAGGAAAAGTTGCCATAGCCTATAAAACAGACCAAACGGCCCAGCGCCGTAACGATGTGGCACGCAGGCTCTACCTGTTAGGCAAATCGACGATTCTCGACCTCAATGCCGCCATAGCCGAAAAAGACAATTCTCGCCGTGCTTACATCGCGGCTTTATATAATTATTGGAATCTCTATTACGGTCTCCGCAGCCTGACCGGTTACGATTTCGAGAAGATGATCCCGATCACAGAAGACTATGAACTCCTTTTAAACAATTGACAATTCATAAATCATAAATTATAAATCATATACATGGACAAGCCCATAGCAAAGAAACCCGTTTATTACCGCTACCGCTGGCATATCGCCGGGGGAATCGCATTTATTGTTCTTCTCGTCTATGTCGGGATCGCCGCCTCTGGTGGCAGGAAGCTCCGTACCGATGCAGAAAACCTGATCATCGGAGAAGCGACAAGCGACAAATTTCTGGAATATGTAGACGTCGAAGGTGTCGTGCAACCCATCCTCACCATCCAGATCAACACCCGCGAAGCCGGTAGCGTGGACAGGATCATTGCAGAGGAAGGAACTATGATGAACAAGGGAGACACGATCCTGACACTCAACAATCCCGACCTTATCCGCGCCATCGAGGACCAACAGGATGAATGGGAAAAGCAGCTGATCTCTTATCAGGAGAAAGAGATTGAGATGGAACAGAAAAGTATCGACCTGCAACAAAAGACCTTACAGACGACCTACGAACTGAACCGGCTCAAAAAAAGCTATGCACTCGATGAAGAGGAATTCAATATGGGAGTCAAAAGCAAAGCACAGCTCGAAGTGGCCCGGGACGAATTCGACTATAAAACCCGAAGCACCGCTTTGCAGTTGGAAGGTTTGCGTCATGATAGTGCAGCCACGATCTTGCGCCGTGAGTTGATGAAAAACGATCTTGAACGGGAACGTAAAAAGTTCGAACGGGCCCGGGAACGCATGGAGGACTTGGTTGTTCGTGCTCCTCTCTCCGGACAACTCAGCTTTGTGAAAGTAACTCCCGGACAACAGGTGCAAAGTACCGAAGCGATCGCCGAGATCAAAGTCCTCGATCAGTTCAAGATCCATACTTCCCTCAGCGAATACTACATCGACCGGATCACCACCGGTCTACCCGCCACCATCACCTGGCAAAACAAAAAGTACCCGCTCCGGATCACCAAAGTCGTTCCGGAAGTCAAAGACCGGAACTTCGATGTCGACCTGGTCTTTACGGAGGCAAGCCCGGAGAACGTACGCATCGGAAAAAGTTTCCGTGTCCAGATCGAACTCGGACAACCGGAAGAGGCCCTCGTCATCCCACGTGGTGACTTCTTCCAGGCCACCGGCGGCCAATGGATATACAAACTGAACGAATCCGGCACGAAAGCCCGGAAAACCCCGGTCAGCATCGGTCGCCAAAACCCGCAGCAATACGAAATAACCGGTGGCCTCCAACCGGGCGACAAGGTGATTGTCACAGGATATAGTACCTTTGGGGATGCGGAAGAACTGATTTTAAAATAATATTCGAATCATGATACTACAACATTATATCAAAATTGCATTTCGTAACTTGGCAAAATATAAAGTACAATCTGCCATCAGTATTGTCGGCTTGGCAATCGGGCTGATCTGTTTTACATACGGATGGAACTGGTACAGGTATGAAACGAACTACGACGGGTTCTATCCACAATCCGGACAAATTTACCGAATATACGGAATCGATAAACAAACGGGAAAGAAATCGGAGGAATTACCGCTTATTCTGGCACGCAAACTGAAAAAAGATTTCCCGGAAGTAATAGAGACAACGCAGATTTATTCCAAATACGGCTCGACTTTCAAATATGGAGAAACAAGGTTAGAGGATCCGGACGAGGAATTCATTGACGAACAGTATTTCAAATTCTTTCCACGTCCCGTAATTTGCGGTAAAAGGGATGATATCCTGAAAACGCTGGATGAGATAGCCGTCACCCGCTCTTTTGCCGTGAAATATTTCAAAACACCGGAGGAAGCATTAGGCAAAACCCTTGAAAACGGATATCGTAAAAGCATTACGATCGTGTCCGTCTTGGAAGATTCGCCCAACAACTCCATGATGCAAGCCGATGTTTATGAACTGGACAAATTCGACCGTGACCGGGAAAACCGGATCACGGACGAAAAACAATGGGCCTTGCTAAACACTAAAATCTATCTATTATTAGCACCCAACATTAATATAAAAGCTTTTGAGAAGAAGATCAATTCTTATATAGTCGAACATGAATATAATAAATCAATTTTGTTAAAGTTGGTTCCCCTGACAGATGTCCGTCATACATTCGGAAGTGAATTGACATTTAATCTTTCCTACATCCGGACATTCACGGTAACCGGCCTCTTATTGTTACTCTGCGTTTTCTTTAATTTCACCAATCTGCTGTTGAATCGTATCTACTTACGGAACAAAGAAATGAAATTGAGAAATGCGATCGGCGCTGATAAAAAGAACTTGGTTATCCAGTTGTTGCTGGAATTGACGTTACTTGTCGGGATCAGTTTTCTATTGGCTTCCTGCCTGTTGGAATTAACCGTTGGCGGTTTCTCACACCTCTTCGAAACGACATTACAACGAAAGTTATTATTTAGCCATCTTTGTATCATAACAGGTATTAGCTGGTTGATACTCACGATTGTCAGCCTACCGTTATTCCTGCATTTTGTACGCGCTTCTTCTCTATTAATATCCGGAGGAATCTCTCCTACCCGGAAAAGCGGTTACCGCAAAATCAGCATGATACTCCAACTATGTATTTGCATATTCTTCCTGATGAGCACATTTATCATGTTCAGGCAAATATCTTTCATGAAACATAAAAACTTAGGATTCCAGAAAGAGGGTCTGATACAGATGGAAATGACATTCAACGACCGGGAAGGAATCAGTCGCGAGATTTCTTCATTGGCAGTCCTAAAAGGATTCACACAAGCCGGAATATTTACCATCACCCATGAACCTTATACACAAAACGAAGTCGAATGGGAAGGGAAACCACTGGATTTCAATCCAAACTTCCAAGTCCTGCAAGTAGGCAGCAACTTCTCGGAAGTTTTTAACATACCGATGCTGAAAGGCCGTTTCATCAATGACGGCGATCTGGCAGACAATGGAGATTGGCGAGCCTCTTGGACAAAAGCCGTCATCAATGAAGAAGCTGCTCGCATCATGGGCATCGATAACCCGATCGGCAAGAAAATCAGTATTTGGAATTATACGATCATGCAAGACGGAAGCAGAGGACGTGCCGAAATGGAGATTGTCGGGATCATCCAAAACTTCCAAGCGGCCAGTTTGCGCAACCCGATCCTGCCACAAGTGATCGTAATTGACCAAAGCAAATGGAACAGTTATTTTTATTATGCCCGTACCGAACCAGGAAAAGAAAAAGCCACGATCAAAGCAATCCGGAATATATTCAAAAAACACTCTAAGTCAGGCGATCCCACTACCTGCAATGTACAGACCATAAGCCAGATACTTGATCGGCTCAGCACTTCCGAAGATGCCAGCCTGCAGCTCTTTACTTTGCTAGCTCTGTTCTGTACGCTAATCTCCATCTTCGGGCTTTATTCCATTTCATCCAGCAATATGGAACAACGAAGGAAAGAAATTGCCATACGGAAAGTGATGGGAGCCTCTGCCGGCACGATTGTCAAAATGTTTTTTATGGAATATCTGACAATTGCATTGATAGCCAACCTTCTGGCATTGCCACTCGCGTGGTTGTTCATGCAAAGTTGGTTGCAGCAATATGCCTATCGGAGCCATATCTCTGCCTGGATGTATATCGTAATCGTATTTGCCACCATCACTCTGATCATCGGAACCGTCCTCTATCAAACGATACAGGCTGCCCGGACCAATCCTGCGGAAGTGATCAAATCGGAATAATAACAAACTAAATCATTGAACCATGCTATACCATTACATCAAAATAGCTTTCCGTAATCTCTTAAAATATAAATTGCAGTCATTCATCTGTATCGTCGGGCTCGCAATCGGATTTACAAGTTTCGCGTTATCGTCGCTCTGGATACGATATGAACTGACCTACGATACGTTTAGGAAAGACGCTGACCGGATCTATTACGTCCGGATGGAATCGGAAACCGATGACCAAGGATTATCAAGCGTTACACCTTACCCGCTGGCCCGATATTTGAAAGAGACATTCCCGGAGATAGAGGAAAGTTGCAACACGAGTGCCTGGAAAACCGATTTCCTCTACAACGAGAAGAAATACGAATCTTTCGACATGGTCATGGATTCAGCTGCCGAACATATGTTCGAAATAGAATTGATCTCCGGTAGCCGGGATTTTATGATCCCGAAAAGTAACAAGATCGCGATCACGGACAAGCTTGCCAAAGAGGTCTTCGGCACAAAGGACCCATTAGGTGAAAAACTGAAAATTTGGTCTGACGATATGGAAATATGTGCCATAGTCAAAAGTCAGGACCAGCACTCGAATTTCCCGTTCGGAATACTGAAGCCGTCCCGACAAACGGAGGAATGGAACGTAGCCTATTGTCAGACTTTTATAAAGGTCCGTCCGGAAACGGATATGAGAGCTTTTAAAAAGAAACTTTACGAACATAAAATAAAGAAAGACAGAGACTCGCTGAGTCATTTCGTTCTGACGTCAATCACCGCCATGCGGTATGACCACCCCGAAGAAGAGCCAACTATCAAGTTCGAGCATATCTTGCTATTCGCTCTTGCCGGAGGATTGGTAATCCTGTGCGCACTATTCAACTATCTGACCCTGTTCGTAAACCGTATACGAATACGCAGTAAAGAGATCGGGCTTCGGAAAGTGTGCGGCTCGTCTGACGGCAATCTGTTTGTCCTGTTCGCTTCCGAATACCTGCTTACGCTTTCCATCTCTCTTTTAGCCGGAATAGCCTTGATCGAAATCATACTGCCTGTATTCCAAGAATTATCGAATGTAAAAACGGATTCGTTCAGTCTCTATCTGGAAACATTCGTCTATTTCGGATTCATCACCTTACTGGCTTTCCTGTTCTCTTTATTCCCTATCTACTATTTCAGGAAGCGTTCGCTACAAAAGGCCCTTAAAGGTTCGTCTGACGGAAAAGGAAAGAACCTCTTCCCCAAAGCAAGCCTTACCTTGCAATTGATAATCAGCATCGGATTCATATTCTGTTCGTCGGTACTGATCAAGCAAATCCATCACTTGCACACCACCGATATCGGACTAAACCGGAAAGACCGGGGCGATGTCCGTATATATCCCCAAACAGACGGTTTGAAAGAAGAAATTGCCAAACTCTCCTCCATCGCCGAAGTATATCCGGATGAAAACGATCCACTATTTCCAAGCCATTCACGTTCCTACAGGTCCTTTACCGATTGGGAAGGCAAGCCGGCCTCTGTGGAAGGTCTTACGATCCAAATAATCCCATGCAACAATCGCTACTTTGAATTTTATGGTCTGCAATTGCTAAAAGGCAAGTTGCCGGAAGGAGATACCGAACGGCACATACTCCTAAACGAAGCAGCTGTAAAGGAATTGAAGATCGACAACCCGATTGGCAAAACACTTAGCCGCAAAGATCAGAAAGGATTTATCATCGACGGCATTTTCAAAGACTTTTATATCGCACCTCCTACCGTTCCGGTAAAGCCGGTTATGCTCGAGTTCAGTCCGGGAAAAAAGAATATACAGAATGATTATTCAACGACTGCCATATTCCGGCATCAGCCGGGAAGCCGCGAACTGTGCAAACAACAGGTTGAACAGTTGGCAAAGAAAATGCAACCGAACGCCGTCGACATACATGTTACTTTTATGGAAGAAGAGTATGAAAAGTTTCTGAAATCGGAAAAGGCGCTACTCAAGATGCTTGACTTCGTGACTATAGTCTGTATTTTGATCTCATTGTTCGGCGTATTCTCTCAAGTAACTCTGGACTGCGAACAGAAGAAGAAAGAAATCGCTGTCCGTAAAGTAAACGGGGCAGAGGCCTCCGATATCATGAGAATGTTTTTTGCCGGTAATCTCCGCCTGCTATGCATCGCTTCGGTCATAGCATTTCCGGCCAGTTACCTGATCATGAAATCATGGATTGAAAACTATGTGTTGCAAGCAGCAATCAGTTGGTGGCTTTATCCGGTCATCTGGGGTGTACTGGTCCTGCTGCTGACTCTTTGTACCGGTTGGCGCATACAGAAGGCAGCGAACCAGAACCCGGCAGAAGTGATCAAGTCGGAATAAGAATGTCTTTGAACAATATCTTATAACAAACAATCAGATTATGTTATCACACTATGTCAAAGTTTCTTTTCGGGAACTACTGAAATACCGAACTCAATCAATTGTCAGCATCATTGGTCTGGCCGTAGGATTTACTGCCTTCATTTTAGGAGGTTACTGGCTATGGTGGGAGACACATTTCGATAATTTCCATCCGGAAGCAGACCGACTTTACTGCCTGACGACAGAAGGACTTGTCAAGCGTGCCAACGGAACACAATCAGATTTAGACCAGTTACATATTAACGACCGGGAAGAATTATTCAAGCTGCTCCCCGAAATCGAAGCCTCTTGTTCATTCAACCACCTCAGCTTTACATTGAAACAGGACAACGAAGCAATCAACCTGCATGGAATGGAAAGCGAACAGTCCTTCTTCGACCTTTTCCGGACAGATTTTATCGAAGGGACTCACCAAGGGGTCATTCCCGACGGCAGTTCTGTCATTTTAACGGAACGGACAGCCCACAAATTGTTCGGGACAACAAACTGTATCGGCAAGGAAGTCGTATTGGATAATAATCTTCGTCCCTCTGTAGTCGGTATTATCCGTAACTATCCGGATAATACTGATCTGCTGTTCGACTTTCTGTTGATCAGAACTCCTCAACCCAATCATGTCAAACGCATGACGACCTACGTGCGGCTCCAAAAGAATGCGAATGTGGCAAATGTACGGAACAAACTGGCGCACTATAAAAGTCATGCCGAAGACACATGGGATCGCGAACAGGTAAAAAACTGGAAAATAAACCTGCTGACAGCCTCCGAAGTGCATCTTCGGTGTCACCCTGAATTGACAGACCGCATCCGTAACATTCATATCCTGGCTTTAGCTGGGGCAATGGCTTTCCTTAGCGCTCTGATCAACCTACTTGTCCTTTTTATCGGTCAACAGCAACGAAAACAACAAAAAAACCGGTCTTATCTTTGTATAGGAGCCTCAACCACAAGTATGATTACAAAAAGTTTCATCGAACTGGCACTTCCTTTGATCATCGCCTTCCTGATTTCTTTCTGTCTGATCGAGAGCATCTATCCTTACTATGAAAGCTATACGACCTGGAACCGGTATGGTATCTATGAGAACGTCAGTCGCCACCTTTCACGAACTTCACTTTTAGGCAATACGCTGTCACTCGCTGGAATCTGTATGTTGGTATTCCTTCTTATCTGTTATTATCCGATACGAAATCTTTTGGAGCATAAAATACAGAAGCCTGCTCTTTTCAAACAGGGCCTGATCATCGTTCAGATATTTATCGGTTCACTGTTCTTTATCACCTCCATCGGATTGTTCCGACAGTTGCATTTTATCCTTTCAAAAGATAAAGGGATCGATTATGAACGGGTCATACAGGTAGATTTAGGATATGACACCTCCTTTCAGACGGATTTAAGTGTTTTGAAACCGGAAATGGCCAACCATCCGTATGTAGAAGAAGTCACATACACCTGCGGGAACGCTCCGATCTTTACGGAACAAGGG
>OLFW01001043.1_pt1 | contig 18540 bp, 8 predicted proteins | sample 1605351 | NCBI WGS metagenome assembly OLFW01 (sample SAMEA3888918, study PRJEB22519) | human gut metagenome | biome: human gut; feature: human-associated habitat; material: faeces | place: Denmark | collected 2010 | reverse complement strand
TTATACAGATTTATGAACTAAAGATAGCAAGCTAAGGAACTTGCGAAACTTGAATCAAGTGATTCTTTGTCCGAGAATGGTTTTAAGGAAAGCGCCCTGCGCGTTGTGTCCTACTTCAAGGTAAGCAATCCTTCAACAACATTGTGGGGAGACAACTCCAACACCACATTATTCATCGGAACCCCTTCCACCTCTGGCAGCTTCGGTACGGATTTCCCGACCTCGCTCTTCGGTAATGCTTCCATCCGTGGATATGCCCCTGAGCTTATTGTTTTCAGCAGGATGCTTACACCCGATGAGCGCAGAAAAGTGGAGAGCTATCTGGCGGTAAAGTACGGCATCACCCTCAAAGGCTCGTATCTTGACAGCGATGGAAACCTGACTTGGGACATGGCGGAGAACCAAGCCTACCACCATAGGGTCACAGCTGTTGGAGCCGACACGGCAGGAAGTCTCTCCCAACCGCTTTCCGCAACATCATATGAGGAAAGTCCGGTGTATGCGGCCTTGAAGGAGAACGGAACTTATCATGACGCAAATCCATACAACCCTTCATCCGCTTCCCGTCTGCTTGTCATGGGACGTGAAAACGGCAATCCGATGCCGGACAGAGGCTTTACTTTCTGGGGCGACGATGATGTGGCACTTGCAACATATACCTCACCTACAGATTCCCTGTGGCATGTCATGAAACGTACATGGATGGTCAAGACCAACGTGCCGTCAAAGCCCGACAGTACAGTGGCAAGATGGACTGCGCAAGGACTTGAAGTGTCAAGGAATGGCTTTACTGACAATATCATCCAAGAGAAAGCCGCTTCCGGAGCTTATGCCACGACCCCAGCCCTTGTTGGAGGTGGCGGTGCTTTTGAGTTCACCTGTCCGACAAGTCACCCGACTTTTGACGTTGGCTTCGGAAGCATCGGCGGCAGCACATGCAAGTATGGATTCCGGTTCACCAATGCTGGAGTTGTTTATCCGATCATCAACGGAGCGGTCTCAAATTCATACATCGCCACGGATGTTGACGGAACGGACATCTCTATCCGCAAGGAAGGCAAAAACATCTATCTGCGTGTTGACGGAACAGGAAGTGCGACAAGAACCATATCCCTTTCGGATGCAACTGACACAGACACAAATGTGGGCATTATCCGAACGGAAGGAGCAGAGTCCGCCTTGAATATGGCAGGCTTGAGGACAGGAGGAATCGATGATGTCGGTTATATGGCAGAGTTGAGCTATGACCTCACACCGGGCAGGGAGTTCTCGGACTATTGCCGCAAGCGTACCGTCATGCTCATAGACCCAAGCGGTGAAGGTGATTTCGACATCAACAGCAACAGTAACATAAGATGCTCCAAGCCTGATATGACAAGGGGCAAGACCATATTCCGCAATATCCTATGGGATGCAGACGGAAGCGGAAGCGATGTGTTCACATTCGCCTATTATGACGGCATTTCCTATGATGCCACTCCTACGCCGTCAAGTTGCGAGAATGGAGTTCCACGCAATGACGGGTATATCGACATCGGCATCAACATCGGTACACCAGTCTATTCCTATGTGCTCAGCGTTGACACCGTTGCAGGAAAAGTAAAAGGAGAAACCATTGCCAGAGGAACATTCTTCGGTGACACGCATAGAATCACGAATCTTGCACCCGGCGCCTATGTGTTGTCCGTATCACAAGGTGGAGGCAACGAGATTTATGCCACTGGCAACGCACTCTACACCTCATACTCGCATGACACCAGGACGTATCTGTCTGGCGACATCTCATGGACGGTGAACGATACAAAATCAAACTACCGTGTGGGATTGGAGCCAAGCCTCACGGACGAGATCACCCAATATGGCTTCGACGTGCGGGGCGACAAGGCGCATATCATAACCGGTGGATATACAAGCCTAACCAAATATGTCACCATCAAGCCTGGCGATGTGCTCAGTGTTACAGTCCGCAATATGCAGGTCACATACAAGTTGAACGGACAGACCGTGCATCATGAATATGTCTGGTCACTTCGTGCATGGCGGTTCTGCATCAAGTACGGAAAGGGCGAGACACATATCACAGACCTTACCGTAAACGGTACGCCTGTAACCTCATTCACCACAAGGGGCAACGTGCAGATAGAAACACCCAAGAAGTGTACGACAACGATGACCGTCTATGTCGGCAGCGAGTGTGATGCAAGTATGCCTAACGGAACACAGGCAAGGGAGAACCATGTGGGCAGCTCGGACAGACAGGCTGACAATACCTTCATTTCTGGAGAAGACGAGAATTTCACTGTCAAGGGCAACGGTTCTACGACAGGCATCTACGAGGCTAAACTCACACAGGACAAGCCTTCTGCAGCCACATTGATGGTGTTTGACGTATCAGGCAAACTGGTAGTGTCACGCCAAATGACAGGCGAAAGCGTCAAGCAAGCCGACTTCAAGGTTCCCGCATCGGGTGTGTATGTCGTGAAGGCAATCTCCGAGAATGGGGAGCATACAAGGAAAATCTCAGTAAAGTAACTTAAAGGAAGATACGCATGAAGAATTATATACAGAAGGTGGCGTGGGCATTGGTTTTACTGCTTGCCGCCACACTGTCCCTTTCGGCAAAGGACGGGACAGCCGTGAGAAAACTCTTCAAGAAGGGTGTCTCTGACAGTATCTCCGTAGGAGGTAGCAAACTGGTCGTTCTTCAGAAAGACCTCATTCGGAACAGAAGCCTTTCCGTGAACTCTATCGGAGAGGAGAATGTTCCTGAGCTTGACTTTGCCATGACCAACGTCACGGCAGGAGGACATGGCTACCGTTTTCTCCCTCACGGAACCCATTTCACAGGCGAGGGTGCGACTGTCAAGATAAAGTATGACCGCACGAGAATACCAAGCGGCTATACCGAGGACGACATCCGTACCTATTACTACGACCCGGCCGAGAAGCATTGGGTTGCGTTGGAGCGTGTGCGTGTGGACAAGAAGGAAGAGTGTGTCGTTTCCAAGACCACCCACTTCACCGACATGATCAACGGTGTGATACAGGCACCGGAGTCTCCGCAGACCGAAGGCTTTGCCCCGACAATGATGAACGACATCAAGGCGGCAGACCCGACGGCGAAGATAAATGTCATTGCGCCTCCAAGCGCAAACAACCGTGGCTCTGCCAACCTGCAGTATCCGTTCGAGATGCCGCCAGCACGAAACGGCATGCAGCCAAGCCTTGGCTTGCAGTACAGCAGCGAGGGCGGTAGCGGTTGGCTTGGCGAGGGTTGGAACGTCAGCGTGCCAAGCATAACGCTTGACACCCGGTGGGGCGTGCCTCGTTATGACCAGTCAAAAGAGACGGAGACTTATCTCTTGTCCGGTTCAATGCTCTCCACCATGGACGACAACGGACAGATGGGAGTCGCACACCGTGGCGAGAAGATGGACAGAAAGGCTGACCGCCAGTTCTACACCCGCCAAGGCGGTGATTTCAGCCGTATCATCCGCAAGGGTGACAGTCCTGCCAACTATTATTGGGAGGTTACAGACAAGCAGGGTGTCAAGTACATCTATGGTGGTGACGGAGCTGTTGTAAAGGGCAATGTCACCGATGCTTCGGGCAGTACCCGTGAGGTGATTGCCGAATGGAAGCTGAAACGTGTCGAGGAACTCCACGGTGACTATATAGAATATGTGTATGACATCGTGGATGAGGATGTGCGTGGCGGCTTGAAGGCCAAGGCTGCATATCTGAAGGAGGTTCACGCAGGTAATGCAGGACAGGAACCGCACACCGTTGTACTCTTTGATGGCAACAAGGTAAAGCAGGTAAAGACCAACAATGCCCGCTATGGATTCCTCGCCTCCTCCAACAAACTGTTGGAGAAAGTGACCGTGAATTTCCAGGGCGAGACCCTGCGCAGCTCTGCCTTTGACTACAAGGAAGGTGCATTCCACAAGGAAATGCTCACAGGTGTCAGACAGTATGACAACACAGGAAAGGAAGTGGCTTTCCAGAACTTCGACTATTATGATGATGTGCAGGCTGAAAAGGGATATGTTCCGTTCAAGGACGATTCCGAGAAATGGAACACGCACGATGACGGACTTGACGCAGGTTTCGTCAATCCATTGAAGACTGTCAGCAAGCGCTTCAGCGACAAGCCAACTGCACTTGGCGGAACGACAAGTTCTTCTGTAAGCGGTTCGTTCTATGCAGGTGTGGGACCTTGGGACGGAAGCAAATGGAAAGGCAATACAATAGGAGGTTCTTACAGCTACTCCAGCGATACCAGCAAGGGACTTTCCGCATTCGTTGACTTGAACGGTGACGGACTTCCTGACAAGGTATATAAGTCTGGTGGTTCCGTATATTATCGTCCACAGGTCAAGACTGACAACGGAGAAGTAGTATATGGTGAGCCTGTCAAGGTAAAGGGTATCAGTAACTTCTCGACAACCAAAAGTTCTACGAACTCTTTCGGTGCGAAAGCCGTTGTCGGTTGGAATGTTCTGACTGCCGTTGTCGGAACGGACAAGTCAACCACTAAGACAAAGACCACTCAGTATTTCAGCGACATCAACGGTGACGGACTTGTTGACCTCGTTTCCAATGGCAAGGTATATTTCAACCATTTGGAGTTTGATCAGTCTGGCAATGCCGTGCCTACGTTTACATTGAGCAGTGCCGACACGCCAAGCCCAATCATCTATGGTGGCAAGGTTGACACTTCCGTCATGGAGGTCAGTAAGGATGAGCAGGCGGAAGCCATCAAGAACTCACCGATGGAGGATATTGTGCGTGTATGGCAAGCACCAAAGGATGGAACTGTCAGCGTGGCAGGGCAAGTGAGCCTTGTCGCTCCGACTGGTGACTATGATGCTGACGAGTATCAGAAGGCAGACGGCGTAAGAGTTGCTATCCAAAAGGGTGGCAATGAGCTTTGGAACAAGACTATTGCAAAGGGCGACGGCAGTTCTTATGCCGCTGCCGTATCATCTGTTGCCGTCAAGCGTGGTGAAAGGATCTATTTCCGTGTGCAGTCTGGCTCTGAGGAAACAAGCAACGGCTCATTTGATAAGGTGAACTGGTCGCCTACCATTACATACGCTGGCGAGTCAAATATCTTGCCTAACGGGCTTTCTTCAACAGAGTACAAGCCAGAGGATGGTGCCATCTACGATGTGAACACCTCCGCTAATGTGGAGAATGGTTCAAGCGTGGAAGTTCACAGTGTCTTCTACAAGCCTGTAACAACCGACGATGTTGTTCTCAGCATCATCGGCAGCAACGACAAGAAAGACAGTGACGGAAACGACAACCCGAACTATACCAAGAAGACTGTCCTTGCTCGTACATTGAAGGCTGGTGAGGCTTTCAATGGTGATTCTCTCAACATCAGTCTGGAGAATACAGAAAAGCTGACCAACTTCAGCTTTGAGATTTCATCTACCTCAAATGTTGATTGGAAGAATATCGGTTGGCAAGCGTCTGTGACTTATAAGGACTCTGCCAATATAGAACAGACGGTAGCCGTTCCTGCACACTACAATACATTTGCAAATGCCTTGGCAGAGGGCAAGCCATACTTGACCACAGCGACTGATACAATTATGGTTGTGTCACCAGTGCTTACCCTTTCGGACAATTCTATCAACGGTCAGATTACGTTGACCGCCAAGACAGAGGATGCACTTGTTGGCAAGAAGTCTTTCAATATCGAGAATGGCATCTTGAAAGCCGATACTCTGCGATTTGCAGCGACCGTAGGAAAGAAGATATGGTTTGAATACAGCTATCCTGCAACTATCTCGAACGAAGCAGTTGCTTCCGCTTCTGTTTCCATTCAGAAAGATGCGGCAGGTCTTGTAACTGAGAATGTGTTTGCTGGATTCTATGCAGAGAATGACAATCTTGGCTTCGGTATGCTCTACCGTGGCTGGGGAGGTTTTGTCTATAACTCGGCAGAAGGCAGATATGCAAAGCCTATTGACGAGTCATTGCTGAAATTGCCTGAAAACGAGAACGACAAGGTTGATCCTCTCACAATGGCATTCACTCCATTGGGTACAGACCAGACTTCTATGGACAAGTGGGTCGGTCAGCGACAGGACATCTATCTTACAGCAACCGAGGCAAGCACAGCACGATTGACAGAGCAGGATGTACTCCTTACCAATCCATTGGATAATAATGCTGAAGTGGCAGGACTTGCAGGTGAATATTTGCAGGGTACTGGTGCGACAGCTGTAAGCCAAGTGGTATCAAGCAAGAGTACCGTTGTGCAAGGTGGTGCACTTGGCATTACCCACAACAATGCAAATGGCAGTTCAAAGACGGAAGTTGCCATGATGGATATGAATGGTGACGGATTCCCTGACATCATTGCTGGTGGTAGTATCCAATACACCAATTCGCAGGGCGGATTGAGTGGAGAAATCTACAAGGGTATCGGCTCAAACAACTCAGACAATGCTTCTGAGGCATGGGGATATGGCGGCAATCCAGTAGCTTCTGTGTCTGGCATTACAAAACTTATCTCAGGAAGCAAGTCTTCCGCACAGAACCAACAGAGTTCATGGCTGGCTCAATTCTCCATTTCCGGCAGTGCGCCAAAGAATACGGATGAAGCTGTAGAATCGTTCATAGATATCAATGGCGATGGACTACCAGACAAGATTCTTTCCGACAAGAAAGTAAAACTGAATCTTGGCTATGCTTTCACTGAGCCTATAGATTGGGAACTTGACCGTGTTCAAGGCGGTAAGAGTCTTTCTTATAATATTGGCGCAGGTGGCGATGTAAGTCATGACTGGGGAAAATTTGAAGATGAGAAATACCAAGGTATAAACAAGGCTTCCGGTAGCTTCTCAGCAGGCTTTGGTCTCGTAACCTCTGAAAGCGAAGAGGAGTATAATCTTATCGACATCAATTCTGACGGTCTTCCTGACAAGGTTTGGAAGAATGGTGATGGTATCACTGTTGCCCTTAATACAGGCAATGGCTTTGACGAGCCTATCAGTTGGAAGGGTGCAAGTGCACTTAGTGAATCAGCCTCTACATCAGAGTCTGCAAATGCAGCGTTCACTTTGACCATCAACATTCCTGTCATAAGCATCAAGATTTCAACCAACCCTGGTGCATCAACCTCGCACAGTATCAATCGTCCTACCTACTCTTTGCAGGATGTTGATGGTGACGGCTATCTTGACATCGTTGAGTCTGAGAAGGAAAGCGAGTTGAAGGTTACACGCTCAGCCATTGGCAGGACAAACATGTTGAAGTCTGTCACCAACTCCTTGGGCGGCACTTTCACACTCGACTATGCGCACACCACTCCGACCTACGGTCTTCCTGGTGGCAAGTGGGTAATGTCTGCCTTGACCATTGATGACGGAATCCATGACGATGGTCCAGTCATGACAACCGCCTTTGAATATAAGGACGGCAAGCGTGACCGCCATGAACGTGAGTTCCTCGGTTTCGGTGAGGTCATCACCAAGAACCTTGACACGGAGAAAGGCAATTCTGTTTACAGACAGGCTGTTGAGAACTATGATGTAGCCAACTACTACACGCAGGGCAATGTTACCGCCACATCCGTAGAGGATGCCAACGGCAACAAGTACACCGAGACAAAGAACCGTTACGACAGCTACTATCTGACTGCCGACGGTGACAAGTACACGTTCGCAAAGCGTGACGTGAACCTTTGGAGTGACCGTGCATCTGCATTCGTACCTCTCCGCTATACGGCAAACTTGCAGTATGAGGGAGCGGCAAACGGTGTGGTTACATCCGAGGCATGGAATGAGTACTACCTCAATGGCTATCATGGTGAGTTGAAGTCCTACAAGTACAGCGACAAGGGAAGCCTTGGCGAGGACGGAAACGGCAAGTTCGATTATGCGACCGCCATCAAGTACACGGACAATGCCATCAAGCATATCTTCGGACTTCCTGTTGATGTTACTGTTACAGGCGGTGACGGCTCACTCTATCACCATGTGACGGCGAAGTATAATACCAACTACGCCAACCACATCACGCAGATTACACAGCAGTTGAATGACGGTGTGGCAGTTACTGATTACAAGTACGACTCTTACGGCAACATCATCCAGAAGACTCTCCCTGCCAACGGCAAGGGACAGCGTATGTGGTACAAGTACCGCTATGAGCCTGAGATGAACATGTATGTTGAGCGTATTGACGATGCGTGGGGCTACCGCAGCGAGCAAGGCAATTTTGACTATCGCTATGGTATAGCCAAGGAGCATCGTGACCTCAACAACTTCTACTACGAGACTGATATTGACGACCTCGGTCGCATCACTGGCGTGCGTGGTCCTAACGAGTTGGCTACGGGCGTGCCTTATGCCATCGCCTTTGAGTATCAGCCTTTGGCTACCTTTGGTGAGAGTGGCATTACCGCTCCTGCATACGCCGTGACCAAGCACTACGACATCCAGCACCCTAACGACGACTTGGAGACCGTTACGTTCGTTGACGGTTTCGGAAGAGCCGTGCAGGTGAAGAAGGACGGTGTTGTGACAAGTGTATCCAAGGGAAACTCTGCCAAGGACGAGAATGTGATGATAGTCAGCGGAAGAAACGTGTATGACGCTTTCGGACGTGTGGCAAAGGCATTCTATCCTACAACGGAAGGAACTGGATCGAAATCAACGTTCAACAAGTCATTTGACAATGTATCTCCTACCGTCACAGTCTATGACGTGCTCGACCGTGCTACCTCAGTGACATTGCCGGACAACTCTACGACAACTACGGCCTATACTGTTGACAACGGCAGTCATGCACTTGTTACAACCGTAACGGATGCGCTTCATAATGTGCAGGCTACCCATACCAACGGCAGTGGCAAGACGGTGAAGACCATTCAGAAGAGCGGTCCTGACGGTGAGATTACCACCTCGTTTGAGTATGACGGCATACAGCGCCTTGTCCGTGTCACCGACACGGAGGGCAATGTAACGACCTCTACTTACGACATGGGTGACCGCCGTACCGAGGTGAACCATCCTGCAAGCGGCATCACAAGTTTCACTTATGATGCTCTCGGCAATGTGCTTACAAAGCAGACTGCCAACCTTGCGAAGGAAGGCAAGTTCATCACCTACGATTACGACTATCAGCGTCTGACAGGCATCAACTATCCTGACCACCCGGAGAATAACGTGAAGTATTACTATGGTGGTCGCAACGCTTCTCAGAACCGTATTGGCAGATTGATGCTCCGTGAGGACGGAACGGGTGCCATTGAATACTTCTATGGCAAGATGGGTGAAGTAACAAAGACCCGCCGCACGCTGATTGTGCCTAACCAGGCGATAGCAACCTACGTGACGCAATGGACTTATGACAGCCACAACCGTCTGTTGGAGATGATCTATCCTGATGAGGAGAAGATTACCTATTCTTACAACCTCGGAGGTCAGCTTGAGAAGGTTCATGGCTACAAGTCATACGGCTACGATTATGTGAGCAAGATCGGCTATGACAAGTTCGAGCAGCGTACATACTTGAAGTACTGCAATGGTGCTGAGACCTTCTACACCTACGACCCACAACGTCGCAGATTGCAGAACCTCACTGTGAATAGTGGTGGCAACACCATTATGGATAACGCTTACACTTACGATGCGGTGAGCAATGTGCTCAGCGTGGTTAATGGTGCGTCAGTTCCACAGAGTGGAAAGGCTGGCGGACAGATGGCTCATGCCTATACATACGATGCTCTCTACCGTCTTGTCAGTGCAACTGGTACATATACAGGTGCAGACAACAAGACCGCAAGCTACACTCTTGCGATGGGTTACGACAATATGCACCGTATCACATCGAAGCGTCAGATTCTCACGCAGAACAATGTGCAGTTCAACGGTACATTGAATGCAGGTTATGATTTGTCGTACACTTATGGAACTGACACAGGCAAGAAATTCCAGTTTGCCAATGTGAAGGATGTGAATTATCGCACGGAAGAGACACCTTCAGAAAGTGAGAATGTGAACAACAGCCATGCCTATGAGTATGATGCCAATGGTAATCTTGTCTATGTCAATACCAGCCGTATAAAGAAGGATGGCGTGGCTGACGAGAAGACCACGGAACGCAAACTCAAATGGGATGAGGAGAACCGTCTCCTTGCTTCTGACGACAATGGCTTCGTGACCAACTATTGGTATGACGCAGATGGAGAACGCACGGTGAAGACATCGGGTGAAAGTGACCAAGTCTATGTGAACTCTGAGTTTGCAGGAGGCCGCACGAACACCGCCAAGTTCTCACTCTATGTATCACCTTATCTCGTTGCTAACCAAGGCGGACGCTATACAAAGCATATCTATATAGGTAGTCAGCGTGTCGTTTCCAAGATTGGTGACTTCGATTCTTACGGATCAGACCCACGCCGCATCCAGTGGTCAAACGTGCGGTCCAATATCAAGTCGCATCCGTTGAGAAGGATGTTGCTAACATTGGACAGAACACGGCGGACTTCTTCTCGCTCACGGTCACACGCCTCACGCTCCTCACCATACAAATCGAGTTGTGGATGGCGTCGGGATTCTTCCTTGGAAATCCATTCTTTCGCTTCATTGACAAGATTTTCGACCTCATCTTCATTATATGCAACACCAATCGTAGCAAGTTCCTTCATCTTGCCACCGATTTTCTCAACAACAATAACTCCGATATTGCCGGATGGATATTTCTTTTTGCGGACAAACATAGTTAAAAAACCTTTCGTGTCACCCAATATTAGGTGACACAAAGATACAAAATATTGTTTATCAACAAGTTATAAAATGTATGTTTTTTGAGTGACGAAGTCAGGAAATATATCAATTTCTTATGAAGAAATAAGAGGGCGAATAAATAGTGCAGTAATAATAGACCAAATAACTAATGATACAACATTTGTACAGTGGATTTATGACAATAAAGGAAAAATCCAAAAACAGACATTAAATATAAAATAAAATACATCCCTTGCCGATTTATTTGATAAATTAAAAGAATAAAAGTCCGTAGAGTGGTAAATTCGTGGAGTGTGTAAAATAAGCTGTGTTCGGCTATCATATTATAAGAGTTGACCACAGCTATCTCACACATTATTTCATTCATTCTTCTTCAGAATATATTTTCTCCTTCCCTCTTTTTTAGGTTCGTTGCCAAACGAATCTATCAGAATAATACTGTTGTCCTCCATCACCTTATAGAATATATTGTCCCCACTCGCATGATGCACAAGCATCAATATGTTGCCGTCAAGCACTTGGAAAGAACCTTTTAACCTTTCCTGCTCGTTCTGCTTTTCTTTGAATGTCTGTATCAACAGGTAGGAAACTCTTGTCATCCTTTTTCGATTAAGTCTCACAATCTACACTTTGTTAGCTTTTGGCTTTGTTGTTAATTGTTATTATCCGATAACGCCCCTTGCTTCTAACGATATGCTGTTTTTACCAAGAATTCACATAAAAGTTGTTATAATATATATAAATATTCGTCTTTAATGCTTCCTGCCATTATCTTTGCCGATTAAAATGTTAGTGCAAAGCAATAATGAAGTAATAGAAATGTAAAAAGTAAACAACATGGAACGCAAAGAACAGACCGGGCATATCTGTAGATGGATGGCTTTAGGCATCATGACTGCCATCGTCATCGTTGGATGTACCATTGTAATCGGCCTATTTGAATGGCGCGACAGAAAAGAGATTGAGAGTAGAAATGCAGAATTGCATCAGTGGCGAAAGAATGTGCATGACTTAAACTTGCACATAACGGAATTGTCACTGCTTGGTGAAATGGTTGCGGATTGGGACTCAACAAATGTAAATGAGTATCATTCGCTTCGATTGGAAGTGGACAGTATGCTTCAAGGCATCGCAGGTATTTGTCCGAAAGAAGATTCTGATACGATCTGCCGTCTTCTTGCAGAAAAGGAACAGCTCCTTCTGGATATAAAGGATGCTATGCAGGAATTGAATGCTACTCAAGAAAAGCTGACCGCAGAAGTTCCAAGAATTGTAGAGCAGAATAAGACTGAAAGCAAAAGATTTTCATCTATGCCACAGCAGGCAAAGCCAAAGAAGCGAGGTTTCTTCAGCAGATTGTTCGGCAAGAAAGAAAATGCAGTAACAACAGGCAACCGTTTAACCCAAACTGAAAAGATGCTCACCAACCTAAACCAAACGGTTGTTGCTAAACATCACCAGCAAAGCCGTAAGGTAGTGGAGATATTGGATAGTCTTGGAAACAGAAATGAAGGTATCAATAAGCAGTTGCAAAGAGTAATCAGCATAGCTGATGAGAATGTGGATAAAGGCATAAAAGTTCGTGAGCGACAAATCGCAGACTTGGAAGGCAATTATACCTATTATTATATAGGGATGATAGGATTGTTGATATTGGTATTTTTCGTATTATTTCTATTGGTGTGGCGATTCGCATTCAAGACACGTAAGAGCAAGGAAGAAACAAGAAAGGTGATGCTGACAGTAACGCATGAGATGCGCAGTCCCTTGTCTGCCATCAAGGATTATGCTCGCAAGATTAGCGGACTTGATGATGCTACGGATGAAAGCAAACGATATGCGGACTTGATTGTTGACACATCGAAAGGCTTGACTGCTATGATTGACAGTTTCCTGGTTTACTCCAAATTAGCGAATGGAAAGGCGACCGTCAAGGAACGCCCTTTCCGTATGATGGACATTGCCGAGCAATTAAAGATGGAGTATGAACCCTTTGCTGCGAAGAAACAACTTGAATTGAGCGTCAACAATAAGGCTGATGGTGTTGTCAATGGAGATAAGGAAAAGGTGCTTACAATAGGACGCAATCTGCTTTCCAATGCCATCAAATATACGGAAAAGGGTGAGATAGTATTGTCCACAACCTATAAAGATGGTGTGTTCATGCTAAAGGTTAAGGATACGGGAACAGGATTGGACGACAAGCAACAAAAACAAATCTTCAAGGAATTTGCAAGATTGGGAAATGCGGTCACCCAACCGGGATTTGGCTTGGGACTTTCCATTGTCAAGAACCTCGTTTCACTTATGAAAGGGAAAATCGATGTGTCCAGTCACCAAGGGCTTGGAAGTATCTTTGCCATTAGTCTTCCTATGGCTGCAGCCGAAAAGCGGAATGTGGAACCAACTCAGTATAGAACGAAACGACACGATTCGTTTACTGTCATTGCCATTGATGATAGCCATGTGCAACTGAGTACCATCCGTGAGGCGTTTGCATCAAACGGCATCGTATGTGACACTTGTAATAATGCCACGGATTTATTGGATATGATGCGCAAAAAATCTTATGATCTGCTGATAACGGATTTGAAGATGGCTGAAGTGAATGGTATCGAGATTCTGGAAATGATGCGTATGGTGAACGTGCGTAACTCCAAGACCATTCCTGTTGTCGTTATGACAGCAGCACCAAATGTGAGTGAGCAAGAACTGCTTGATGCAGGATTTGTCGCTTGCCTGTTCAAGCCGATGTCTGACAAGGATTTAATAAACACTGCAAGAAAGTGTGTGAACGGTAAAATAGCAGAAAAACAAATAGACTTCTCTATGTTGCTGACCTACGGTAATGAAAAAGAGACTTTGGAGAATTTCGTAAAGGAAATGACTGATACATTGGGCAGTATCCGTAATGCAGCCCAAGAGGAGAACCGCAAGAAAATGTCCGATGCCATTCACCACGCAAGAAGCTCGTGGATGATGGTACAATCAGACGAGTCTTTGAACCATCTCTTTGACCTGATTGAAGATTCTACATCATCAGACGACGTTATCAACCAAGCGGTTGAGGATGTTTTCGCACATGGTGAGGAAATCATCAAAGCCGCACAAAAGAAAATTGAGGAGGTAACAGCATGAAGAAAGTAATAATCATTGAAGACAGCCCGACATTTTGCAATATGTTGGGCAAGAAGTTGGAGGCGAAGGGATGGAAAACAATCTTATGCTACAATTACAGAGATGGTCTGAAAGCTGTGAAGGAATCCTCTGAATGGGATGTTGTCATTTCGGATATGCGCTTGGGGAATGATAACGGCATCGACCTGTTGGAATGGATGCGTAGTAACGGCTATCAGAATCCATTTATTATCATGACATCTTACGATGAAAGCATGAGTGCCGTGAGGACTATGAAATTAGGAGCGGAAGACTATATACCAAAGAAATTGTTGCTTGATGTAGTTTATGAACGTTTGGAAGAAATCATAGACAAGCAGAAACGACTCGTAGAGTTGAATAACAAGATTGTTTACCGCAAAAGTGAGAAGTTTCGCCGTATATACAAAATGGCAGAATTGTTTGCCAAAAGCGACATGGCTGTTATGATATTTGGAGACAACGGAACAGGCAAAGAACATATAGCGGAAAAGATACATCTGCAAAGCAAAAGAGCCGACAAACCTTTTGAAGTAGTAGATTGCGGTACGCTTTCTGCGGAACTTGCCGTTTCCGCTCTCTTCGGGCATGAGAAAGGGGCATTCACAAGTGCAGACGCAGCAAGAAAAGGTTACTTTGAATTGGCTGCTGGAGGTACGCTGTTCTTGGACGAGATAGGCAACCTGCCGAAAGACGTACAGGCAATGCTGCTGCGTGTGTTGCAATCCAAGAGCTACCGACCATTGGGAGCTACAAAAGATAAAGTGGCTGATGTGCGCATTATTGCCGCCACCAACGAAAACCTGCAAGAGGCAGTTCGGGAAGGACGATTCAGAAGCGACCTGTATTATCGACTTCACGAAGCGGTTATTGAGATTCCACGGTTGCGGGATTGCAAGGAAGATATTATGCCATTAGCTAACTTCTTCCTGAAACTATATGATAGGCATACGGACAAAGAAATAAAATGTATCAGTAAGGAAGCGCAAAGGGCACTTGTAAGCCATACATGGCCAGGTAATGTGCGTGAGTTGAAATCATGTATCATGCGAGCTATGCTGTTATGCGAGAATGAGATAATAGATATCGAGGACTTGCAGTTGTCACAATCGACATTGACAGAAGAGGCTTTGGACTTTGATGAACAAGAACGCAAGATCAATCGAGAGCGTATCTTGTGGGCTTTGAAGCAATGCAATGGCATCAAGCGTGATGCGGCAAAAATGTTGGAAATGAGCCATACTACATTCTATGCCCGTATGAAAGAGTATGGTATTTCTACGAACAAGTTGTAACGGTATAAGAACCGTGTAAGGAAGATTGGACGAGTGTCCGGTTTTCCTTACACTATTTCTGCTTGCAATTTCCTTGTGAAAATCTTATTCTTTTGATAAAGTTGCTGATTATCAGGAAATATCATCATCCTATTGTTTAGTCTGTCTTGGAATGGCATAGGTATTGGACTAATAACTGATGTGCGCACAGAAACATCAAATTAGTACAAACCCATAAAAGAGACAGCAACATGGAATACAACATATTGATAGAGACTGATTTTTTCAACTTGCTGAATGCAGGTCATAAGAACAAAGGTGGTAACGCTTTGGAGAACTCATATCGTGAGTTTATCAAGGTTGTGGTTGATTTATGCAGCACTAACGTGAAGCAAGCGGTCTTTGCACTGTCATACGCAGAGACCGAGCTTGACTTTCATCTGTCAATGCCCCATATAAAGGATTGTTTGGGAACCGTAGGCTTGTATGTGCGCAAGGCTATTGCATTTGTCCGCAGAATGCAAGAGCATGTGGCAGCAACATATCATCTTCATGTGACCACATCCACTTCAGAAGCCTCTTCGCCAGTATCATCAGAATCAAAGCCATTAGTGAAATGGACTGGCAATGCCGTTGACCTTGTAGAAATGGTATATGGCATCTGCGTAATGGGAAGCGTGAACGATGGCGATGTGAAATTCAAGGACTTGGCGCAAGCCATGTACCAGTTCTTCGGCATCAAAGCCAAGGACTGCTATCGTTTCTACACCGACATCAGAAGACGCAAGAACCATAGCCGTACTTACTTCCTTGACAGAATGCAGGAGAAGTTGAACGACAAGATGCGAAAGGATGATGAATTGGAAAGAATGAGACGATAATCGAGGTGTTTCTTATTTAATTCTGAAAAAGATTAAAAACTTTTGGTGTTGCCACAAAAATATTGTAGTTTTGTGGCAAAATAAAGAGGAATGGCAACGAATAGCGCTTATAACGAGATAAAAAGGAAAATAACGTCTTCCAAACGGGGAACATTGTTCTTTCCCGATTCATTCGCTCAAATGGCATCATCCGATGCAATAAGGTCAGCCTTGGTGCGTTTGTGCAAAGATGGAGACATAATAAGAGTGGCACAAGGCATCTATTGCTATCCAAAGATTGACACAAAATGGGGAAGCGGAGTTGTACCGCCATCCATTGAAGACATTGCCAATGGCATTGCTAAACGTGATAAAGTTAGAATTGTTCCGACGGGTGCGTATGTGTTGAATGTATTAGGACTGTCAAAACAAGTACCGGCAAATGTGGTGTTCTTTACAGATGGGTCTTCTCGCAAGGTTTCTGTAGGCAAAGGTAACGGAATCCTTTTCAAGCATACATCTGAGATGAGAACATTTGCTTATCGGTCAAAGCTTATGCTGTTGATAGTAATGGCTCTCCGTGAAATCGGTGATGAAAATATAACAGAACTACAGATGAACATCATCAAAGGTCATTTGAAAAATGTCCCAACGGGAGATTTTCAAAAAGACATTTTGCTGGCTCCAGCATGGGTTCGTAAAAAATTGCAACAAGTATGAATTATCAAGATATAGAAAAACTTGCTTCCTTAAAGGAAAGCAACAATTTGGAGTTTAAGGAATCGACAGGTCAATTAGACCGTTCGATGGAGACTCTATGTGCGTTTCTCAACTGTGAAGGTGGTACTATTCTTTATGGTGTAAAGGATAATGGTAAGATTATAGGTCAAGAGGTATCTGACAATACTAAACGCTCTATTGCTGAGGCGGTCAATAGAATTGAGCCTTTTGTAGAGTTGGAAATCTCGTATGTTCCTATTCTTGAGACTGACAAATATGTGATAGCCATTCATGCGGAATGTCAACGATTCATGCGTCCTTTCACTTATAAGGGAAGGGCTTATATGCGCATTGAAAGTACCACAACTTTTATGCCACAGGAACGGTATAACCATCTCTTAATGGAAAGAGGCGGAAAATATGGATGGGAAGCAATGATTAACTCTGATTTGGAGATAAGTGACTTGGATGAGAATGCCATTCTCGGTGCTGTCCGTGAGGGAATACGAAACGGAAGACTTCCAGAAACAACTATTCGCGAGGAGATACCTGTAATCTTGAAAAAGTTCGGCTTGTTCCATGATGGTAAACTGAACAATGCAGCCGCCGTGTTGTTTGGCAAGGATTTGTATGGATACCCACAATGTCTTGTGCGTATGGCTCGTTTCAAAGGAACAACAAAAGAAGAGTTTATAGACAACCAACGTGCGGAAGGTAATATTTACGAATTGCTTGATGCCTCAATGGCATTTTTCTTTAAGCATCTCTCACTGTCTGGTAAGATAAACGGTCTTTATCGTGAGGAAGAGTTGAGCATTCCGTACAAGGCTTTAAGAGAGAGTTGCATCAACTCACTTTGCCATCGCTCGTATCATCAACCAGGTAGTTCTGTAAGCATCGCTATCTACGATGACCGTGTTGAAATACGAAATACGGGAACTTTTCCTGCCGACTTGCCTATAGAACGTCTTATGCAGGAACATGACTCCAAACCACAGAATCCAATTATTGCCAACGTACTCTATAAGAGCAAGATATTGGAGAGTTGGGGACGTGGAATAGGTACAATGGTCGATGAATGCAAACGTGTAGGCTTGCCTGCTCCAGAATTCAATACTGATGGCAATTTTGTGTGGGTCGTATTTAAGTATAATAGGAGCAGTGTGGTAAACACCCAACAAGCTACCCAACAAGCTACCCAACAAGCTACCCAACAAGCTACAAAATTTGTTCAGGAGCTGATTTCTGTTGTAAATACCAATGAATATTCAGTAAAAGAAATCATGTCTCTCTTAAAATTGAAGGATAGGGTTAATTTCTTGAAAACTTACCTTACCCCTGCTTTGGAAGAAGGTCTAATTTCAATGAAATACCCTAAAAATCCGAAGCATCCGGGACAAAAATATATGCTTACAGAAAAAGGCAAGGCATTATTAAAATAGAAAGACGACAAAGGCAGTGGTGATTTGTTCCACTGCCTTTGTCGTTTCTATTTCTGTATTAAGTGCTTCAAATTCTCGTCAGCAGCGATGCGATCCAGTTCATCCTTGACAATCTGTTTGACGTCCTCCTTTATCTGATTGTAGTTGTCCTGAATAGCTTGCTTCATGCAGTCGTTGCCATTGGTATCCTTGAAATCGTTAATGCTAGGGATAGGCTGATAATGGCTTTCCTCTCGCTTTACTTTGTCGGTGTCAACGACAATCTCGGCATGGAAGATCTTCTGCTCTATGCGCTCGGTGAAGTTGTCGGAAACAG
>OLFW01001042.1_pt1 | contig 18556 bp, 39 predicted proteins | sample 1605351 | NCBI WGS metagenome assembly OLFW01 (sample SAMEA3888918, study PRJEB22519) | human gut metagenome | biome: human gut; feature: human-associated habitat; material: faeces | place: Denmark | collected 2010 | reverse complement strand
AGTTGATTAATTTAATGAGTTGATTAATTTAATGAGTTGATTAATTTAATGAGTTTTGACAAGTTTTTGGTGAGTTGATTAATTTAATGAGTTGACGTGCCTTCCGCAAACCAACACCTTAGTCAATTTTTAAATCTCATTATCGTCTCATATCACACGGTAATTAAAAACTTCTCCTACCCCCACCCTCCCCACCAGTAATATTATAAGATAGATAAGTGCGGGAGCGGGAGTCGGGGAGAGTAACGATGAGAATAATAAAAGCCAAAGAGAGACACCTCCATGCGCCCTTCCAATATATGGCAAAAAAATGTAAAATTTTTCCAGTTGATAAATAAAAAAAATTTTTCCCCGAGCGGCTCGCCCAAATAAAATTTAATATTTTTTTATATGGAATTGGAAATATATGGTAAAAAAATATTTTTTTTATGAAAATTTTTTGCGTTACCAAATCTAATTTTCTGAGTCCGCGATTATGAACTTCCAAGACCGCGCCGCCGCATATGGTGGATTTTAGATTAAGGGATCTCCGAACCGCCCCGCCCCACTTTACATAGCTCTGGGTGCCATATAGTGGCAGTTTCGGGAAAGAGCGAATTGACTGGCAAATGATGGAATAGGTGGAAAAAATTGCCATAAATGGAAAAAACTGGAAGCCCGGGCCTCCTCGCCCGTAGTCGGCCCGACCATTATCAGTGAGTAAAGGGTATTCCCGGGCCGACCTTCGCCCCTGCTTAGAGCAACAAAAAAGAGGAGCGCAAGCCCCTCTTAATCGGTTGTTTCCTCGACTCCCTCGAGAGTATAATTGTTGTGCGGCAAAGGCGCATTATCGTAGATGTACTCCCAGAATTTGGCTTCTGCCTCATTCGCGGAATCTGCTTCTACCTTACACCAACCCGAAAAATCTACGTAATAGGTGCTCATTGTATCAATTCCTTTCTTTATTTTATATTTTTAATCGTCAACCTGATACCATTCCCGTAAAGCATACTGCGCAAGGTTCCAAGCATGAAACCGAAAAGTTAAGTCCCCAGCAATGGACAAGAGCCACTGAAAAACCTCGTACTTATCATCGTCATACAAGCCGCTCTTTTTATATTTTCCATCTGCATTCATATGATAGACCACATCAGGATGGCGCGTGCTCGCTTCCCATAGTCACCATCATCATCTTTATAGACGACAGTGCCAGCGCGGAATTTCTCTTCATTAGTCATTTTATTTGTCCCCTTTCAACAATCATCAGTATAGCAACCCAAGTAGGGGTCAAACCCCATGTCTAAATCAATATCATCAGGTTCATAAGCAAGAAAGAAAATTTTTGAACCTTCATGCTGAGCCGCAAGATCACGAGCTTCTCCGTAACTTGCGCACGGCGCACCTGCAAAGCTGCCATCTTCCTTGACAACCGCCCATCGCACGTCAGTCCAATCAATGCATTTCATGAATAATCCTCCTTTAGGATTTTGTTTTCTGTTCCTTACAGTTATTATAATACCACACTTAACCGAATCTGTCAACCCCTAAATCAATAGTTATTTATTTGACAAACGCCCGGGCGCGCTGGAATTTTAATCCAGCGCGTATGAATCATCATCTTCAATTCCAAAAAATGCATCACATTCCTGCGGGGCGTCCCTGAGCTGGCACTCTCCGTTATCAAAGTAGGGACAGAACCAATCATTGACAGGGCATTCATAACGATAAGCCATTTTTCATTTTCCTTTCTTTAACCAAAGATTTCCAAATTACTAATCATGGGGCGGCTTGCAATGTAATCTGCCATGTGAACCAATCTGTCCACAGGCGTAAACGGTCTATCATCTCTTTCAGTACTCCATTGCCCCATGTGAGAGGCTACTGCCTGAATGAGTTCGTAAGGGGCGGGCGTATTAAAGTAGTCTTTCCATGCAGCTTCAATATTGTCGGCGGCATTTCTTGCGTGATTGCGGTATTCATCCTTGTTAATGGTATCATCAAAGCCATACTTGACAGTATCATGAAGAATACAGGCAATAATTGCATAATCCTTGCGACGGTCGGTCATGTATGCCCACTGACTCATTCTCATGAGCTCATCACAGAAATACACAACGGCTTTAGTGTGCCGAACCAGTCCGCCATTGCCCTGACTAAAAGGAGGATGATACTTTCCAGAAGCGGAAGCGCCAATCTCCCAGAAATAGGAAGGGACGCGATTGCTGAGGTAGAAGTCGGTAAAGGCTCTCAGCTTTTCATTTTTGATGAGTTCCAGCTCGTTCTTAAAAATTTCCATTTTCTTTATTAACCTCTTTTCTGTATTTGGGGTTTACCATCGTTCCCCCGATTACAGTTATTATTATAGCATGGATGGGGCGAGCTGTCAAGTACTTTTAAAAAAATTTTTGCGGAGTCCATTGGTAAAATGCGGCAGGTGGGTGCCCGGGCCGCGCGCCCATTATTTGGAATCTTTGTCAAGTTTACCGAAAGGGTTACAAAAATCTTCCAGCATCCCCATACATTTACAAATTTCCTTAATGGAATATCTTTCATAATTCAGAATAGACGAAACGCCTTTTACCTCAAAGCCCGCTATTCCGTCAATGGCGCTGCTAGCGATTTCTTCCATGATGTTTGCCGCGCGAGCAAGAACGTTGAGTTCTTCGGGGGTGAATTCAATATCATACTGCTGACGAATCTTTTTGCGCATTTTCTATACCTCCTATTTTTAGACAGAGGGTGGGGCTTTTTTCAAGCCCCTTAACCCTTTTTTCTTTTTTCGACAAGCGTCAATTCAAACGACTTTTCACCGATGGAAAAAGCAATCATGCGGTTCTTATTGGTAATTTCTACATTCTTATAGGCATTTTCACCATTTTCTGCAAGAAACTTAGCAATTTCTGCGATGATTGCCTCTTTCTGCGGGTTTGCCTTTTTCTGTTTACCGTCCTGAAACTTGTAAACAGTGGGGGTCTTGCGAGTGCCGCAAGAACGAGCGGCTTTTTCCACTTTTTTCTGTTCGGCGGTCAGAGGAAAGGGGTCAGCGCCTTTATTGATTTCCTTATCTGTCTTGATAATGTCAAGGGCTTCCTCTTTTGTACAGCCGAGTTTCTTCATGAGCAATTCAATTTGGGTCATGGGCATTCCCTTCCTTTCATGGTTTTATTATAGCAGAAAAGGCGGCGGTTGTCAATAGTTTTTTGAAAAAATTTTTGCACGTCAAAAATAAAAATTAGTCTAATGACGTGATGCCGGCCTCTTTCAGCAGACGTTTAGCTTTGTCAATTTCTGTCTCCATGCCCGGGCATGGAATGCAAAGCCAACTCTGACCTTCTTCATCAACCGTGGTAAAAAAAGGATAATTCTCTCCAACCTCTAGCCGCATGGCTTCTCGAAGTTTAGAGGGAATTACTAGTCGGCCGCATGTATCGAGTTTGCGAGAATATTCTGTTTCTTTAAATCTCATTATTATCTTTTTCCTAAAAATACTTTTCGCGCTGGAACGTCTTGAGGACAAGGCGTTCCCGGGCGTCACGAATCGCAGGGATACTTGCCGCACTAGGCTCGCCAGCCGCACTTTCTACAATCTTTTTGCTTATAACAGTAGTAGCGCAGATAATGAGTGATTAAGCGCAAATGGAAACGCATTTTTAGAAATTCCTCCTCTCTGGGATATTTTATTTCTTTTTCTCTTTCTATTATTATTATACCAAAAATTTTTGTAAAAATCAAATGGGGCAGATTTAACTACCCCATTTACAGATTCATTGTTTTGGCTTCACTCACAAAATACTTGGCATTATGCCGCCGGAGGAGTTTGGCAACATCCTCGCTGTCGCTACGGGAGTAGGAATAAAAATTAAAAATAGTATACTTTCCAATGGGGGTATAGTTAAAGATGAGCTTTTGGTCTTTACTCTCATTTGTGATAGAGCGAGTTTCTTCTGCGGGAACAGTTGCCTCGATTTTCCAGAGTTTTTCTTTTCTCGTCTTTTCCTCAATGAGTTTCACAAGGTACACCCCGACGAAATTACAAGCGGCGGTAATAAGCATTTTACTCACGGTAGACAAATTGTCAATCGTGGTGAGAATGATAACCCAAGAATAAAACCCGTAGGTCAGAGCATTCATCAAAGCTGCCATAAATTTCCCGCCTTTAATGGTAGCGATTGACTTAATGGTTGAGAGTATCACGTTAACCGCGGTACAGACGATAAACAAAATAATAGCATTCATACTTCATCACTCCTTTTATCTTTCTTGGTATGATTATTATATCAGATTTTTAGATGTTTGTCAATAGTTATTTTCAAATTGCCACGTTTTTTATTTTTTGCGATGAAATACTCATCTTTAATAACATACATTTCACAGAGCGGAAAATTGAATACCTCTCGCCTTTAATTTTCCATACAATATTTGTCAGAGAATGCGCCCGGGCGCCTGGAAAATCCTGGGAGCTGGGGTCAAGGAAAAAGTGGGGCGGCTGCCCCACTTTCTTCCATTTCAGTCCTCCTCAGAGGTCGCAAGGGAGAAATAGGCAACCCCCTTGTCCTCCGTGCGGTTAATTGCGCCGCCGTCCTTGAGCTGCTTCACAAGCGCGGAGCACTTCGAGAAACTCTCCATACCAGCGAGCTTTGCGAGCTCCTTAACGCGGTACAGGTGATTTGGCTCCATGACCTTGAGAATGGCTTCCTTGAGCCCCTCATTGGCAATCTGATTTGCCGTGGGCTTGCGCGTTCCGCTCGACTTCTTGTCGAGGGCGGTCAGCATCGCGGAGAGCTTCTCCTCAACATCCGTGGGGAGCGTGAAATTCTCCATGACGTAGGTAAGAGCCTTGCGGTTGGTCATCTTTTCGGTGTTCTTCATAGGTATCAATTCCTTTCTGCTTTTTAAGAGGTGGCTTCTCTTGATTACGTATAGATTATAACATGGATTGGGAGCTTTGTCAAGAGGTTTTTTAGAAATTCTCTAAAAAATTTTTTGGATTAACCTTCCTCCGCGTCGTTTCTGTTCTTCCGTTGGCGCCTTTGGTTTCTGTATCAGCCTCAGGGTGTATCCCCTCTTGACAATTATTATTATACTACATTCCGTGGGGTTTTGTCAAGGGGTTTTTACATTTTTTTTTGAGAGGGAACACACGCCTATCGTTCCGCCTTAGCCTACAGGATACCCACCTTGCGATGGCTCTACTGGGTCTCTCCCCTTGACAATTATTATTATAGCAGATTTTTCAGAAAAATGCAAGATGGTATTTTACACAAAAAGGTGAGCGGGAATTGATGTTTTATTGTGCAAAATGCCGGGGCGCGCCCGGGCCGACGAGAGACGCTGCGAGTAATAATAGTGGCGTCTCCTATGACGAGTTTAAGCCCCATGGGGTGGGGAGTTAAAACGTCCCCACATACCAGAGCACGTAGATGAGAGAAAGAAACTCTCCAGCCGCCATCAGAAGATTGGCAATGTCACCCCTTGCGGACTTCTGAGGAATAGCGTTGACAAGACGCATAACCGCACTGCCGCAAGTGATAACCAGAGTGAGAATAAAAAGAAATTTCATTTTTTTGTCTCCTTTGTCCTTTTGTGATTATAGTATAACACATGATTAGTAGTTTGTCTATGGGCATGTTGTACAAAGATTTGAGCGAGAATTTGTTGTATTTTGTTTAAAATTTTTTATATTTTTTATATTTTCTAATAAAATTATAACATTTTTTATTAAAATTGTCAAAAAAAGAGGGAATAAAAAGAAAAAATTTCCATTTTGCGCAGTTTTTTCGTTAAATCTTTAACAAAATCGGCCCCGGGCCGCGGAGATTGTGAAATTTTTGACGAGAATGGCGAAAGAAAGAGGGAGATTGCTCTCCCTCTTTCTCACTCTACCTTGGTAAAGTACGCAACGCCCTTTTCCTCGGAGCGGGCAACTTTACCGCCATCTTTAAGCTGCTTGACCAGCGCCGAGCATTTCTGGAAACTCTCCATGCCGATCAGCTTTGTGAGTTCCTTGACCTGATAGCGGACACCAGATTCCATGGAATCCCAGATCTTGGTTTTCAGTTCCTCATTGGCAATCTGGTTTGCGGTAGGCTTGCGAGTGCCGCCGGACTTCTTGTCAAGAGCCACCAGTATGGCAGACAGCTTTTCCGAAACGTCGGACGGCAGATCACAGTTCTCGAGAACGTAGTTCAGAGCCTTACGATTAGTCATCTTGTCCGAATTCTTCATAGTATCAATTCCTTTCTTTAGCGTCGGTCGCTACCCTGATTTTTTGCGTCCCCCTTGGGACAATTATATTGTAGCACATTTTGCGCTATCTGTCAAGAGGGAATTTTATTTTTACGAGATTTTTTGGGGTCGATAGGTTAATCTCGAAACTGTCAAGCCCCATCCCTCTTAACGATTATATTGTAGCACATTTTGTGCCGTTTGTCAAGAGGGGTTTTGGTCTTTTTTTTCGACTTGCGCGCCCAGTCTAAACTGTGGGACATTACCTACCATTAGCCCAGCCCACGGGGTCTCGCCCCTCCTGACATTATGTATTATACCATAGGGTCACGTAGATTTCAATAGTAAGAACGCATAAAATTTTAGGATTTTATCCGACGAAATTTGTATAAAAAAACTCTTGACAAAAATTGCGCGGGGTGGTATAATAATAAATTCCGGGCATTTCGAACGTTGGCGCCCGGGCCATCGTAGCGCACTTTGGCGCTTTTGTCAATGGGCAAATTAAACAAAAAAGGAGGGATGCCCCTCTTTTTTACTTTTTCATCCTCACCTTTGCGGACTTAATCTGCCCGTCTCGCTCATCCTCGCTTTTGCGGATTTAATCTGAATATCTCGCTCCTCTTCGGTCACAGGACTACGCACGACGCAATGACTATTGTCACAATATGCGCAATCAGAGCAAACCAAACCCACGCATTGATAATCCCACTTGTTATCTACAGTGAGTTGCCACACACCGCCAGTCCCATCATCAAAAATGCCGCTGGAAATGGGAGCATTATTTTTCTCGGTGTTGTCTGTGGGAGTATCATCCTCTTCGGTTTTGTCCTCCTGTGGAGCATCCTTGAGAATGGTATTAATCACTTCACCAGTCAGTCCGTCAATAACATACACATCATCGACAACATCCAGACATTTTGCAAGATCTTTTGCGACCAACAGTGCGTTATCATAATTTCGATACGCATCCTCATGGCGAACAGGCTCCTTTCCCATCGGGAAATCCGCGACATAATAAATAACAATATAACATGCTGTAACCATAATTTTTACTCTCCTTTTGCTTTTGTAATTATATTATAACTAATTGAGCGAATTTTGTCAAGAGCTTTTTATATCAAATGCTCTCTAACCCATTTTGCGGTTGCTGTTGCGCGCTCTTTGGTAACAGTTGTTTCATAGACGAAAAGGTCATTATCAACCTTTTCAATCACTCTTCCAAAGATTCCCACATCAACCCAAAAATAAGGCATCATAATTTTATCATCCTTTCTTACAAGCTGAGAAGATAGAGCGCAGGAGCAAAAGAATAAGCCAGACCAGAAGCGCCAATTTCCATGAGAATACGATAGTGAGAGTGCCGATTGTTGCGACGCCGAGGGCAGGAAGCAGCCAACAGATGAGCCAAACCAAACCCGCGGTAAGCAAAAATGAAAGTGCAAGAGACAGAATTACAATTAGAATCATTTTTTTATTTTCCTTTCCTTTTGATGTATTTATTATAACAAAAATAATTTAATTTGTCAAGTATTTTCCCCAAAAAAGATTGATAGACTTTTGGCAATTCTCCCCGGGCGCTTTGTGAATTGTTTAACAGGCAAAGGCCTGGAAATAGTCTGGAAAATTATTCCAGACTATCTACCATTTCCCAAAGATCGGGGTGAGCCTCGAGCAGAGCCTCAAGCACGTTGATGGAAGCCTCCGCATAGTCTCGCCTGATGTACTCTACAAGATCGCCGGTGTTCCAGCGGTCATAAAGAGACTCAGCCATTTCAAAATCGGCTTTAAGCTGTCTATACTCTTTTCCAAGTGCCATTTTCTATTCCTCCTGTATCTCTTTTAGTCTTTCTTCGTCCCAAACATTTGCTCCCAACGCCAATCGTTAAAGGAGATTTCCTGCTGTTCGCATCTGTCACAGATTGCGCCATTGTCGCAAGGACGATTGCCGCTCTCATCAGCGTAACAGTGGCAAACCTCATTCAAGTAGCGACTATACAGATGAACTATTTTATCCATTGTTTATTCCCTCGCTTTCTGCATTTATTATACTACATTTGCGGCGGCCTGTCAAGCCCCTTTTTAAAAAGCGGGATATTCTTCGTGGGCTTCTACAAGCATCATCAAAGCATTATTATTGTATTCAGTATCCTCCATGCGCTCACACAGTTCGGCAAACTGAATAACGATGGGATGCTCAAAGCCATAGATTCTAATCATGCGGTCAATCAGGTTCTCTCTCATAGTGTCTACTCCTCTTCCTTTTGTACCTTTATTATAGCACCTTTAATCCTTGTTGTCAAGGGATTCCTTACACATTTTTTTGTTTATTTTCCGCATCTTTCGAGTTGCCTGCTTTTTGTCGTTGCGGACACTGCTCAACCGTGCGCGCGGGTAGTAGAAATGCCGTGCGAACTTATCTTCGTAGGTCAGCTTTACCTTTTCATTTTTAGCACTCATTGGGTTTCATCCCCCTTTTCTTGATTATATTATAACCGATTGGGTGAGAAATGTCAAGTGTTACTTTTTTCACAATCCGTCGCCCGGGCGTTCCGGCGCATTATGGAAAGCCCTCCCGCACTTTTGCAAGAGGGCTTTCTTTACTCGGCATCCAGCCAAGAGATGTTGACCATTTCAGAACCGATTTTAACTCGATAGCCGTAATCCTCCAAATAGGACTGAACGTAATCGTTCTGTCCAGCCATGACAAGGGGGATGCGAATAGAGGCTGAAAATCTCATGTTCTCAACTGCCGTGTCAATAACATCGGCCACCTGATGTTCCATCCAAGAGGCCAGGAGTCTGCGGCTCTCCTATAGGCCAGAGTGGCGTCTTTCATTTCTCGTGCGGTTTTCATAGAGTATCAATTCCTTTCCTTTATTGTATCTTTATTATAACACGCTTTGATTCATTTGTCAAGTGTTATGCGTATCTAATTTTCCCATCCAAGACGTAAAGCAGAGATTCAATTCCATCATATTCCAGAAGTTCATAATCAGTTGCTTCATTAGGAAACTCTACTACAGCCAGCTTTGAGAAATTATCGTCTACGTTTTCTCCCTCCTCGATTGCGCGGATGAGCTTTGCACACTCTCGGCAATCTTCCTTGCAATTCGCCGTTTCCCATTTCTTGTTAATACCAAAGCCCCCATAGTCGGCGTTAATGACGAGTTTCATTTCGACTGTTTCCTTTCTTTTTTTGTATCTTTATTATACCACTCTCTTGAGCAAATGCCAAGAGCCGATGCGGAAAATCACTCGATAGATGTTGCGCCCGATGCGAACGTGCTCACCCTTCTGAAACTCGTTGTTTCGCGCGCCGCCAAAGTCCCAGCCGCAATAACCAAAAATTTCATTCATTGTGTTTACCTCTCTTTCATGATTCTATTATATCACACTTTGAAAGAATGTCAATGGGACAAAATGCACAAAATATCGCGGGACAAATTGTGTAACATTACTTCTTGACATGGGGCGGCCCGGGCCCACCCTGTCAATGCGCAAATTGCACAAAAAAGAGGGGATTTTTTATCTCCCCTCTTTTTGGCTTTAGAAATGCTCATGCAGGAATTTCTGATAGGCAACCTTAAATGCTTTCGCATCATCGTCCTCAACTTCATGGTTGAATCTTGTCAGATACTGAACAATGTTGCCGCAATTACTGACTTCACAGGTAATGTAGGGTTTATCAATGTCGTACTTCTTACGGATGAAAACTACATGAGTAGAACAGGCTTTGACTCTGGGATAGTACAGACGGAAAACACAATTATCCTGATAGTCAGCTTCTTTCTTGAATTCGTCCGCAGTTACAGGAATAAGAACGGTGAAATTCTCATCCTCAAAGAACAGAGGCGCATTTTTCTGATATTCAAGACACATCTTATCAGCCATCAGAGCCTTTTCTCTTTCCATCATACAAATCGACTGATACAGATTTTTATATGTCCGCTCATGGTGGAGAAGATTGCAAAGCTGAATGTAACGATACACACAGTGATAAAGGTGTTCATTACCATAGTATACCGAATCCAGATAATCCCAGTTTTCATGCTCATATCGAAAAGCAATTTTCTGAGCATCTTCAACCACGTAATTTCTCATTTCATTGGTGCTGGCATGAGTAATGAAAGGAATCACTGCCGCGGGCAGATAGCTGTAAGAAACTTCAAGAATCTTATTTTCCAGCTGGAGGCTGTTCAGATAACGAAAACGACGATTACCATTATCTTCCAAGCTGGAGAGGGCTTTCGTCAGAATTTTGACGCCCTTCTTATCCAGTTTGAAATTTTTCCTGTAACAGAATTCTGCAACTCCGCTCAACACGTCAACAGAATAACGATTCCCATACAGGCTGTAAATGGTTTCCACCAAAGAGGTCGGCCACTTTTTGAGAGTGTCGCGGTAAGGCCAAGTCAGCGTTCTCTCATAGAAATACATGGCAAGAAAATCATCATTCTGTTCAGATTTCAGAATTCTCTTAGCTTCGGCGCTAAAGTTCCGCACGATTTTGCCGCTCACGCCGTAGATGTTACCATCGGCAAAATCAAAGTACGTCTGCCGACCATCGTCCAGAGTAACCACGAACAGATTCTTAATTTTTTCTACCATTTTAATTACCTCGCATTTCCTTTTCTTTATGTACTTATTATATCATGAATCACAGAAAAGTCAAGTAGTCAATCTATACAAAATTCTATTACTCTTTTTGTGCAAAATGCGCGGCGCCCGGGTCAGGGCTTCCAGAATCTGGAAGTGGAGCGGAATAGAAAAGACTGGTAGTAGTTACCAGTCTTTCAGGCTTTTGAGAACTTCCAGAATTTCGGAAGGCTCGTAGGCTTTGCCGCTCCAGCTATCACGGTTAGGCTTTTCATCATCGAACAGAATGTCGAGGGGGGATTCACAGAAATTGTTTTTCGGAGTGCCGTAGGGGACGATTGTAATTTTGTTCCACGTCACAGACGGCAGGTGTTTGGAAAGCCATTCCTTTTTTGCGGCGGTCACTTTTTCTCCATATTTTTTCGAGCCGCCTTTCGAGAGCCAAGAAATAATTCCGATTTCATAACCCTCACGCTGAAGAGCGTTCAACAGTCGGGCGAGGGTGCAAAGACGGAGCATCGGAGCGGCATCGAGGTAGGGGCTTACATCTTCATGCTGAATTTTCGGGAGCCAATCCTCCACGGCGTAGGTATTCCCAAGGGTGCCATCCAAATCGAACCACACAGTATACTTTTTCATTTGTCATCATTTCCTTTCTTTATCCTTTTGTTGTCTTTATTATAATACAAATACATTAGAATGTCAAGAGGGAATTTCAAAAAATCATTTAAAAATTGCGGCCGGCCGGCCCGGGTCTCCCTGAATCTGGGAAATGCCCCCGTTAAGTGCGGGGGCATGACAGCACAACCTTGTATTTTTTACCGCTATAAAAGAATGTAAATTCTCGTTCTGAATTTACAATTTCTGGGGCTGTATCGCAATTCAGTTCGAGAGCTTTCACCAACTGCGAAAGAATACATTTTTTCATTTCATCTGCTTTGCGTGCGCGATTCTCAAACTTGTAGACCGTAGGAGCACGAACCGCCTGCCGCATTTCCTTTTCGACTTTCTTTTGTTGGGGTGTCAATTCAAACAGTTTTTCGCCCCTGTCAATCGCCCGATCAGCGGAAATAATGCTTTCAATTTCAGGCGGTGAGTAACCCAGCCGCCGCAACTTCTCTCTTTGATTTTCCATTTTTTATCAACTCACTTTCTTTCTACGGGCGGAAAATATTTATTCCGCTCTTTGCAATCCCACGCATGACAATTTTTAGTATATCTCTTGTGCATCTTCACACAATAATCAAAAATTGCCTTTTCAATTAATGCGTCAGATACTGCCGTGTGTTCTTCTGTATAGTCGGCTCTCTGGGAAATAAAACCATAAACCGTCTCGGCGGTGGTCGAGTAGGTTCTTCCACTTCTTGACACCTTGTTATGCTCGGCGCAAAAGTCCGCATACTTTTTCAGATGTGTAATAGTTTGCAGAGCCATGAGGTAAATGTCAATAAATTCAAAATCATCGAGGAGTTCTTTACACTGGGTCTTACAAAAATCAAATCCTGAATTATAAGCCATAATGTATTTAACTCCATAGATTTGGCAAAGATTTCTAATGATTGAAACAGCCTCTTTCTCCGTTGCTACAGCGCAAATCAAGCCGCTTTCAAGACGTTCGCGGTAAAGGGGAAAATTTTTCTTTGCATAATCATCATAGCGGATTTTGTCATAATGTTCCATAACGAGAAAAGAAAAGGTCGCATAGATATTGCCCTGCTTGTCATGGATAATTCCGCCATAATTATATGCGCCTGTGGGATTAGTAGCGCCGCCGACTGTTTCGGTGTCGATGGTGCAATAGATATTCTTTTTCATTGGGTGTTGGCTTCCTTTCATTTGTTATATTCATTATACCATGATTCAATGCGGCTGTCAACCCTCTTTTTACGGCCTTCATTAGAATTGTCGTGTTCCCAGAGTGCGCGGAATAGTCTATATAGCCCATACCACGCGGCGATGACCAGAAAGACAAGAGACATAATTTCATCCATGATTATCCATTCCTCTCTTATCGGATATATATATTGTAGCATATGAGCGGCTATGTGTCAAGAGGAAATGCGCGCGTCCGGGGCATATGGCGGCTCTTATCAAGCCACCATTGCCGTCGCGAGCCATGTCAGCATGGCTTTGGTTTCTTTCTTGCACCGGATTTTCAGGCTGCCGCCGTTTTTGGAGCTCTCACGCTCCACGGAGCAGAACGCGCGAACGAAACTTTCAAACTCTTTCAGATTCATAAAGTAGGCTTCACCCGTAGCCGTCGCATAGCAGAACCACTTTGAATGAACGCGGCGCGCATATTCATTCCAGATTTCGTCAAAAGTCTCACCGTGGACACGGGTCGCCGAAACAAGCGTAAAGCGGGAGGACTTGACAGAAATGTCATATTCAGGAATATCGCTGTCCACGTCAAAGGGAACATGGTCCGGCTTCCGGATTTTACCAGTGACCATATAATCAACATCCTGTTGACGCGCCTGACCCTGGTTCGACAGACTGGAAACAAAAGTAAAATTCTTCTTATACATAAGAACAACGCCCCTCTTTCAAGTTATGCCCCATTTTACCATGCGCCCGGTGAAAAGTCAATAGTTTTTGGAAGTAGTTACCAGTAAAAAAATCATATTTTTTTTGGCCGTTTTTTGTGCATTATACCAGTATACAAAGAATAATATTTTGTTTGTTAAATAACTAACAATCGGTTCCAGCTTTTGGAAAATTTAATACATTAATACTTTAGCGCGTGAAAGTGTTAAAATTTTAACAAGGGTACACTTTATCGCTTTAATCAGTTAAATCGCTAAACTGTTAAACTTTAAATCATTAAAGTGCCAAGTTTCGGGAATTTAACGCTTTAGCGTATGAAAGTAGAAAAAATTTCCAATTTTCCGATTGTTAAATTTTTAACGAATTTCGGGCCGTAACGCCCGTGGGCGGCCCGCCCAATTATACCATAATGAGTGCAGCCTGTCAATAGGCAAATTGCACAAAATTTTAGGGTGATTTTTGTCACCCTAAAATTGTTCAATAAAATGAATTGGTTTCTGTTTTGGTTTAAAAACTGCCATACCTTCATCGTATAGCTTTTGATATACGGCATGAGAAACGATAAACCATTCAGAGCCTCTTACTCTCACGCCGCCCATATCTTCCAGTTTTGCGCGACATGAAATTTCTTCCTCTCCAGCACATGAGCTGCGCATAATGGCCGCCGGATTATGAGTTTTATACGCCCTGCGACGGTTAGCAACACCGCCTTTTGAATAGCCGACTTTCGCATAGCAATTTTTATTTGACTGCATGAGCATAAGATATAGCATATATTTTTCTCCTTTCGGGCGCTTAGTCGCGCCCCACTCTTGTCATGGCAAGAATCTCACCGGTGTCCATATCAATGAGAGTAACCATCTCGCCCTGTGCGGCAGCCCGCACAATGCCGGCATAAAGACAGCCCGTATATTCGTCACCCGTAGAGCGGCAAATCAATTCCTGGCCACGAAAAATTCCATAGTTAAGCATAAGTATCAATTCCTTTCCTGTTTTCTGTATTTAGTATATCATAAAATGTGTAGCTTGTCAACGGGTAAATTGTACAAAAATCGAAAAAAATTTTCTTGTAAAAAATTGCCGGGATATTTCAACCGACATTTGTCAGCAGCCTTAAAAAGAATAAATTAAAATTTTATTTCTCCTATTAACGTTCTATCGGGTCAATGTACACAACAGGGTCATAACCATGTAGGAGCGAAATGTCAGCTTGCTCCAATGGAATGTATTCGCTCCACTGATTGATAGTACAAACAGGGACATCTTGCGGAAACGACTTGAGGTATTCTACCAGTTCTGCAACTGTCATTTTTTATCCTCCATTTATTGTCATTGCAGTTTATCATGTAAATGTCAAGGGGTTTAGTATTTGATTGGAGAGTTTCGATTTTACTTCATCCAGTTATTCGCTGGAGAGAGGTTGGTTGCTTCATCTCCCCTTGACATGATTATAATACCATACTTAGGGCGGTTTGTCAATAGTTTTTTTAAAAAATAAATAAAAAATTTTGGAGTGAGAATTAACCGTCTCACCTCAAAACAGTTTTAATTTGCGATTACGGCATCGAGATAACATGCAATCATTTCCATTTCGCACCCGATATCTGACGATTCGTAAACGACATAGCCTGCGATGCCATCAATGTTAGAAATCTTATAGACACCATAGGGTTCATCGCAAATGAACATTTGCTTATCAGATTCCCACGCACAAGGAACATAGAGCGGAAACTTCTTGCCGCCGCTCAGCTTTACCGTCGTGTCATAAATCGCAATCGGATGCAAATTGGATCTGTTTGCCATTGTGTGGGCGATTCGCAAATCATCATCCGACAGAATTCCAAGAGCCGAATACTTCTGGAGACAGATGCTGTCTCTATCGAGAAACAGCTCCAGCGGGTCGCCCTCGCGGATGCGCAAAGTGCGGCGGATTTCCTTAGGAATGACAATGCGGCCAAGGTCATCAACGCGGCGGACAATACCAGTAGCTTTCATTTTAATTTCTTCCTTTCCTTTATTGTATCTACATTATATCAGAAATGCTCGAGTTTGTCAAGTCTTTTTTTTAGATTTTTTGGTTAGGCGAAAAGCTCTTAATAGAGCTTCTCGCCATTGTGGAACCGCTCGTAGCTCGCTTCCAGAAAGTCCAGAGGAAACTCAAAGTCGTCGGCATCCGCGGGATCGGCAAAGGTCTTTTCCAGAATCTCGCCGGTGTGATAATTGTAAACTCGAACCATTTCCATGATGTTTGCTCCCTTTCCTTTATTGTATCTACATTATAACACAAATAAGGGCTTTTGTCAAGCCCTTATTTTCAGCTCGTTGAGAATTTCCCAGATAGCGTTATACTCCTCATAAGAGGTTGCGCAGGTGTTGGCGAAATCGTTCAGACTCTCGTCACCCCATCCATAATGGTCAGTCCATTTGTTCAATTTTTCCGCAAATTCGTTTGTTGTCATCGTTATTCCTCCTATGTCCCTTTTGTGATTATAGTATATCATGGCCCAGGGCTTTTGTCAAGCCCCTTTTCAAGAAATTTCAAAAATTTCTTCGTAGCCATCGTCCCATACCTGCCGACACTTAGTGTTATCTTCATTAGTGTATTCATCATAGCCAAAGCCCATGTCCTACAAAAATCCATTCCATTTAAAATACCTCTTTTCTTAACTTCTGATACTATTATATCCCACAGGGTGAGGAATGTCAATAGGGCAAAGTGTACAAATTCATTGCTGTCCGGGCGTGCAATTTGCACAACGCCGGTTTTTCGCTTTGGCTAAGTGTCAGCAGTATGCAAGGCTCATGTTTGCCCATTTGAGAATGCTAATCTGATTGTACGCTTTCCCGATTTCCATAGCTTCGCGCTTGGTGTTAACACGCTTGCTTTTGTCGATGTAGTAAATGCCTTCGCTATACCATACGCCACAATTGCCGCCGTATGCCTTGACTGCGTTTATTGCCTCTCGTGCGGTTTTGCACTCGACGCCTTCAGTAGCAACTTGCCAGCCGCTTTTATAGGTAATTTTATTGCCCTTTTTGAGCGTCATGCCGTCATTTTCAGCAAGTTTCAAAATACTGCGAATGTTAATCATGGCGAATAACTCCTCTCTTTTTATGGTCTAATTATAGCATGAAAAAAGTCATTTGTCAATAGGGCAAGATTCACAAATTTGCGGCCGCCCGGTTATGCAATCTGCACAACGCCAGTTTTGGGAAGTTTCACTTTAGCACTTTAACGTGTGAAAGCGCTCAAAAAAATAGATTGTCAAACATTTAACAAAACTCGGGCAATTACCAGCTTTTGGAAACATGACGGTGAATTAAAAGGGCTTACATTTAGCAAGCCCTTAAATATCTTTATCCCACACATCAATAGTACAATCCTCGCCCCAATCAAAAAAGACTGTCACATACTCAAGATGATGATACGTGAAAACAGCCATTCCGGTCGTACTGAGATCGCGCTTCCAATCATCGTTGGCCGGAGTCAGCTCCTGCATGATGTAAAGAACCTCTTCCAGCTTATCAAGAAAAGTCTCATTGTCCAGCACAAAGAACTGACCGAAGTCATGACGCTCGCCCTCACGATTAAAGAAATTGATTGTGTACATTTTTTTTCGCTCCTTTATTTCCTTTTCTATGGTCTTATTATAGCACGTCCGGGTGTATTTGTCAATACTTATTTTAAAATTTTTTTTATAATTATTGTTAGTTATTTAATTAACAAGCTCCAGTTTTAGGAAGTCTTTATTGTGAAACTTTTAACATTCGTCCCTCAGCAAAAACCACACATTGTTAATTCTTTGACAATCAGGCATCACTTCGGCCCTCTACTACAGTAGCGATTTACCGTGCTAAAATGTCGCTTCAAAACAGCCTGCCGCAAACTCTTTTGATAGTTAATTAACTAACAATCTATCTTCTTTTCTTTGGGTCTATTCGTTAATGTATTAACAAAGGTTCTACGCTATCTTTGTTAATTAAATAACTAACAATCTTATTCTGCCTATTCTATCCTTATCTATCTAAAATGTGTTAGTTAAATAACTAACAATGTCTCTCTTACTACATACATTAGTCAATGTATGTAGTATTAGTTACTATCCAATCATTAGGTGTTGCGAACTTCTCAAGATGTGCAAGTCTGCTAAATGCATTAGCTACATTGTAACCATAGATGCTCATGACTTCCTCTGTCTGTCTGTTCATTATCTCATACTCGTACATTCTTATTACCTCTTTCTATGGGTCTTAGTGTCCGCGCATTTGTAGTAGATGCGCTTCGATGTTTGTTGTACTTGAAACTATGTGTTATCTTGTATCCTTTAATGTGTCCTTAGCTCCTATGTACTATCATTGTTTCATCAATGCTTTGATGTATCTATTATCTTAATGTTCTATCTGTCCATTCTCTTGTGCGTGAGAATGTTCTATCACTGTCTACTCTATGTGTTTAAGCTATTGTCTGTTAGCTTGTGTTGCATTGATGAGTCTTTAGCTGTTCATGATTATTATGCTTGTGACTCTTTACATTTGAGCATGACTCAATGAGTCATGCTCGTTCCTTGCTCGTTGCGATGATTGCTCCATGTGCTGCGATGGCGTGAGCCTTTTCAGTCTTAGAGAGACTGCGCACGCACGTCCTGTAGCCATCAGCGAAAGTGTACCATGTCCAAACATACTTCTTCATTGTAGTTAACCTCTTTCTTCTTCGGGATTCTCTCTCCCTTTGATGGTTTTATTATAGCACGCCCGAACACTTTTGTCAAGAGGAAAATAAAAATTTTTTTAAAATAATTTCGTTTGTTAATTAACTAACAATCGCCGGACTTGGAGATGCTAATTACTAAATGCAAGGTATCGTTACATTAGGGTGGGAGATTCTACCAGTTTGGACATTGTGAAATTTTTAACAATCTTGCCCGTCCTCCCAAAGAATGACAATTGGAAAAGAATGTAAGCTAACCCTTACGCTGGAAAAAAGTCTCATGGAATTTTCTGGGGGCGCATGCGATCAATCAGGGTGCCTGACGGCCTCGGCGCTGAGTGTACCTCTGGTATTTTTTTCAATGGAAAAAGATGGGCGGGGGGGGGTGGTTATGGGATTTTTTTAATTAAAAACCAATTATTGGTTATTGTCTGGCCCCGAATTAATCCCCAAATGGTTTTTCAAAACGAATAACGGAGTATAATCCCCAAATGGTTT
>OLFW01001038.1_pt1 | contig 18699 bp, 13 predicted proteins | sample 1605351 | NCBI WGS metagenome assembly OLFW01 (sample SAMEA3888918, study PRJEB22519) | human gut metagenome | biome: human gut; feature: human-associated habitat; material: faeces | place: Denmark | collected 2010 | reverse complement strand
TCGATATGACGTTTTTACAGCGTGTGTATGAGAGACATTTCAACATTCCATGGACGATTCTGGAGACGGAACGCTGTATTGTGAGAGAACTGGAACTTTCTGATCTGGATGCTCTTTTTTCCATGTATGCAGAACCCGGAATGACCGATTATATGGAGGGGTTATATGAATATGAGGAAGAGCTGGAATATCAGAAAGCCTATATCGAAAATATGTATCGTTTTTACGGATACGGAATGTGGCTCGTTTTTGAGAAGAAAACGGGCACACTGATCGGCAGGGCTGGTGTGGAACATCGGGAAGAGTTAAATGGAGATATGGAATTGGGTTATGCGATCCGGACATCCTTTCAACAACAGGGTTATGCCTATGAAGTCTGTCAGGCGATCATGCAATATGCAGGAGAGGAGCTGCAGGTACATCTCTTGCACTGTCTGATTCAAAAAGAAAATACTCTTTCTGAAAAACTTGCCATAAAATTAGACTTTTCATATTGCGGTGACCGGGAAATAGACGGCGTCCTGATGTCAGATTATCAGATAGAATGGTGATGGAAGCCGGATGCAAAGTTTAAGCGTTGATTTTTGATAGAAAATAAAATATAATCATATATTATACACAAAAGCATAGATAAAGTGGGTGATCTACATGGCAGAACTTTCATCAGAAGAATTAGAGAAAATCGTAAAAGAAGAGGACAATAGTATTAAACCAATGAAGGAGTTTGAGAGTCCCGAAAAATTATATCAGGAATTGATCGCCAGTGTCCGTAAGTATCATCCATCTACGGATATAAGTCTGATAGAGAAGGCATATAACATTGCATACGAGGCACATAAGGGGCAGGTAAGAAAATCGGGAGAACCATATATCATCCATCCATTGTGCGTTGCGATTATTTTAGCAGAGTTAGAGCTTGATAAAGAGACAATCGTAGCGGGACTTTTGCATGATGTGGTGGAAGATACCGTTATGACCGATGAGGAGATCAGGCAGGAGTTTGGTGCAGAGGTTGCACTGTTGGTAGATGGTGTCACAAAATTGGGACAGTTGTCCTACGATGCGGATAAGGTGGAAGTTCAGGCAGAGAATTTAAGAAAAATGTTCCTTGCCATGGCAAAGGATATCCGTGTGATCCTGATCAAACTGGCAGACCGCCTGCATAATATGCGGACACTGAAATACATGACGCCGGAGAAACAGAAGGAAAAAGCGCGTGAGACAATGGATATCTATGCGCCGATTGCCCAGCGTCTTGGTATTTCCAAAATTAAGATCGAATTAGACGATCTTTCTTTAAAATATTTAGAGCCGGAAGCATACTATGATCTGGTTCATCAGATCGCCCAGAGAAAAAGTGTCAGGGATGATTATGTCCAGAGCCTTGTGGAAGAGGTAAAAAAACATATCCACGAAGCCGGAATTCCGGCGCAGATCGATGGGCGGGCAAAGCACTTTTTCAGTATTTATAAGAAAATGAAGAATCAGGATAAAACGCTGGATCAGATTTATGATCTGTTTGCCATCCGTATCATTGTGGATACCGTAAAAGACTGTTATGCGGCTCTGGGTATCATGCACGAAAAATATAAACCGATTCCGGGCCGTTTCAAAGACTATATTGCCATGCCAAAACCGAATATGTATCAGTCTTTGCATACGACACTGATCGGACCGAGCGGACAGCCGTTTGAGATCCAGATCCGTACGTTTGAGATGCACCGTACCGCAGAATACGGTATTGCGGCGCACTGGAAATACAAGGAAGTGAACAATGGGGTAACCACTTCCACGACCGTAACCGAAGAAGAAAAATTAAGCTGGCTGCGCCAGATCCTTGAGTGGCAGCGTGACATGTCGGATAATAAAGAGTTTATGACACTTTTAAAGAGTGATCTGGATCTGTTTTCCGATACCGTGTTCTGTTTTACCCCGTCCGGAGATGTAAAGAACCTGCCAAACGGTTCCACACCGATTGATTTTGCGTACAGCATTCACTCTGCTGTGGGAAATAAGATGGTGGGTGCCAAAGTCAATGGCAAGCTGGTGCCGATTGACTATGTGATCCAGAACGGAGACCGGATTGAGGTCATCACTTCCCAGAACTCCAAGGGACCGAGCCGTGACTGGCTTTCCATTGTCAAGAGCACACAGGCCAAGAACAAGATCAATCAGTGGTTCCGCAGCGAATTAAAAGAAGAAAATATTCTGCACGGCAAGGAACTGATTAACAATTATGCCAAGGCAAAGGGAATCAATTTCGGAGAAATCAATAAGCCGGAATATCAGGGAAAGATTATCCGCAAATACGGGTTCCATGACTGGAATTCCTGTCTGGCAACCGTAGGACACGGAGGATTGAAAGAAAGCCAGATTGTAAACCGTATGTACGATGAATACCGCAAGGATCATCCGATTACGCTGACAGATCAGGAAGTGCTTGAGGCTGTTGGGGAGAATAAGCAGGAGGATATGCCAAAGCATTCCAAGAGCGGAATTGTGGTCAAGGGACTTTATGATGTGGCTGTGCATTTCAGTAAGTGCTGCAGCCCGGTTCCGGGAGATGAGATTGTGGGATTTGTCACCCGCGGACGTGGTGTGTCGATCCACCGTACCGACTGTGTCAATATTCTGCATTTGTCCGATATGGAGCGTGTGCGCCTGATTGAAGCTGAGTGGCAGGAGGGTGCAGACAAAGAACAGTTTGGCGAGTATCATGCGGAAATCAAGATTTTCTGTCACGACCGTTCCGGACTTCTTGTGGATATTACCAAAGTATTTACAGAGGCGGAGATCAATATTTCCGGGATTCACTCGAAGACCAGCAAGCAGGGGATCGCAACAATTGATGTGGCCTTCCAGACAAAAGGCAGGGGACAGATCACAAAAATTGTGGAAAAGATCCGACAGATTGAGAGCGTGATGGATGTGGAGCGGACGACCGGCTAAGGTTGCGCCGACAGGAGGAAGAGAATGGCAAAATTAAAAATAAATCACTATGTGGTAGGGCCGGTACAGACCAACTGCTATTTTGCAATCAATGATGAGACAAAAGAACTGATCATTATTGATCCGGGCTACAGTCCCAAGCAGCTGGCGGAGCGTGTGCGTCAGGAAGGATGTACACCGGTGGCAATTCTGTTGACACATGGACATTTTGATCATGCAACCGGAGCAGCGGATCTGGCAAAAGAATTTTCGATTCCGGTCTATGCCTATGAGACGGAAAAAGAAACGCTGGAAAATGAAGAGATGAATTTATGCCACATGACAGGGGAACACCACGTGTTCCATGCGGACATATATTTAAAGGATGAGCAGGAACTGGATCTGGCAGGATTTCATATCCGGGTACTGCACACACCGGGACATACACCGGGGGGATGCTGTTACTATTTCCCATACGAAAATGTGGTATTTTCCGGAGATACACTGTTTTGCACATCGGTAGGACGTACCGATTTTCCGGGCGGAAGCATGTCTGATATCATTCGTTCCATCAAGGAAAAGCTGATGATACTGCCGGACCGCACGACCGTTTATCCGGGACACAACGATGTAACGACCATTGAAAACGAGAGGATGTACAATCCATACTTATGATTACTGTAACATTAAACAGAACAGAATTTGAATATGATATTCATTCGCTGATCAAAGCGTTTTTCCCGAAGGAAGATGTGGAGCTTTACTATACGAAGGAAGCGCATGCGGACGAAAAAAATGTAGCGTGTACCAATCATTCTGCGGAGCAGGAAGAAGCGGGGAGTTCCCATTTTTCGATTGATTATGCGGATGACAGAATTTCCATCGCCTGGGATGACGCGCCGGATGGTCCGGCGCGGCGCACCTTTGCGGTGGATTTTTCCAATCGTACAGAGACAAAGAATGCATTGAAGGAACATCTGTACCGCCTGCTGGAGGAAGAGACGGGACAGCCGCTGCCATGGGGTACACTGACCGGTATCCGTCCGACGAAGATTCCGATGCAGATGCTTGATGAGGGAAAAACAAAAGAAGAGATTGCTTCCTATATGAAACAGACCTATCTGGCATCCGATGAGAAAATCAATCTGTCGATTGCCATTGCAGAGCGTGAGCGGGCATTGCTTTCCCGGCTGGATTATAAGAATGGATACAGTCTGTATATTGGCATACCGTTTTGCCCGAGCACCTGTCTGTACTGTTCGTTTACTTCCTATCCGCTGACTGCCTGGAAAACACAGGTTGACGCATATCTGGACGCACTGGAAAAGGAACTGGATTATGTTGCCGCAAAGAATTATCATCGCAAACTGAACTCGATCTATATCGGGGGAGGGACACCGACCACACTTGAGCCATACCAGCTGGATCGTCTGATCCGCAAGATCAGGTGCAGTTTTGATCTGGGAGATTGTCTGGAATTTACGGTGGAAGCAGGACGACCGGATTCCATCACGGAAGAAAAACTTCTGGTGCTGCGAAAGAATGGCATCAGCCGTATATCCATCAATCCGCAGACAATGAAGCAGAAAACGCTCGATCTGATCGGACGCCATCATACGGTCGAACAGACGATAGAAAGTTTTCATATGGCAAGAAAGCTGGGATTTGACAATATCAACATGGATCTGATTATGGGGCTTCCGGAAGAGAACCTTGCGGATGTGCGAAATACGATGGAGATTTTAAAAGAACTCGATCCGGATAATATCACGATCCATTCACTTGCCATCAAGCGTGCGGCGCGGTTAAACATTTTCAAAGACCGCTATGAGAGCATGATGATGGTCAATACGCAGGAGCACATGGATCTGTGTGCCGAATACTGTCATCAGATGGGACTCTCTCCGTATTACCTGTACCGTCAGAAAGGAATGGCGGGAAATATGGAAAACGTGGGATATGCCAAGCCGGGCAAGGCAGGGGTGTATAACGTGTTAATCATGGAGGAACGCCAGACAATCGTTGCCTGTGGCGCAGGGGCATCTACCAAACGGGTATGGCCGCAGCCGAATGCGGATGGCACACACCGGATCGAGCGGTGTGAGAATGTCAAAGATGTCGGGCTGTATATGAAGAGGATTGATGAGATGATTGCGCGCAAGCAGCAGTTGTTCTCAGAAAAATAGCTGGATGAAATCCCCTTCCTAATTACAAAAAGAAAAGGAAAGAAAAAGATGGAATCAAAAGTAAAAGAGGCAGTTCAAAGAAAAATGTGTGGTTATAACTGTGCGCAGGCTGTGGCATGTACGTATTGTGAACAGGCAGGGCTGGATGAAGAAACAGTCAAAAATCTTACACAGGGATTTGCGGTAGGCATGGGTGGCAGTATGGAAGCAACATGCGGAGCAATCATCGGAGCAGTAAATGTATTGGGTATGATCAATAAAAATCCGCAGAAAACAATGCAGAGTGCAAGACGAATCATCAGCAGATTCAAGGAACAAAATGGTACCGTTATCTGTAAAGAACTCAAAGGTATTGCAGATGGGGTTGTCAGGAGAGAATGCATTGACTGTGTAAAGGACGCAGCAGTATTGCTGGAAGATGAATTAAAATAAATGGGTATTAACAGCATTAAGGCAGATGTGAAATGGAAACATTCACATCTGCCTTAAAATATAATCAGAAAGTAACTGATGAAACAGATCAATTTCGTGACGGGAGGGTGCGGACATTTTCTTGGACGATCTGTTACTGTTCAGAGGTAAACTTGTAACACACAGTTGTCTGATTGAAAAAGCATTTTGCAACAATCCTTGACGTATGAGGCCCCGAAACGTATAATAAATGCTGGATAAAAAGAGAAAAAAATGGAGGAAATCAAATGGCACTGAGCAAAAAGCCGGTCAACGGCATGAAAGATATATTACCTGCAGAGATGGAAATCCGTGATTATGTGACGAGCGTGATCAAAGATACCTATCGCAGCTTTGGATTTACGCCGATTGAAACCCCATGCATGGAAAATATTGCAAACCTTTCCAACAAGCAGGGCGGCGAGAACGAGAAACTGATCTTTAAAGTATTAAAGCGTGGCGAGAAGTTAAATCTCGAGACCGCAAAAGAAGAGGCGGATGTGGTCGATTTCGGTATGCGTTACGATCTGACCGTTCCACTTTCCCGTTTCTATGCAAACCATGCCAATGATCTGCCGACACCGTTTAAGGCATTGCAGATTGGAAGCGTGTGGAGAGCCGACCGTCCGCAGCGTGGACGTTACCGTCAGTTTACCCAGTGCGATATTGATATTTTAGGTGAGCCGAGTAATCTTGCAGAGATTGAGCTGATCACTGCGACAACCACCACCATCGGCAGACTCGGATTTAAGAATTTTGAGATCCGCATCAATGAGCGCCGGATTTTAAAGGCAATGGCAGCATACAGCGGATTTGAAGAGAAGGATTACGACAGCATTTTCATCACCCTCGATAAGATGGACAAGATCGGTCTCGAAGGTGTGGCAGCAGAACTCGGGGAAGAGGGCTATGCAAAAGAGTCGATTGACAAATACTTAGAGCTGTTTGAGTTATTAAAAGACCGCAAGGATGTTGCGGAAGGTGTGGCATTCTTAAAGGACAAGCTGGGAGATTTCCTGGATCAGGAAGTGGCGGACAGTCTGACAGAGATCGCAACGGCAGTCAATGCGACAAAGAATGCAGAGTTTACACTGGTTTTTGATCCGACACTCGTGCGCGGCATGAGCTATTATACCGGAACCATTTTTGAGATCGCAATGCCGGAGCTTGGTGCAGCCTGCGGCGGCGGTGGAAGATACGACAAGATGATTGGAAAATTCACAGGCAACGATGTGCCGGCATGTGGTTTTTCCATCGGATTTGAGCGTATTATCCTGCTTCTGATGGAGAGCGGGTTCAAAATTCCGGAGCGTCCGAAGAGAGTTGCTTACTTAGTAGAAAAGAAGTATCCGGCAGAGAAACTTGTGGATGTGATGAAACAGGCAAAAGAAGCCCGCGAGAACGGACAGCAGGTATTGGTTGTCCGCATGAACAAGAACAAGAAATTCCAGAAAGAGCAGCTTTCCAAAGAAGGATACGAAGAATTTGAGGAGTTTTTTAACAAATAGAATAAGGAGAGTATAAAGGAGACAATCATGGCAGAATCAATGAAAGGCTTACACAGAAGCCACAGATGTACCGAGGTAAGCAGTGCAAACATCGGTGAAAAAGTAACCGTTATGGGCTGGGTACAGAAGAGAAGAAATTTAGGAAGTCTGATTTTTATCGACCTGCGTGACAGAAGTGGTCTGTTACAGATCGTGTTTGATGAGGAGAGTGTCGGAGCAGAGGGATTTGCAAAGGCAGGAACTTTAAGAAGTGAATATGTAGTGGCTGTTGAAGGAACGGTACAGAAGCGTTCTGCAGCAGTCAATGAAAACTTAAAGACCGGAGATATCGAAGTGATCGCAACCAGCCTTCGCATTTTATCTGAGTCACAGACACCTCCGTTTGCAATTGAGGAGAACAGCCAGACCAAGGAAGATATTCGTCTGAAATACCGTTATCTGGATCTGCGCAGACCGGACATTCAAAAGAACTTAATGCTGAAAAGCCGTGTGCTCGGACTGATGCGTCAGTTTATGGCAAACGAGGGATTTTTAGAGATCGAGACTCCGATCCTGTGCAAGTCTACACCGGAAGGTGCCAGAGATTATCTTGTGCCAAGCCGTGTGCATCCGGGAAATTTCTATGCACTGCCACAGTCTCCGCAGCTGTTCAAGCAGCTTCTGATGGCATCCGGCTATGACCGGTATTTCCAGATCGCCCGCTGCTTCCGTGACGAGGATCTGCGTGCAGACCGTCAGCCGGAGTTTACACAGGCAGATATGGAGCTTTCCTTTGTTGATATCGACGATGTCATTGATGTCAACGAGCGTCTGTTAAAATTTGTATTTAAGGAAGCCATCGGTGTGGACGTGCAGATTCCGCTGCAGCGTATGCCGTGGCAGGAAGCCATGGATCGTTTCGGTTCCGACAAGCCGGATACCCGTTTCGGTATGGAACTGGTCGATGTATCCGAGACCGTAAAGGGCTGTGGATTCGGTGTATTTACCGGTGCACTGGAAAACGGTGGTTCTGTCCGTGGTATCAATGTCGAGGGACAGGGACATATGCCGCGTAAGAAGATTGACAAGCTGGTGGAGCATGCCAAGGGCTGCGGTGCCAAGGGACTTGCTTATCTGTGCATTAACGAAGATGGCACTTACAAGTCTTCTTTCGCAAAGTTTATGACAGAAGACGAGTTAAACGCACTTGTTGCAAAGATGAACGGCAAGCCGGGCGATCTGCTTTTGTTTGCAGCAGATAAAAATAAGATCGTATGGAACGTACTGGGCGCACTTCGTTTACAGCTTGGAGAAGAACTTGGGCTGATCGATGAGAACAAGTACAATTTCCTGTGGGTAACAGAATTCCCACTTCTGGAGTGGTCCGATGAAGAGAACCGTTTTATGGCAATGCATCATCCATTTACCATGCCGATGGAAGAGGACTGGGATAAGATCGACAGCGATCCGGGTGCTGTCCGCGCAAAGGCATACGATATCGTATTAAACGGTACCGAACTTGGTGGTGGTTCTGTCCGTATTCATCAGGATGACATTCAGGAAAAGATGTTTGAGGTGCTTGGATTTACCAAGGAGCGCGCACATGAGCAGTTTGGATTCCTTCTGGATGCATTCTCCTATGGTGTGCCGCCACACGCAGGACTGGCTTACGGTGTAGACCGTATGATTATGCACATGGTACATGCAGATTCCATCCGTGACGTGATTGCATTCCCGAAGGTAAAGGATGCTTCCGATCTGATGTCTGAGGCACCGGGTTCTGTGGATGAGAAACAGTTAGAAGAACTTGGTATTGCGATCGTAAAGAGCGAGGATAGCGAAGAATAATTTCTATGAAAAAATGGAAAGCAAACTGGAAAAAAATACTCATTGTACTGATCCTTATCTTGCTTTTGGTGTTTGGAATTCTGATGTATGGCAAAGTCAGTGAGCTGACCAACCAGCTTGCCTATCTGCAGGATACGACCAACATCATTCTTTCGGATGTAGGAGGAATGCAGTCAAGCATTGAAAAAACACTCGAAGAAGAGGCCAGTATGGTCGAGGATTATTCCATAGAAGTAAAGGATATGGATTTTGCCCGTCACGAGTATAAGGTGGAAGTTTCCGTGATTCCGAAAGAGTATACCGATAATACAACGATGAGCATCTATTTCGGAACAACGGAATGTCCGCTGAAAGCAGACGGTTACATGTTCAAAGGAAATATCACACTTCCGCTTAACAAAACATTCAACGGAAATGTCACGTTCCTTCTTGCAAACGGAAAAAAGAAGACAACGGAAGTGGTGGAAGACTTTGATGGTGTCAGCGGAAAATTTGATCAGGTTTTATCGGGAACTTTAGATGGAACGCCGGCATTAAAGGACGGAAAACTTTCTCTGAAAGGAAAGTGTACCTATACGCTTGATAATGTTGCGATGTATCATTTTAAAAGTTTTGAAATAGCAGCATCCCTGGATGGAGAGGAAATCTGGACGCAGGATCTGATGCAGAATCTGCTAGAGGAAAAACAGGAGTCATCAAAGGACGATAAGGATCTGGTGACGACAGAACAGGCGGTGGAGGAGAATTCGGAAGGATCTACCGTTGATTCAGGTTCCGGTACCGTTACCTGCAGGATGGTATATGAGAAGCCACAGCAGCAGAAAGAAGACGTAGAACAGACGCAGGCACAGGAAGGACAAACCCCTGCGCGGAAACCACTGCGTATCTATCTGCGGGCTGTGACAACGGAAGGGTATCGGTTTGAAACGGATCTGCTGCGGGAAGATGCCATGGAAGAAGAAAATAAATGGTCTCTGGATAAGGAAAGCATAGATACAAAGATGTATCGCAGTGTGTATGACAGGAAGGATCAGGAACTTACCATTGACTGAAAAAAGAAGTACGGTCAGTTATGACTGTACTTCTTTTTTTGCGAGTGGCAGGGTAAAGATGAACTCTGTTCCCACTCCTTCGGTGCTGATGACGTTGATATGTTCATTGTGTGCCTGAATAATTTCTTTTACAATAGCAAGTCCCAGGCCGGTTCCCCGTTTATCTTTTCCCCGGGAAAGGTCCGTTTTATAAAAGCGGTCCCAGATTTTTTTGATACTTTCTGCAGGAATTCCGATTCCGGAATCTTTCACGGAAATAAGAACTTTTTCATTTTTGATGCTTGTTTCAATCTTGATTGATGCATCATTGTGGGAAAACTTTGTGGCATTGTCGATCAGGTTATAGAGAACCTGCTGGATTTTGCTCATATCACCGTGAACATATAACTTTTGTCCTGTTAAGACAAGATCAAAGGAAAGCCCTTTGGCAGAACAGGTTCCTTCAAAGGTGAGGATGGTCGTCTTTATCATGCGGTTGATATCGAAATCTGTAAGGTCAAGCATCATACCCCGGTGCTGTCCAAAACGGTTCAGATCCAGAATTCCCTGTGTCAGTTTGGTCAGACGTTCGGTTTCAAACAGGATGATATTCAGATATTTATTCTGTAGCTCCGGTGGAATGGTTCCGTCTAACATGGCTTCGATATATCCTTTGATTGATGTCAGCGGAGAACGGAAATCGTGAGAAACATTCGAGATAAACTTTCTCTGGTCTTCTTCGAGTGTGTCCAGTTCATTCGCCATATAATCCATGGTGTTGGCAAGATATCCCAGTTCATCGTTCCGGTGGATCTGTGTGCGCGGTTCAAAATTTCCTTTGGCATAACTCTCGGAGACGATTGTCAGCCGATGCAGTGGACGGTAAAATCCATGTGCAAACAGCAAAAGGAGGAACAGTGCTGTCAGAAAAACAAATTCAATGGTATAAAAAACAATGTTCATAAAACCGTTTGCATTCTGTGTGATGGAGGACACGGTCTTATGGATCATGACATAACTGTGAATCCGGTAATTGCTGGTGATCGGAGAAAATACCGTAAGGTTTTTTTCGGAAAACGATCCGTAAAAGTTACCGGTCATATAATAACGGTTGCCAAAGTCGGAAGTGTTGAAACCTTTGAGCGTTTTATAATTGGCATTTGCTGCATTTTTGCCGACGGATTCATCGGTAGAATCAAAGAGAATATTTCCCTGATTGTCCATGATCCAGATTTGGGCAGAAAGATATTCGCCAAGACTTTGCATCTGTTTTTGAAAATCCTGCAACGAAAAACTGTATTTATTATAATTGTCAGCATAACCCGATGCAATCTGTACAGATTCCCGGTATAGCTGCTGTGCCTCCCGGTTTTCGGCATAATGCGTGATCGCATGCTGTGTGAACGTACACAGGATGATAAAGCCGAGAGCCACAAACAGGACATAGCCAAAAATGAGTTTGGGGATCAGTGTTTTTTTCATCCTTTTACCTCAAATTTGTAACCGATTCCCCAGACAGTTGCGATCGACCAGGTTTCATGGTCTTTGATCTTTTCCCGGAGACGTTTGACGTGGACATCTACTGTGCGGGTATCCCCGATGTATTCATATCCCCAGATGTGATCCAGCAGCTGTTCGCGGGTAAACACCTGGTTGGGAGAAGCTGCAAGGAAATATAACAGTTCCAGTTCTTTTGGAGGCATGTCAATCGGATGCCCATTGTACATGACCGAATAATTGGACAGATTGACGGTCAGATCCGGATATTCCACACATTTTAATTCTACAACGGACTCGGTTTTGGCAGGCTGGAAACGGCGGAGAACCGCTTTGACGCGTGCTACCAGTTCCTTGGAATCAAATGGCTTTAATATGTAATCATCCGCACCGAGCTCTAGTCCGAGTACTTTATCAAAGATTTCGCCTTTGGCGGAAAGCATGATGATCGGAACGTTGCTTTTGGTACGGATTTCCCGACAGACCTGATAGCCGTCAATGCCCGGAAGCATCAGATCAAGCAGGATCAGGTTAGGGTTATAGTGTTCAAATGCGTGCAGGGCTTCTTCCCCGTCATTGACGATTTTGGTATCATAGCATTCCTTGGTCAGATACAGGGAAATAAGTTCTGCAATATTATTGTCATCGTCCACAATCAGTATTTTCTGTTTGGACATGGAAATCCCTCCTTATTATAAAAAATCAATAGGTATTTAAACATCAAAAGCAGCAATGGTCACACCGGCACCGCCCTCAGACGGCTCTCCCATCCGGTAAGATTTCACGTACCGCTGGTTTTTCAGATGTGCCTGTACGGCATTGCGCAGTGCACCGGTTCCTTTTCCGTGAACGATCCGGACGGATGGCAGATGAGCCACATAGGCATCATCAAGATATTTATCCAGATGGGCAATGGCTTCGTCTACCGTCATACCAATCAGATTGATCTCTGTAGAAACGGATGCCGCTTTGCTCATTTTTATTTTTCCGGAAGAAGTACCTCCGTATTTTTTTGCCGCCGGAGAGGCATCTTCATCAATCAGTACCAGATCTTTGATGTTGACCAGGGAACGTAAGATTCCCATCTGCACATACAGATCCCCTTTGGCGTTTGGCAGTGTGTGCACGGTTCCCTTTAAGTTCATGGACAGTACACGCACGGAATCACCGATGCGCAACTTTTTAGGTACTTTGTGGTTGACCGTTTCCTTTTTCTTCATGGAGAGTGCTTTTTCACTGGCACTCATTTTGTCACGTACACGGCTGCGTTCTTTTTCCATTTTGGACATAGGCGCCTGTCCCTGTCCGTACTTGTTGAAATTGCGGATGGTCTCATCGGCAAGGTCTTTGGCTTCTTTGAGAATCTGTACGGCTTCTTCATTGGCTTTGCGCAGGATCTCGTCACGGCTGTTGTCCAGACGTTCATTTTTTGCGGTCAGTTTCTTCTTTAAATCTTCAATTTCTGCTTTGTATTTCTGGATTTCCAGCTGTTCTTTTTCAATGGTGATACGGCTCTGTTCCAGATTGGCAAGCATATCTTCGAAATTGACGTCGCGCTCACTCAGGCGGCCTTTGGCATCTTCAATGATATTTTCTGCCAGTCCGAGTTTGGAACTGATGGCAAACGCATTACTTTTTCCCGGAATACCGATCAGCAGACGGTAGGTAGGACTGAGCGTATCGACATCAAATTCACAGCAGGCATTTTCAACACCTTCTGTGGAGAGCGCATAAACTTTCAATTCACTGTAATGCGTGGTAGCCATGGTGACCGCTCCATACTGGTGCAGTTTGTTTAAGATGGAGATGGCAAGTGCGGCACCTTCGGTCGGATCGGTACCGGCGCAGAGTTCGTCAAACAGATACAGGCTCTGGTCATCCGCCTTTTGCAAAATGCGGACGATATTGGTCATGTGGGAAGAAAACGTACTCAGGCTCTGTTCAATGCTTTGTTCATCTCCGATATCTGCAAAAATTTCGTGAAAAATGGCAAGTTCCGAGCGATCTCCGGCCGGAATGTGCAGACCGGACTGCCCCATCAGAGTCAGCAGTCCCACCGTTTTTAAAGAGACGGTTTTACCACCGGTGTTTGGACCGGTCACGATCAGCTGCCGGAAATCCGCACCGAGACGTACATCAATCGGAACCACTTTCTTAGGATCTAAGAGTGGGTGGCGGCCTTTGCGGATGTTAATCCGTCCCTCTTCATTAAAGATAGGGGCAACACCGTTGTAACTTTTGGCAAGTTCGGCTTTGGCAAAAATAAAATCCAGTTCCGCAAGAACAGTATAATCCTGACGGATTCCGTTTGCGTTTTCTGCCACACGGTTGGAAAGATCTGCTAAAATGCGGTCAATTTCTTCCTGTTCTTTTAAAAACAGTTCCTTAAGTTCGTTATTTAAATTGACGACAGCCATTGGTTCAATAAATAAGGTAGAACCGCTTGAGGACTGGTCATGTACCATACCGGGAACCGAGGTTTTGGATTCGGCACGAACCGGCAGACAGTAGCGGCCGTCACGCATGGTAATCACAGCATCCTGCAGATAGCTGCGGGTGGTTGTGTTGTTCATAAGACCAGTCAGCTGTGCGTGAATGCGGTCGTTCATCCCCCGGATGGATTTACGGATTTTAGAAAGTGCCGCAGAGGCGTCGTCTGCAATTTCGTCTTCCCCGACAACACAGCGGCGGATTTCATCCAAAAGGGGAGAAAGCGGCTGGATCTGTGAAAAAAGCGGTGACAGGGAATCTGTTTTTTCATCGTTGCGGTCGCTTCGGTCGTATGCTTTGACCCGCTTGGCAACTTCCAACAGAGAACAGATCATAAGGAGCTCTGTGGTATTTAAGGTGCCACCGATATCGAGACGCTTCAGGGAAGCGTTGACATTGTGAACGCCGGAAAAACTGATGCCACTTCCGCGGTACAGGCGGCTGAGTGCGTCTGCCGTAGTTTCCTGCAGATGTGCAATTTCCGCAGGATCGGTCAGGGGAACCAGTTTGTGACAGCGGTCTTTTGCCTCTTCACAGCTGGCATAATCTGCCAGACGCTCCAGTATTTTATAATATTCAAGTGTATGATAAACTTTCTGATTCATAGTGATATTCCTTTTTATATAGTATTCTCTCTTGTATTATAACGCAAAGTGCCATTTTGGAAAAGAAAAATAATGTGATTGTTGCAAGTGCATGGAAATGCGAATATAATAGTGGTTATGAGTGATAAACAGCAACCAAAGAATGCGTTTGTCAGAGAACAGATTAAGGACAAACCAAAGAATTATAAACGTATGTGGGTCCGGTTGGGGGAATCTGCTGCCTGTGGGGGTGTATTTGCGCTGGCTGTGTGTCTGGTGCTGCTTTTTATGATTCCGGTTCTGTGGCAGGAGGAAGGTTCTGTGCCGGATACCGGAGCACAGGATTCACAGCAGGCATCGGTGGAAGAAACGGAGCAGGGGTCTGAGGAAAAGGAGGAGACACGGACTCCGGAAGAGAGACAGCCGATGACGCTGGACGATTACCAGCAGATTCAGACAGAGCTGTACGCCATTGGAAATACGGCAAATAAGTCCATCGTTACGATCACAGGGGTGGTCAGTGATACGGACTGGTTTAACAACTCTTATGAACGGGAAGGTCAGGGCTGTGGCACGATCATTGGAGAAAGTGGAGGTAAACTCTGGATTCTTACGGAGAAAAAAACGATTAAAGATGCTGCAAAGATCAAAGTTACCTTTGTAAATGATGCGGTGGCAGAGGCAAAGCTGGTCAGATACGATGGGAATACCGGTCTTGCGGCACTTACCGTGGATCTGGAGGATCTGGAAGATTCCACGCAGAATGCCATCACAGTGATGAAAACAGCTGGTTTAAACACCATACATAAGGGAAGTATTGTGATTGCCCTCGGCAGTCCGCTTGGAACGAATTATTCGATTTTGACCGGAACCATTACGGCGACCAACAATGAAATTTCCACTCCGGACAATAATTACAGTGTATACACGACAGATATTGTTGCCAGCGAGAATGGAAGCGGTGTGCTGATCAATATGGATGGCGAACTTGTCGGTGTTGTGATGCAAAGCTATAGTGCGGCTTCTGCAAATACGCTCACTGCAGTGGAAATATCAGAACTGATGCCAGTGATTGATCTATTATTTGCGGACAAAGAGGTGCCGTATTTTGGTGTGCACATTTCTACGGTTACCCAGCATATTGCGCAGAAATACGATATTCCAAAGGGCATATATATCAAAAAAGTCGAGATGGATTCGCCTGCCATGGATGCGGGACTGCAGAGCGGGGATGTGATCCGTTCCGTTGCAGGCCAGGAGGTTGTAAGTGCAGAGCAATTCCGGGAGGTGCTGTTGCAGCTGACACCGAAAGAAACCTATTCGGTTACGGTTATGCGGGAAGGTACTAAGGGGTATAAAAAGATTACCTGTAAATTAAAAGCAGGGGTTTTGCAGTAAAATTGGACATAAGGAGTTATTATGAAATATATTGAATCTCTCCGAGAAGGAGAAAAAGTAAATGAAGTATATCTGTGTAAATTCAAACAGGCGGCACTGACCAAAGCCGGAAAAGCATACGACAATGTGATCCTGCAGGATAAAACAGGAACGATTGATGCCAAGATCTGGGATCCGGGTTCTGTGGGAATTGATGAGTTTGACGCGCTGGATTATGTGGCGGTTACGGGAGATGTCACCAGCTTTCAGGGAAATCTGCAGATGTCGATCCGGCGTGCACGCCGTGTTTCAGAGGAGGACATTGATCCTAAGGAGTATCTTCCTTGTACGGACAAGGATGTGGAGGAGATGTATGCCGAATTGACAGGATATATTGATTCTGTGAAAAATCCTTACCTGAACCAGCTGCTGCACAGATTTTTCGACAATCAAACATTTGCGGACCGGTTTAAATTTCATTCGGCAGCAAAGAGTGTACATCATGGATTTGTCGGGGGGCTGTTGGAACATACCGTCAGCGTGACAAGAAACTGTAATTATTTTGCGCAGAATTATCCGTTTTTGAATCGGGATCTTCTGATTACGGCGGCGATTTTCCACGATATCGGTAAATTAAAAGAGTTGTCGTCGTTTCCGGCAAATGATTATACCGATGCAGGACAGCTGCTTGGGCATATTATGATCGGTGCCGAGTGGGTAGGCGAGGGAATCCGTTCCATTGAGGGATTTCCGGTGGTTCTGGAAAATGAGTTAAAGCACTGCATTCTGGCGCACCACGGAGAACTGGAGTATGGATCTCCGAAGAAACCGGCACTGGTTGAAGCGATGGCTTTGAGCTTCGCGGACAACGTGGATGCAAAGATGGAAACCATGCGGGAGATTCTGGCAAATGTACCGGACAATAATCTTGAATGGCAGGGGTACAGCCGTCTGCTGGAGACAAATATACGCAAGACAAGCAAATAAGATGAGATAAAGTCGGAGCCGAAAGATATTTTGACTCCGACTTCGCAGGTTAAAAGGATGAAAAAAAACGATTTATTTTCTTTGAAAATTACAGATATGGGAGTCGACGGGGAAGGCATCGGAAAGTACGATGGGATGACATTTTTCGTCAAGGATGCGCTGATCGGAGATGAAATTCGTGCCCGTGCCACAAAACTGAAAAAACATTATGGATATGCCCGTGTGGAGGAAATTATCACACCATCTCCATACCGTGTAGAACCGCAATGTCCGTTGCACCGCCGCTGCGGTGGCTGTCAGATACAGGCACTTTCCTACGAGGAACAGCTTGCATTCAAGGAAAACAAGGTGCGCAGTAATCTGCAGCGGATTGGTGGATTTTCCAAAGAGGAGTTAGAGCGGGTGTGTCTGCCGATCGTTGGGATGGAGCATCCATTCCGTTATCGTAACAAGGCACAGTTTCCGGTGGGACAGGATAAAGAGGGAAATCTTGTGACTGGATTTTATGCAGCGCGCACGCATGCGATCATTCCGGTGGAGGATTGTCTGCTTGGGGTAAAGGAAAATAAAGATGTGCTGTCTGCAGTAAAGGAGTGGATGTATCAGGCACAGATTCCGGCTTACGATGAGGCTACCGGAACCGGGCTGGTGCGCCATGTTTTGATCCGCTATGGATTTACCACCGAAGAAGTGATGGTATGTCTGGTGATTAACGGAGACGGGCTGCCACAGAAAGACGCGCTCATCGAACGGCTTTCGGTGCTTCCGGGGATGACCTCTATTTCTTATAATATAAATACCGAGCGCACCAATGTTATTCTTGGAAAGCGCACGGAATGTATCTGGGGCATGCCTTATATCACGGATTATATCCATCTGCGCAATACAAATGATTTTTCTGTGAAAGATACGGCGATTGCCTATCATATTTCTCCGCAATCGTTTTATCAGGTCAATCCGGTACAGACAGAGAAACTCTACAGCACAGCACTGGAGTATGCAAAGCTGACCGGAAAAGAATCCGTCTGGGATCTGTATTGCGGGATCGGCACGATTTCGCTCTTTTTATCCCAGAAGGCAAAGCAGGTATACGGAGTGGAAATTGTTCCTCAGGCGATCGAGGACGCAAAAAATAATGCTGCGTTAAATGGAATTACCAATGCACAGTTTTATGTTGGAAAAGCGGAGGAGGTACTTCCAGCGTTTTACAACAGAAATAATCTGGATGCAGGAATGCGCCATCCGGATGTGATTGTGGTAGATCCGCCTCGGAAGGGGTGCGATGAGCAGTGTTTGTCCACGATGCTTGCCATGCGTCCGGAGCGGATTGTCTATGTGAGTTGTGATTCTGCTACGCTTGCCAGAGATCTGCGTATTTTAGTAGACGGTGGATATGAGCTGCAAAAAGTGCGGGCATTTGACCAGTTCGCTCACACCGGACATGTGGAGACGGTTGTTCTTTTGTCCCAACTGAAACAAAAGCCGGATGATTACATTAATGTCACGATTGAACTTGATGATATGGATATAACATCTGCAGAGACTAAGGCTACATATGATGAGATAAAGAAGTATGTGGCTGAACATAATGCCGGCATGAAGGTTTCCAATCTGTATATCTCACAGGTAAAGAGAAAATGCGGAATTGAGGTTGGAAAGAATTATAATTTACCTAAAAATGAAGATAGCAGGCAACCGCAGTGTCCAGAAGATAAAGAGAGTGCAATTGTGGAGGCATTGAAGCATTTTAAGATGAATAGTTAATAAAGAGAGGTGCAGATGCTATGCCAGGTATACTCGTGGTTGAAGATGATGAAAATTTAAATCGTGGAAT
>OLFW01001023.1_pt1 | contig 18924 bp, 17 predicted proteins | sample 1605351 | NCBI WGS metagenome assembly OLFW01 (sample SAMEA3888918, study PRJEB22519) | human gut metagenome | biome: human gut; feature: human-associated habitat; material: faeces | place: Denmark | collected 2010 | reverse complement strand
GGAGAGCATCTGCCTTACAAGCAGAGGGTCACAGGTTCGAGCCCTGTAGGTCCCACTTAACATGGATGGATTCCCGAGTGGCCAAAGGGGACAGACTGTAAATCTGCTGCAAATTGCTTCGGTGGTTCGAATCCACCTCTGCCCATTCTTTTAAGACCGACATTGAGTCGGTCTTTTTTTATGCAGATTATTAAAAAATGAAATAAGGTATTGTTGGAAAATCTTAAAAAGAATGTGCATAAAGTATAAGCGATTATGCGGATAAAATAATAAAATATTGTCAGTCGCGGTGCGAACAGCGCGCAGTAGATTCACGCTCGATCAGTTTAGGACGCAGCAGCGTTTTGCTGATCGGGATGTGATGGATCAGGGAATTTAAAATATCATAAGCGCAACGGCCAAGTTCGTTGCGTTCCTGGCGGATTGTGGTAAGCGGCGGGTCAAAAGTGGCAGCAATGGATATGTCGTCAAAACCAACAACACTGACGTCTTCCGGCACGCGGAATCCGCGCTTCGTACATTCGTCAATGACCCCTTTGGCAATCAGGTCATTGCCGCAGACCACGGCAGTGGCACCGGCGGCAAGAAATCCGGGAACATGATATTTGGCACTGTCGGATACATAGTAGCCGTAAGCTGTCAGATCCTTCTGTACAGGAAGTGAGGCAGCAGCCATAGCATTTTCAAAGGCCTCCTGCCGCTGGTCAGAAACCAGTGAGTATAAGGAACCGTTTAAGAATGCGATGTTTTTATGCCCGAGATTAACCAGATGATTTACTGCCATGGCGATGCCTTCGTAGCTGTCGGTTCCAAGATAGCAGACATTTGGATTGCCAGAGATGAAATTGTCCAAAAGCACAGTTGGCATGGTAGTGTTTTCCAGCTGCTTGATCCAGGAATCATGCAATGCAAGACCCATCAGAAAGGCTCCGCAATAGCCGTTTTTCAACAGAAAGGTATCGTATTTTTCCTCTTCCTGAAATGCCGGGGTGATGGGAAGAATATCAACATCCCATTTGCGGCGGAACGCATTCTGTTTGAAACCGAGAACTATGTCATATCCGAATTCATCAATTGTTTCGTAATTCATGTTTTCTATGAAAATGCAAAGCTTGCGGTTTTCCACTTTCTTGGAACGCTTGGTGCTGTATCCCATCTCCACAGCGGTATCGAGAACCATCTGCCGCAGCTCATCACTTATGTCACTTGCGCCGTTTAAACCTTTGGAGACTGTGCTTACAGAAACTCCAAGACGATTGGCAATATCTTTGATTGTAGCCATATATTTTCTCCTGTGATTCCTTATGTTTAAATGATTATAAATCAGTTTGGGAAACTGTGCAATTCTTTCTCAAAAAAAGTTTCGAAAAAACAGAGCAATAGTGTTGTGAATATGTACAAAAACACAATATAAAATACGTGAAAAGTGGGGAAAATGGTGTCCGAAAACGCAAAATCGTTGACAAAATGACGTAGAGAAACTAAAATTAAGACAGATACGAAAAAACACGAAACAATCCAAAAAGATTTTTAGATGGTTTTTCCAATAATCCGAAGGAGAATTCGTGATTTAAAAGACGGGGTGAAGAATCTTGGAAGGACAAGAAGTAGCAAGAGGTTCCGGAATCCTTCTTGCAGTATCAAGCCTACCGTCAGAGTATGGTATTGGCACTCTGGGTGATGCAGCATTCCATTTTGTGGATCTGCTGGTGGATCTGAAACAAAAGTACTGGCAGGTGCTTCCTGTCGGACCTACAAGTTTTGGGGACAGCCCATATCAGAGCTTGTCGGCATTTGCCGGAAATCCTTATCTGATTGATCTGGATCAGCTTGCCAGAGAAAAGCTTCTGACGCCGGAGGAAATCCGGAACTATTACTGGGGAACACAGAAATCTGCCATTGATTATGCAGCACTCTTTGAAAACAGGACGCTGGTTCTGCAGAAAGCATTTGGTCGGTTTGACGAACACGAACCGGAATTTCAGCAGTTTGTAGAAGAAAACAGGGACTGGGTCGAAGATTATGGACTGTATATGGCACTGAAAGTATCCAATGGAAACCAGAACTGGCAGAGCTGGCCGGAAAATATTCAAAAAAAACAACCGGTTGCGCTTGCAAAGTGCCGAAAAGAGATGTATAATAACATCATGTTTTGGGTGTTTTGCCAATATAAGTTCTTCCAGCAGTGGGGAAAACTTAGGGAATATGCCAACAGCAAAGGAATCCAGCTGATCGGAGATGTACCATTTTATGTGGGAAAGGACAGCGTGGATACCTGGATGCATCCGGAACAGTTTTTACTGGATGAGAATGGCGAAGCTGCTTATGTGGCAGCTGCAATTCCGGATAAGTTTTCCGAAACAGGTCAGGTATGGGGAAATCCACTGTATAACTGGCCTCTCATGCAGGAGGATGGGTTTTCCTGGTGGAAACGAAGAATGCAGATCAGTACAAAGCTCTTTGATGTAATCCGGATGGATCATTTCATCGGGTTCGTCAAAAATTATATGGTTCCGAAAGATGCCACGGATGCTTCAGGCGGACGGTGGATGAAGGGACCGGGGCGCAAACTGACCGACGCTTTGAATTCCGTTTTGAATGGAACAACAGTGATCGCCGATGATTACGGCGGCAAGGCATTGATACCGGGAGTGAAAAAACTCCTTGCAAAGACAGGGTGGCTGGACACAAAAGTTCTGATGTTTGCATTTGACGGAGATCCGTCCAATGAACATCTGCCACATAATTATCCGGGAAGCCACACAGTGGTATACGCGGGAACGCATGACAATGATACGATTGTAGGATATTTCAGGGACAAGACAGAATATGAACTGGCTTATCTGTATGAATATCTCAACATCAGCAGTCAGGAAGAAATCCCGGATGCACTGATCCGGTGTGCATATGCAAGTATTGCAGACATCGCGGTCATACAGATGCAGGATTTGCTGAAGCTCGGGAACGAGGCAAGAATGAATGCACCGTCTACCGTGGGTTATAACTGGCGGTGGAGATTGAACAAAGAACAGCTCGCGGAAAGCCGTCGGGCGTGGATACGGAATCTTGCGGCGGTATACCGCAGATGACGCAGAAATTACGATATAGAGCGCAGAGGCGTTTTATATAGATACTTTTGAACTATCATTTTTGAAAAAGGAGAGGAAAACGATGAAAAAGAAAGTATTAGCAGCAATGCTTGTCGCAGCAATGACAGCTACAATGTTCGCTGGATGCGGCAGCAAGGACAACGGAGCATCTAATGATGGAACACAGGCAGCAAACAGTGGAAGCACTTCCGAGTCAGCAGAACCGGTTGATGTAAAACTTACTGTTATGGGACCTTCCGAGGATCAGGATGATGCACAGGGGGCATGGTTAAAGACAGAGTGTGAGGCATTTAACGAGGAACATCCGGAGTGGAACATTAAATATGAATATGTAACATGTTCAGAGTCTGATGCAAAAGACACCGTATTACAGGATCCTGCAAGTGCAGCGGATGTATACATGTTTGCAAATGACCAGATTGCTGATCTGGTTGATGCCGGAGCATTAACAAAGCTCGGTGGAGATGTAGCAGAATATGTTAAGAGCTCCAACCCAGAAGCTATGGCAGCAACTGTTACATACAACGGAGATATTTATGGTGTTCCTTATACACCAAATACATGGTTTATGTATTATGATAAGAGAGTCTTCTCAGAAGATGATGTAAAGAGCCTTGATACAATGCTTGAGAAAGGAAAAGTTTCTTTCCCATTTGACAATGGCTGGTATCTTGCTTCCTTCTATGCAGCAAACGGATGTACAATCTTCGGAGATGGTACAGATGCATCTAAGGGATATGACTTCGGCGGAGACAACGCTGTAGCAGTAACAAAGTACATTGTTGACTTATTCAACAACAAGAATTTCGTAATGGACAATAACGAAGGATCCCTTGGTCTTGCCGGATTAAAGGATGGATCTGTAAATGCTTACTTCAATGGTAACTGGAATTATGATGCAGTAGTTAAGAACCTTGGTGAGGAGAACGTTGGTGTTGCAGCCCTTCCTACAATCAACGTTGACGGAAAAGACTGCCAGCTGAAGGCATTCCTTGGTTCTAAGGCTATTGGTGTTAACCCGAACTGCAAGAATCAGGAAGTTGCTGTTAAGCTTGCTGCATACTTAGGAAGCGAAGACGCACAGTTAAAGCATTTTGAGTTAAGAAAGCAGGCTCCTGTTAATACAAACCTTGTTTCTAACGAAGAAGTTGCTAAGGATGCAGTTGCATCAGCTTTGGCAAACGTAGCAACAAATTGCTCTATCGCTCAGCCAATCATCCCAATGCAGGCTTACTGGGATGCAGCTACACCATTCGGTGATGCATTTGTACACGGAGCTGAAGGACAGATCACAGCAGACAATGCTAAGGAAAAGACAGAAGCATTAAACGAGCAGTTAAACAGCTCACTTACAGAGTAATCTTTTTCCAAAAGGAAAAGACAAAAGAAACAATTCCAAGGTTCTGGGGATTCCCCGGAATCTTGGAATACATGAGTCTATAAATATGGCATAGAGTAACATGTGCCGGGAGGATAAGTATGATAGGTGCAAACAAAAAGAAGTCGGACTTCGCTACACCGTACACTGTATCCAATGCGCTTACGAAGGGCGGGGCTGCAGTTAAGTTATCAGCGCTTATAATGGGATTGGGAAACATCGCCCACAAGCAGATTATCAAAGGTTTAATTTTTTTGGCAATTGAGATTGGCTATATTATGTTTATGGTCAATGCAGGTGCATATTATCTTTCCATGCTTCCTTCATTAGGATGGAGAAAACAGGAAGAGGTATTTAATGAACAGAAACAGATTGAAAGTGTGAATGGAGCGCTTGCTCTGAGAAATCAAATTAATGAATTGATTGATGGAGTATGTACAGGGTGACAATTCCGTATTATTGTTGTTATACGGTGTTGCTACGATTGCGATCACTCTTTTATTTATTTATATGTGGGCTGAAAATTTAAGAAGCGCATATATGGCAGAGTGCCTCGCAAAAGAGGGGAAAGAAATCAATTCTTTTGGCAAGGATGTCAAAAGTTTATTTGATAAAAATTTATACAAGACATTAATGTTTCTCCCATTGATGGGAATTCTTATTTTTACAGTTTTACCATTGTTATTCATGATTCCAATGGCATTTACCAATTATTCTACGATCAACAAGCATCTGACCTTATTTGACTGGGTTGGATTGGCGAACTTTAAGACGGTACTTGGACTTGGCGGAAAGATAGGCAAGACATTCTGGAGGGTTTTAGGATGGACCATTGTCTGGGCAGTATGTGCAACATTCTTATGTAACTTCCTGGGACTGATCCTTGCGATTGTCATCAACCGCAAAGAGACAAAGTGCAAAGCATTCTGGCGTACCTGTTTTGTTATTTCCATTGCAGTACCACAGTTTGTATCTTTACTGGTTATGAGACAGATGCTTCAGGAACATGGGGCGATCAACAACCTGCTGATGGAGTGGGGACTTATCCAGAATCCGCTTCCATTCTGGACCAATACGATGTGGGCGCGTGTATCGGTTATTTTAATTAACTGCTGGGTTGGTATTCCATATACCATGCTTCAGGTTACCGGTGTATTGCAGAATGTACCGGCAGAGTTGTATGAGGCAGCCAAGATTGATGGTGCCAATGCCGCACAGATTTTCCGCAAAATTACATTGCCATATATTATGTTTATTATGGGACCTTATATCATTACACAGTTCACAGGTAACATCAATAACTTTAACGTTATCTATCTGTTATCTGCAGGAAAGCCTACACCAGTCGGAGAGACCGCAGGTAAGACAGACTTGCTGGTAACAGTCTTCTTGGTGATGACATAAGCCTGAGGATCGGTGCCGTGATTGGTATCTTAACATTCGTAGTTCTTTCTATTGTGGCATTAGTCACCTACAGAAATACGAAAGCATACAAAGATGAGGAGGGATTCATGTAATGAGCAGTGCAAAAGTAAGCAAACGCCCTATGACCGCTGGCCGGGCAAAGAAAATTGCAAAAAATTCATTGGTACATATAATCCTTGCCATCCTGGTAGTGATCTGGTTATTCCCGATTTTCTGGATTATCATGACAAGTTTGAGAGGGGAAAGTGGTGCATATACCGCATATTTCTTCCCAAAAGAACTGACATTTAATAACTATAAGAGACTCTTTACGGAGACAACATTGTTGAACTTCCCGAGAGCTTTTATAAATACGCTGATTATTTCCGTTTTTTCATGTTTGATCTCTACGGTATTTGTGCTGAGTGTATCTTACTGTATGTCAAGACTGCGCTTTAGAATGCGTAAAGCATTTATGAATCTGGCAATGATCCTTGGATTATTCCCGGCATTCATGTCCATGGTTGCAGTATACTTTATTTTAAAAGCAGTTGGACTGACCGAGGGAAGTGGGCTTCGTATCGCTCTGATTCTGATTTATTCTGCAGGATCTGGTGTTGGATTTTATATCGCAAAGGGATTCTTTGATACGGTACCAAAGTCTCTGTCAGAGGCAGCGATTCTGGATGGATGTAATCAGTTCCAGGTATTTTACAAGATCATCCTTCCGCTCAGTAAACCAATCGTTGTATATACGATCCTTACGGCATTCCTTGCTCCATGGCTTGACTTCGTATTTGTACGTGTCATTGTTGGACCAAAGGATAAGTATTGGACGGTATCACTTCTCCTGTACAATATGCTGGAGAAAGAGTTTGTAAACGGATGGTTTACAAGATGGGCTGCAGCCGCAGTTATTGTGTCTATTCCGATCTCTATTCTCTTCGTATTTATGCAGAAATTCTATGTAGATGGTCTGACAGGCGCTGTAAAGGGTTAATGATGAAAGATAGAAAGCCGGTGGTCGTTTGACCGCCGGTTTTTTCATCCGATGAAGAAAGGAAAGGTTATGAAAAAAAGAATTTTGTCGGCAGTTGTTGTGCTGGTGCTTTTTGCCGGGGTGCTTGCAGGCTGTATTTCGGGGCACGGTACACAGGAAGCAAAATTAAATATTATGGATGATAATTACCGTAATTACTATGAAATTTTTGTCGGCTCCTTTTATGACAGTGATGGGGACGGCATGGGGGATTTAAAGGGTGTGGAAGAAAAGCTGGATTACATCTCAGATCTGGGATGCAACGGAATCTGGCTCATGCCGATCATGCCTTCCCCAACAACGGATTACGAAGCGGTGGACGAGGCATATGGTACGGCGGATGATTTTAAAGAGCTGGCAAGTGCGTGTCATGAAAAAGGTATCCGGCTGATCATTGATGTGGCAATGAACCACAGTTCTTCCCAGCATCCATGGTTTACACAGGCATGTGAGTATCTTGCCGGTCTGAAGGCAGGAGAAAAACCGGACGATACAGTGTGTCCGTATGTGGATTACTATCATTTTTCTGACAAGCAGGAGGGAACAACCTACTATGCAGTGCCGGGAAGCAGCAGCTGGTGGTATGAGGGATCCTTCTGGTCGGAAATGCCGGATCTGAACCTGAAAAGCCCGGCAGTACAGAAGGAATTTGAAGAAGTTGCGGATTACTGGATAGATCTCGGTGTGGATGGTTTCCGGATGGATGCGGCCATGCATTATGAAGAAAATGCAACCAATGCGAATTGTGATATTTTAAATAAACTGTACACATACTGTAAAGAAAAAAATCCACAGTTTTATATGGTATCCGAAGTGTGGGCGAGTGAGAATGTCATTGCGGATTATTATGCGAGTGGAACACCAAGCATGTTCAATTTTGATGCGGGAACGGCAAAAGGGGCACTGGTCAATGCGGTAAGAAAGGGCGATCCGGTAAGCCTTGTGAATTCCATGCTGAAATATCAGAATGATTTCTCCCAAAAAAATCCGGATTATATTGATGCACCGTTTTTGTCCAATCACGATATGGCAAGGATTGCCAATACGCTGGTGAATGATCCGGATAAGATTAAGACAGCAGCAGGTCTCCTGATGACAATGAACGGCAGTCCGTTTGTTTATTATGGGGAAGAAATTGGCATGAACAGTTCCGGAACAAAGGATGAAAATAAGCGTATTCCGATGGTGTGGTCAAAAACTGACACCACAGGAATGACAAAGGGACCGGCAGATATGGATGCTGGAATTGAATCTCCGTTTCCGGCAGAAGATGAACAGGAAAAGGATAAGGATTCTATCTTAAGTTACTATAAAAATGCGCTTCGTCTGCGGAATCAGAATCCGGAAATTGCAAGGGGAACCATAGAAAAAGTAGAAAGTCTGTGTAAAGATTCACAGGCGGCAATCACGAAAACGTATCAGGACAGTACCATCGGAATTGTGTATAATCTTGGGGAAGGAAACGGTACGGTTGACCTGAAGAAAACAGCACTTGAAAATATGAACCTGGAGGGAAGCCTGACACTGAAAGAAGAGACGGTACAGCTGAAAGATGGGAAACTGGAGATGCCGGCATGCAGTATTGCTGTGTTAAAATAGTAAAGTATAACAAATTATAGTAGTTTCAAGTTGAGTTTTTTGTCAGATTGTAGTATATTATCTATATTATAGGCGGGGAGGAATCGTCTGAATTAACGGAGGCGTATGCAATATGAAAAAAAACGATGAGCAGAAAGTAAATAAACTAAAGAAAGAAAAGGTCAAAAAAGAGAAAACAAAGAAAATACCGAAACGTGACAATGCTTCCCGGAAGGAAAAAAAGATAAACATCAAAGCGTCACCCGGTGGGCAGAAAAGGGAAAAATCGGAAATCCCATTCTATCGCAGCATTGCGATGCGGCTGGTTGGGGCTTTTTTAATCCCGGTGATAGGTGTGCTGGTTCTTGGTATTACCTCTTACAATAACGCTTCCAATGCCATTGTGGATACATACAAAGAATCTGTACAGCAGACTGCTGATACGATGCAGCAGTATATCAATCTGGTTATCACGAGTGAGAAGGACGAATTTAAGACCTATCTGACCGAGTCGGATCTGCGTAAGTATTTTGCAGGACTGATGGAGGTGTATGATGAGAGCTCCGTGCGCAAAGACTATCAGAGCAGACTGCGCAATAAGATGGCACTCGACAGCAAGATTCAGGGAGCCTATATTATCGCGGACAACAAGCGTACGATTGACTGTCAGGGAATTGTTCGTGACCGAAATGTTTATACGGACTATGTCGGATGCGATCAGGGAAAACTGGTCAGCGAAAGTGCAACAAACTGGTTTTTCTTCGGGGCAGATGAAAGTTCGGATAAAGTACTGGATCTGGGAATTGATTCCTACTGTCTGCGAATTGCCAAAAAAATGAACAATCAGCCGGCCATGATGATCATAAACATCAGTGATTCCTTTATCCGTTCCGCCATGCAGTCACTGGACCCTGGAAAGGGAGGCTATGTAGCATTAATTACGGATACGGATGGAAAAGAGTTTTATTCCGATGAATCCGTCAAGACGGAAAAAGCACTGATTTACGGTACAAGTTTTTATAAGAAAGCATTGAACGGGAAAAAAGATTCCGGAAACCAGATGATTACATTTAATGGAAAGTCATACATGTTTGTATACAGTAAACTTTCAGCCGGAGATCTTATGGTTACGGCACTGATTCCTTCTGACCGTCTGCTTGAGCAGTCATCCGGAATCAAACAGCTGACAACCGTACTTGTGATTGTCTGTATGATCATCGCACTTGCACTTGGATTATTCCTTTCGAGTCAGATGACAGGAACCATCAAATATATTCTGCGTCAGCTGCGCAAAGTTTCCAATGGAAACCTTACGGTTCATCTTTCCGCAAAGCACAAAGATGAGTTTGGTTTACTGTGTGATGGTGTCAATGATACCGTAGAGCATATGAAATCGCTGATTCTGGATGTCAATGATGTGAGTCAGCAGGTTGGAGAAGCGGCAATTCATGTGGCAGAGGCATCCGGAACATTCCTTGAAACCTCTAAGAATATTCAGAGTGCAGTTGAAGAGATTGAGAGTGGTGTGAACAAACTGGATACCGGTTCCGATAACTGTATGAGTCAGATGGATTCCTTATCGGGAAAGATTAATAATGTAAGCTCCAATGCAGATGAATTGGGAAAACTTACTTCTGCAACTGGAGAAACCATTACCACCGGTATATCTTCTGTACAGACACTTACGCAGACATCCGAGACCACTGCAAACATTACAAGAAATGTCATTCAGTCAATACAGGAACTGGAAGAAAAATCAAAATCCATCAGCAACATTGTTTCTGCGATCAATGATATTGCGGAACAGACGAATTTACTTTCCCTGAATGCGTCCATTGAGGCAGCGCGTGCGGGAGATGCCGGCAGAGGATTTTCTGTGGTCGCAGAAGAAATCCGAAAGCTTGCCGATCAGTGTCTTGCTTCTTCTTCCCAGATTTCTTCCATTGTAGATGAAATCGTTTCCAAGACGGGAGAAGTGGTAAATATCGCAAGACAGGCGGAAGATGCAGTTTCTTCCCAGTCTTCCGTTGTAGAGGATACCACAAATTCCTTTAAACAGATTGACCAGCTTGTAGCGCAGCTGATTCAGGCACTGCAGACGATTTCGAATAATGTGCAGGAAATGAATGGTGCACGAAACGAGACACTCAGTGCAATTGAGAGTATTTCCGATGCGTCCACCCAGACGGCAGAATGTTCTTCATCGGTACATTCGGCAGCAGGTACGCAGCTGGATGCAATCAAGAATCTGGATGAAGCATCCCAGAGTCTTACGACCAAGGCCCAGAGCCTGCTGGATGCACTGTCAACGTTCCAGGTTTAAGCAAAAAGTGAAAAAGCCTGAAGATGAAATGCTTCAGGCTTTTTTTATGGAGGAAGAAAATGCGGACAATTATCGTAGTCATTTATGTTTTTTTATTTTTGATTCTTGGACTGCCGGTTCTCGGAATCGAATGGATTATCGCAAAATTTGATAAACATGCAGCCGATATCAGCCAGCTTCGGATTGTGCAGTGGGGACTGCGCTGTGTATCTTTTTTGGCGGGGGTTCATCTGACTGTTGAGGGAAAAGAACATGTACCAACGGATCAGGCTGTACTTTATATTGGAAATCACCGTAGCATTTTTGATATTGTCATTACTTATGCACAGTGTCCGAATCTGACCGGGTATATTTCCAAAGATGGTGTCAATAAGGTTCCGCTGCTGGGAATATGGATGCGCCGTCTGTATTGTCTGTTTCTTGACCGCAAGGATTTAAAGCAGGGACTTAAGACCATTCTGACCGCTATCGATCAGGTGAAGTCCGGCATTTCGATCTGTATTTTCCCGGAGGGAACGAGAAATCGTGACCGGGAGGATACAACGACGCTTTTGCCGTTTAAGGACGGTTCTTTTAAAATAGCACAGAAGACGGGATGCCCGATTATTCCGATGGCACTTACCGGGACGGCAGATATTTTTGAAAATCATTTTCCGTGGCTGCACAGTACAGAGGTAAAACTGACGTATGGAGAACCGATTATTCTTTCGGAGCTTTCCAAGGAAGATCAGAAACATATCGGTGTATACTGTCAGAATGTGATTCATGAAATGCTGCAGGAACACAAAAATACAAAAGAATAGATCGCACGACCGCTGCATAGGATAGCATAAGAACGAAAATAGAGTGGTCAACCATGAAAGATAAAAAAAGAAAGTATATCCTGATGATCATTTTGCTGGGGGTGCTTATGCTGCTGAGCGGGTGTGTGCGAAAAGAATGTGACGAGAAGGTAAAGGATCTGGAGTTTACCGTGACAAAGGAGGAAGAACTTCCGGAAGCCTTAAGACAACAGATTGAAGAAAAAAAGGAGGGGGATTTCCGTTTTACATACAGCGATAATGAATATTTATACGTTGCCAGAGGTTATGGAATACAGGAGACCGGAGGATACAGCATCTCCGTGGAAGACTGTTATCTGAGTGATACCGCCATCTGTGTAAAGACGAGACTGCAGGGACCGGAAAACGGGGAAGAGGTGACAAAAGCACCTAGTTATCCGTTTATTGTACTGAAGCTGGAACTGCGGGAGGAAGAGGTACTGTTTCAATAGGGTACTTAAGAACTATTGTAAAAAGTTTAACACTCTGCTATACTAAAGCTACTAGATATAGTATTTTCTAGAATATTCAACTCAAATGGAGGAGGCAACAATGGAACAGGCACAGATTAGCAAGGTTCGGGCATCCGTTCATCGGCAGCGCGGTAACAGAGTGAAAATTCAGTTAGACCGTGGACGTAACAAGGTAGATATTCAGGAAGGCGTTATCCAGGGCGCATATCCAAGCGTTTTTACAGTACTTGTAGATGACGAGCGAGAGGAAAATCCTCCACAGTTATTGTCATTCAGTTACACTGATATTATTACAAAGGACATTCGAATGAAACTTTGTTAGGAATGAATAAAATTCCCTTTCTTTGAATAAGTATTAGTATACTTACTTCAAAGAGAGGGGATTTTTTTGTTTTGGAATTGAAGAGACAGCTGTTCAGACAGAATTTACTAAGGAGCAGGGCGTTTACCCAGATTACGCTGGATGATGACTGTATTGTAAAAGACAACAAACCGGATCTGTTGAACATTATACATACCAGGGGTTCTGTTATTTTTGAGGATGTCAAGGTGAGCAGCCAGACGGTGTGGGTTACCGGACAGTTGCGTTTTGTCGTGTTATACCGCAGTGAAGATAATCGGCTGGAATCTTTTACGGACAGTATAAATTTCGGAGAAAAAATTTTTATGGATGAGGTGGAAGAACGCGATACCGTCAATCTGAGCGGAGATCTGGAGGATCTGAATATCAGTGCCATCAATTCCAGAAAGCTTGCCGTGCGTGCTCTGCTTGGCATTCATGCCGTGTGTGAGGTGCCGGTGGAAGAAGAAATTGTAAGTGGTGTTGAAAATGATCCGGATATTCAGCAGAAAAGCCGGACGATGCAGCTTTTGGCACTGACATCCGCGAAAAAGGATATCCTGCGTGTGCACAGTGATATTGCACTGCCACAGTCCAGTCCGAATATCGGACATCTGCTTTATGATTATGTGGAAGTGCGTAACCGGCAGGTGATCTGCACCGGGGAGCAGATGCAGATTCAGGGAGAAGCGTATGTGAATGTATTGTACAGCAGTCCGGAAGGAAAAATGGAGTGGTATGAAACGATGGTTCCGTTTTCCGAATCAATAGAAGGGGGAATGACCGGAACACAGCCGATCTGCTGGGTACATTGCCAGACGAAAGAATATGAGGTGGAACCGGCAGAAGATTATGATGGCGAAATGAGGGCGCTGAGCCTGAATCTTTCCATGGATGTGGAAATGAAGCTGTGGGAAGAAAGGAATGTGGAACTTCTGGCAGATGTCTATTCGCTGGAAACAAATCTTGTGCCACAGAAAGAAATGGTCTGTGCAAAAAAACTGCTGATTAAAAATGAAGCAAAACTGCGGATCTCTGAACAGATGAAGCTGGCGGAAGAACAGGAACGGATCTTACAGCTGTGTTCTTTTGAGGGGCATGCAGAGATGGATCATGTGGAACCGGTGGAAAACGGGTTACAGGTAGAAGGAATCCTGACGGTTGATATTTTGTATGCAACGACGGATGACAGTTTTCCGATTGCACATACGCAGGAACAGATTCCGTTTACACAGATTGTTGATGTTCCCGGCATGAAAGGGCACACGGAAGATATTTCTTATGAAATCGAGCCGGCGATTGATCAGCTTGCGGTGAATCTGCTGGATAACGAACGATTTGAGGTCAAGGCGGTTATTTCCCTGCAGACAATTGTACAGCAGGAAGTGTGCATGGAAAAAATTGTGGATATCCATAAGGAACCGCTAGACGCGGTGGAACTGATGAAGCAGCCGGGAATTGTTGGCTATATTGTTAAAAAAGAAGAACAATTATGGGACATTGCAAGACATTTTCATACTACCGAGGCAGAAATTATGGAGACAAACGGACTCAAATCGGCAGATGTGCAGCAGGGCGATAAGTTACTCATTGTAAAGAAAGTGAGTGAATGTTAGAATTGATGATAGAAAGCGTCAAAAGGAGAAAGTTATGGAAAACGAAAGAAAAAAGAAATTTCAGGACTATGCACCACCGGAGCAGAAACCATCGGGGGGATATAACTTAAACGGGGTGTATTATTCGCGTGACGGACAGCGGCTGGATGATCAGCCAAAGAAGAGCTGGAGCCAGCGGGAATACGAGCGCGCGGAGCGCGAAAAAATACACTGCCGGGCGAAACGGGAGCAGGGAGAAAGTGAGGTTGATGCGCAGGGAAATCCGGTCAAGGACAATTCGGGAGTCAAAAAGGCCATCGCAATTGTTGTGATTGTTCTGGGTGTGGTTGCAATCTTCGGAATCGTGGGAATGTATTTAAAGTCCGACAACGGGGCTGTGGGTCTGATTCGTGAGGCAATTCAGACGATTCGGGACGATGACAGTTCCCATACCTCTGAAAATTCCCACAAAGATGCTGAGGCAGATTCAAAAAGTAAGACGCCGGATGGAAAATTTAAGAATCTGAATGGGGAGAATGTGTCTTATGTGCATGGATTTCATACATTCGCCCTTTCCGGAAACGAGTTTTCGATTCCGTGTAAATTTTCGGAGTTTGAAAAAGCCGGATTTACCATCCGTAACGATGAAGAGAAAAAGATTAAGCCGGGAGAATCCGATGGTTATGCATACTATGAGGAGGATGGAACTTACCGCGGGACGATCTTTATTTTTAATACATCAGATAAGGATATTGTGCCGGAAAAGGGAATCGTTGGAGGACTTACATTAAATCCGGGTTCACCGGTGAAAAAAAATGATCTGAAACTGGTAGGGGATCTGGGGTTTGAGAGTCAGCCGGATGATTTTGGACAGGTATTGGGATATCAACTGACAAATTATGTGAGCATGAGCAATTATACGTCCTATGAGTGGTATTTTGAAGACGAGGGATATTATACCAGCCTGCAGGCACAATATGGGGAAGATGGAAAACTGAGTACGGTTTGGTTAATGAATAATGCCGATTTGCGGAAATAATGGCTGTTTTTGAAAAAAATTATGAATTTTTCCTTAATTAGTAAGAAAAACCAGTAGAAAAAATATGTATTTTGTGCCACAATAAAGGGAGGTATGGGAGTGCTCCCATGGAAGATAAGTCTGGAGGCATAATATGCATAAGAAAATACATGTAAAAACGAAGAATAAGATTTGTGCGGCAGTATTGGTGTTTGTTCTGGCAGGGTCACTTACCGCAGGTGCGTGTGCGGTGCCGAATGTGTATGCAAAGACCGAGGCCGAAAAGAAACGTGATGCGTACAAGAAAAAGCTGAGAGAAAAAAATAGCGACATTGCAAATATCAAAGACAGTCAGTCGGATGTAAAAGACAGCATCTCTGTTGCCGCAGCCAAGATGAAAACACTTCTTTCCAAGCAGGAACAGCTGAAGTCGGATATTAAGGACAAGCAGAATGAAGTGGAGCAGGCAAACAAAAAGCTGGAAGAAGCAAAGGAAGAAGAGCAGAAGCAGTATGATGCCATGAAGCTCAGGATTCAGTATCTGTATGAGAACAGTACGGATAATTCCATCTGGTCGGCCATTCTGGAGTCCAATGGGCTCTCCGATATGTTAAACCGTATTGAATATGCGACCGATCTGTACAAATCTGACAGGGAACTTATGACTTCTTATCAGAATGCGGTAAAGAAGGTTGAGGACTGGACTATGCAGCTGGCAGATGAGATGGACAGTCTGCTTGCTTTGCAGGACAAGTATCAGACCCAGCAGGGGGAACTGAAAACCCTCATGGCGAAGCTTGAAAAACAAAAAGATGCCTATGCGCAGCAGCTGGCAGAAGCACAGAAGCAGGCGCAGGACTATAAAAAGACAATTTCCAAACAGGAGGCAATTATCCGTGCACAGGAGGCTGCGGCAGCGCGTGCCAATGCCAACACCTATGACGGTGGAGGTACCGGTGCCAGTGGTGGAATTGCAAGCGATTCCTATCTGAAAGATCCGGATTGCAATCCTTCACAGACAACAAATGTGGGCGGTGCGGATATTGTGGCTTATGCGCAGCAGTTTGTCGGAAACCCATATGTATGGGGAGGAAACAGTCTGACCAATGGGGTTGACTGTTCCGGATTTGTACATCAGGTCTATGCACATTTTGGAATCAGTACCCCACGGTATTCCCAGGCATTTAAGAGTGTGGGACAGCCGGTGTCTTATCAGAATATCCAGGCGGGAGATGTCGTGGTATATCCGGGACATGTGGCAATTTACATTGGAAACGGAAATATCGTGGAGGCGCAGTCAACAAGAGCCGGCATTACAAACAGCCGTCCGGTGAACTGTCACACGATCACCGCAATACGCAGACTGGTATAGGAGTTTTTGATGAGACCAAAACATCTGGTATCCATTGTTCTGATTGCAGTTGTGCTTGTGATGCTCATGAGAAATAATAATAGCATGACGAATGCAAGGCCGCTTGTGTACCGGGAGTCTCTGGATGAAGTGGCAGCGCAGATCAATGGTGAAAAACTGACCCTCAGAGACATGGCATTTTATGTCGGATATGAGGAATATCAGATTCAGCAGGAGGCACTGGTATACGATCCGGATGATCCGAACCGTTACTGGAGTATGCGCGTAGAAGGGGGATTTATGAATGCCGTTGCACGCAAAAATGCGATGCAGATGGCACTTCATGATGAACTTTTTTATCAGATGGCCATGGAGGAAGGCATTACACTGGATGACGATGACCAAAAACATATGGACAATAAACTGGAGGATTTCTGGGAGGACCTAACGGAGCGTCAGGGGGAAACGGTACTGGGAATTTCCAGGAAAGATGCAAAAAAGACGATCCAAAGGATTGCATACGCCCAGAAATATCAGGAGGTGTATGCACAGCTGCATAACCGTACCTATGACGATTATGCGTATATGGAGGATTCCTATCAGAAGCTTTTGAAAAAGCAAAAATACAAAGTGAATGCTAAAGTATGGAATCGTGTGAGCTTTGGAAATGTCACATACAATAATAAAAAGAAAGAAGATTAAAAAATGTCAGTAAAATTAGGAAGAAATGATCCATGTTGGTGCGGAAGCGGCAAGAAATATAAGGCGTGTCATGCGGCTTTCGATGATAAACTTGCACGTCTGGCACAGGAGGCAGGCATCCTGACCGTTGCAGTGGTTACCAAGCCGTTCGCATTTGAGCGTGAGCAGAAGATGCTCCAGGCCGGATCAGATTGCAGGGATAAAGGAGAGTGCCAAAATCAATGTAGCAGTACTTGATTACATAGAAAAGAACATTCACGCAGGAATGAATACAGCGGAAATTGATAAGATTGTCTATGATATGACAACTTCCATGGGAGGTATTCCGGCACCGCTCAACTACGAAGGATATCCATACAGTGTATGTACTTCAGTGAATGAGCAGGTATGTCACGGATTTCCTTCCGAGAAGGTGATCTTAAAAGAGGGGGATATTATCAATGTAGACTGTTCTACCATTCTGAACGGATATTTTTCCGATTCTTCCCGGATGTTCTGCATTGGGGAAGTAAGCCCGGAGAAAAAGAAACTGGTTCAGGTAACGAAAGAATGTGTAGAACTTGGACTTAAGGAAGTAAAGCCCTGGGGTTTTTTGGGTGATATGGGTCAGGCAGTTCACGATCATGCTTATGCTAACGGGTATACCGTTGTACGTGAAATTGGCGGCCACGGTGTTGGCCTGGAATTTCATGAGGAGCCGTGGGTTGGTTACAATTCCAGGCGCGGAACCCAGATGGTACTTGCACCGGGTATGATCTTTACCATCGAGCCGATGGTTAACATGGGCGGTGTGGAGATTTTCATTGACGAAGAGAACGACTGGGAAGTATACACCGAGGATGGAATGCCATCTGCACAGTGGGAGATCATGGTTCTTGTCACTGAGGATGGCCATGAAGTACTTAGCTGGTAAAGGTTCACGTATGCCATACATCTTTGATGTATGCGTGTAATATGGGGGAGTACAGATGAAAAAGGATTGTCTGACAACATTTTCAAAGGTCGACTTTAATACCTTTGAGCCGGAAGAGGATAAAATACGAATTGAGGATATTGCACATGCCCTGTCGATGATGACGCGGGCAAACGGGCATTTCCCACAGTTTTTTTCTGTAGGTCAGCACTGCATCCAGTGCTGCCATGAGGCAACTGCGAGAAACTATCTGCCACAGACGGCACTTGCCTGTCTGCTTCACGATGGAAGTGAAGCTTATCTGGCGGACATTACCCGCCCGGTCAAGAAAAACATGACGATGTATCTGCAGATCGAAGAACAGCTGCAGCATATGATCTACACTAAATTTCTGGGATATGTGCCGGAGGGGGAAGAGGCAGAACTGATTACGAACATTGATGACAGCTGCCTGTATTATGAGTTCCTTCATTTTATGGATGAAAAAATGTATTCGGTGGAGCCGGTTATGGTGAGCACACCGAGCTATGAATTTCAGCCGATGGCTGATGTGGAGAAAGAGTTTCTTTCATTGTTTGAGGAACTGAAAGAGAAAATCAGGGAAGAGGAATCCAAGAAATGAATAAAAAGGAAGTCCTGGAGTTAAAAAGAAGATTCAAGAAAGAGGCGGCAACGTTTACGCGCGTGTGTGGCTGTTATGTTGACGGAAATCACAATAAAGTCTGTAAGTTTGGAAATACATTTCTGAATCTGGAAGAAGATGAATTTTACAAATATCTGGAAATTGCAAATAAGGCATTGTCCGGAACCATCGGAAATAACCTTCTGGAATTGAAGTTTCCGATTGAGGAGGAGGAAGTGGGCGGTCGTCAGCATATT